>Ga0102940_1002731_pt1 | contig 10440 bp, 2 predicted proteins | sample SalPonR2_C_D1_MG_FD_78215 | JGI IMG/M metagenome (GOLD analysis project Ga0102940, IMG submission 78215) | Salt pond soil microbial communities from South San Francisco under conditions of wetland restoration - Salt Pond MetaG R2_C_D1_MG | ecosystem: Environmental > Aquatic > Marine > Intertidal...
CCACTCCTACTTCCCGGAATTATATCCCGCAGCAGTTCCTGAGCTTGTATAGTCAAGCCCGTCAGTGAAAACAGCAGGCTTAGTAAAAGTATTTTTTTCATCATTCAAGTTGGTTTAGCCGGTTGAACCGATAGTTTTTAATTTTTTACGACAATTAATTTCTTCATTTGGATATCCTGGCCCGCCTTAGTGCGTACGATGTATAAGCCCGGGGGTAGGTCCCAGGTAGGTACACTAAAGCGATTATGCCCTTGATAAATCTCTTGTTTTACTTGTTTGAGTAGACGACCCGCTTTATCAAAGAACTCCACTTCCATATTTTGAGCCTGGCTCTCATTTTGATATTCCAGAAATACATCATTCGAGGTAGGGTTGGGGAAGAGTCGGAGTTGGTTTTGGATTTGGGCGGTGGATCCAGCTTTATTCGGTACCCGCAGAAAAGTACAATTATCCCCCAACGAGGAAACTAAAAATGATTTGATAAGCTGGCAATCATTGGCATCCGTTACGGTCACCGTATATCTTCTAGCACTTAAATTCAATATTATTGGGTTTTGGGAGCCTGTACTCCAAAGATAACGGTAAGGAGTCTTTCCTCCTTGAACGGCTACTTCGATTGAACCATCTGACTGACCAGTACAAGTCTCTGCTTTAACAACACTGGTTAAAGTCATTGATAAATTTGATCTAATACTAATGGATTGATTAGCAGTACATCCATTTGCGTCCGTTACAGTCACGGAATAAGTACCTTTCCCAAGATTATTGAGACTAGAACTTGAAGCACCTGTATTCCACTGATAGCTATAACTACCCGTACCGCCGCTTACATCTAGATTGATTGTTCCGGTTGATTCTCCAGCGCACTCTACATCCGTTTTGTTATAAGCAATACTTAGCGGAGGAGGCTCTGAAAAGCTTAGATTTCTTACAGTTGTACATCCGTTCGCGTCGGTAAGCGTCACAGTGTAGGTGCCAGAGCTTAAATTAGTAATTTTGGGACTACTATCGCCTGTACTCCAGGTATAACTATATCCTGGTGTTCCGCCGGTTCCACTTACGCTTATCTCACCAGTGCCGTCTTGATAACATGCTGGAATTTTCGTCTGGCTATTTATCCCTAAGGGAGAAGGTTGAGTAATAGTTATTTGTTGCGTAGCGGTGCAGCCCTTCGAATCTGACACAGTCACGGTATAGGTACCTATCCTTAGACTATTCAGGCTTGAACTGGTTGCACCTGTATTCCACTGATAGTAGTATGGGCTATCTCCGCCACTTACGTTTAAACTAATGGATCCCGAATTTCCTCCAAAACAATCGACATTAGCTTTGCTATAATTGATATTTAATGCTGGTAACTCTCCTAAACTGTAAGACCTCGTAAGGGTGCAACCACTTGCATCAGTCATGGTTACAGAATAGACACCCGCCCTTAGATTCGATATTGTTGCCCCTGTTCTTCCCGTATTCCACACATAGCTATATCCAGGTACTCCACCAAAAGCAGCAACCGTAATCTGACCATTATCCCCCCCATTACAAGTTTCTGTTATAAAGGCATTCATGCCTAAGGAAGATGACTCACTGATCAATACGCTGCGTGTAGCCGTACAGCCGCTAGCATCTGTAACCGTTACGCTGTAGTTACCTCCACTCAAACCACTTATCGTAGAACTCGTTGAGCCCGTATTCCAACGGTAGCTGTAGCCTGGGCTACCACCCGAAACACTCACCGATGCACTACCATTACGGCTTCCATTACAACTAACATTGGTCTTGGAAATAGATACACTCAGTGCCGTGGGCTCACTGATCGTTACACTACGCGAAGTCGTACAACCGCTAGCATCTGTAACCGTTACGCTGTAGTTACCTCCACTCAAACCACTTATCGTAGAACTCGTTGAGCCCGTATTCCAATGGTAGCTGTAGCCTGAGCTACCACCAGAAACACTCACCGATGCACTACCATTACGGCTTCCATTACAACTAACATTGGTCTTGGAAATAGATACACTCAGTGCCGTGGGCTCACTGATTGTCACAGTGCGCGTAGCTTTACAGCCATTACCATCCGTCACCGTCACCCAGTAGATGCCTTTACTCAAGCCGCTTATGGTCGAACTGTTTGATCCCGTACTCCAGCGGTAGTTGTAACCTGGTGTGCCACCCGATACACTCACCGAAGCACTACCATCATTACCGCCATTACAGCTAACAGTGGTCTTGGAGGCTGATATATTCAGCGCCGAGGGCTCGCTAATGGTCACACTACGCGAAACCGTACAGCCGTTACTATCCGTCACCGTCACCCGGTAGATGCCTCCACTCAAGCCGCTTATGGTCGAACTCGTTGAACCCGTATCCCAGCGATAGCTATAGCCCGGCGTACCACCCAATGCACTCGCCGATGCACTGCCATCATTGGTCCCATTACAAAGGACGTCAGTATGCTCAGTAGCCAGTTCAAGAGTGCTACACGGAATTTCTACCCTAAAAGTAGCCTGCGTAGTCAACTGGCGATTCGTCCCCTGTACCGTAGCGGTAAACTGAATAGTATAAGTTCCAAAGCCCGCCTCATCCGTATCAATAGAGATGGTATCGTGACTCCATACCACCGGATGATCATTAGGGCAGGGCGAGATCGTATTGGCTCCTCCATGTTCAGTGATCCAATTTTGTAGTGCACTTTGGATTTCAGTGGCTCCACCCCCCTGATACGCGTAAGTACTATCTCTGGCCTCCGAAAGCCAACTTTGGGCGGGATAGATTTCATAAAACTTGGAGTATACCGTAACAATCTGTCCTAATTCATTTTCGATCCGCAGCTTTAGCAGATGTACCGTATGTAATTCTCCCTTATTCAAAGTAAAACTATTCCCATACTGGTCATAATGCCTTGAGGTATCAATGATCACGGCACAGGCTGCCACAAACTCTTCCGGAGAATATTCGATTACTTCGACCTCTTTACAGCCCACTCTTTCCAGAGCGATATTGGGAAACGTATTTTTCCACTCTTCAATGGCGGCACTGATCTCCGTAGCATTCGTACCATCATGCACCATATACCGATCAAATAGAATCCCCCCCGCAAAGGCTGGTCTGGCATCTTTTATGGAAATGTAAATAGTATCCAGTCGCCAGGCAGCGGTCTGATTGTTTTCGGTCTTTAGCTGATACGTCCAGGTACCGAATTTTTCATCTTCAGCACAGGTAGTACTATCAATGACCTGGCTGGTAGTGGTGTACAAATCAGCGCATCCTTTCAGAGGGCTGAGTTGTGCCGCCCAGGTCTCCGGCTTTGGTGCCAAAACATAGGATAAACTATCCGTCACGTAATAAGTCGAATCACTTAATTCGGGTGCGGGTACTTTCCCGTAAAGAACAAAGGTAGCGGTATCCAGAACAAAATCGCCGTTGTGATTTTCTGCTTTAAATACTAGCTCATAATTGGTAAAGCCACAAGCGGCATCTTCATACTCCAGCTCACTCGCAATAGAATAGTTGGGCTCTTCGCAGGGCGTAGTGGCCCGAAGGCCACCGTAATTATCCTTCCAATGTTGATAATCAATCCCACTTGCAGACCACTGATCAGTCGCTGGTTGGGTACGTGATATTTGATCCTGAATAAAGGAAAGTTCTCTGGTTGACCGGAGCAGGACTCGCCCTTTATATTCCAGGCTAAACGTTGCAATTACTTTTTTATAAATACCGGGCTCAGGACAGTCTATACTTAAAGTTTCTACTTTACCATATTCTGATGCGCAGAATCCCGATAACCAGGTGGAGGTGATAGCGTCTAATTCATGCTCTGATTGATTATTAAATGGTATCTCCAGGTTGTCTACACCTTTCGGGAAATGCTCAGGAACAGTATCGTGTGTATAATAAAAAGCCACTAAGGTATCTTCCAGGACCGGACTAAAAAACTCTCCCACAAACAGATGTAAATACGCATTACATTGAATAGGAATCAAGTTCTTAGAGAGTGGCAACTCATCATTACAGGGTGTGATAACTTGTGCCCCTGCGTTATTATTTCTCCATTCGAAAACACCACTCTCAGACCAATTAAAATTATCTTGTATTGGTCCTGCAACTAGTGTGTCTTTTGGGGGAATAATCAGCAAACTATCCTTACTCCCAAAGCCATCCACTATAAAATCAGCTGTATCAGAAACAACCTCACCAGTCGTCAAATCTGTTGCGGTAAACTGTACACTCAAGGTTCGGTTTGGGCAATCTATATAAGCAATGGTATCAACGCTGTATTCAACTGCTCGACACTGATCGTCGACCCGAAAACCTGCTTGTTGATCGTACATCCAGGCATTCGCCAGGGCGATCCAATCTTCTTCTGGACTCACCAGCGTATCTGCTGCTGGCGATACCAAACGCATCGAACCATTCAGTACCGTCAATTGCATGGTATCCCAGACGATTCGGCCCCCTTGATCCTCTATAGTTCGATAATATTTCCAGATTCGGATATCTGAGTTATCAGTACAAGTAGTTGAGTCGGCCCACAGGCTATCCACCACGATATAATTGCAACTATCTTGTACCATTCCATGGTCCAACCAATTGACTCTATCAAATAAACCTAGTTCAAAATTGGCCGAGGTGACAATCGTATCAACGGGGTATTGCATCATCTTTGTAAAATCGTGATCCAGTACGAATCTGGCCGTATCTACCAAAGTCTCACCATTGGCATTCGTGAAAGTGAAGGCTACCAGTCGATCCAGGTAGGCTACCTGATCGGAAAAACAGCTTTCATCGCTTAGCAGCTCAAAGGTGACGCTCAAATCACAAGTAGCACTCACTTGTGCACCACCGTAGTTCTTAAGCCAGTCTTCATAGGGTTTTGCCGTTAAGTCACCAGCAGCCGTAAAACCGATCCAGGAAGCCAAAATTTCGTAATCCGTTGGTACCAAAGTGGAGTCCTGAGGCCCGCTGATTAATTCCAGAGGTTGGTCATTAATAAGCTGCAAGTTGACTGGTGTCCTATACTCCCCTCCGCAATTCGTCCAGGCGTATACTTCCACTACTTCAGTATAATTGGCACAAAAATTGGCTGGGCTAAATAGGGAAAGGGGTATAGGCTTTTGGTTCAGCCCTCTGATCGCGATACTGTCAAAAGTGAGTTCCAAATTCGTATCCGCAGAACAAGCAAAAGACACCTGATGCGTAATGGACTTCAAACTATCTTGTAAAAACGCTAATCGTTGCCAATAATCTACTGCTGATTGGCGAACGATTAAAGGAGCGGCTAGCTCAAAAGAAGGTAGACAATCGTCAGGTAAAGGGGAAATAGAGATGTTTTGGGAAACCATCCCCGTATTTCCGCATTTGTCGGTCACTTTGATTTCCAGGGAGTAATCACCTGAAGGCAAAAAGAAAGACAGCTCCACAGAATCACTATTTACCTGAGTCGCTTCCTCCCAATCGGGTACTATATACTCGCCATTACTGGTAATGGCTTGTACAAATGTATGGTCTACCCAGTTCCAGTCCTGTACACAGGCATCTTCTACCCTAAAAGTCAAAGACACTAATGCTTGATTACAACTTAAAGTCATTAGTGACATGGTATCAAGCGCATCCGGTAGGCGTAGTTTCGGGGCGCGGATATCCTGGATGATTTGCTGCTTCTGATAGCTGCGGTTTCCCGCCTGGTCGGTAAAAGTGAAGACGACTTCCTGATTAAAGCAGCTTTCAGTAACACTAAAGTTATGGGTGACAGACACCGCACTTTGATCCGTATAGTTAATAAAGGCATTTTGCGAAAGCCAGTTGTCAATCTGACTGGCCATCTGCTGCTCGGTGTCACAGACGAGATATAAATCTACTCCACCCGATAATAAAGGTGGGGTGTTATCAATAAGCTGTACGGCACGAGAGACCATACTACTATTCCCACACTCATCCGTAAAAACTAATTCATACACGTAATGATCATCCGGACTACTGTTGAGTAAAACATAGCTCACCTCGATTTCTGTAGCAGGGGTACAGTTGTCAAAAACGACCAGGCCGGCGTTTGCCCTAAGCCAATTGTTAAGTAATGCCTCTTTGCTGGTACTACTATTCGAATACAGGATCGTTACATCGCTGACTTGCTCTCCACCGGCCGTTCTAATGGTAGGGGAAATAATATCACTACGGATCAACTGGGCCGAATAGCTCAGTGCGTTTCCGCAAAAGTCCCTGACTTCAAACCAGATGGTCTTTTCAGAACAAGTACCCGATAGTAGCGTATCGGTATCAGTTAGTATTCTCCATTCTAAATTATCGCGCCCCAGATTATCTTTTACCGTTGCGCCCGCAAATTGTTGCAGCCATCCTATAAGCGCTCCCGAGTCATCCCCACAGGCAATTTTTAAATCCTGAGGTGGGGTAACTAATTCAGGAGCTATGGTATCCGCTACTGTAAGGCGGGAAGAGAACTGGTAAGTATCTCCACAGGCACTGAGGGCACTAAAAACAATATCTGCCGTACCACAAATACTATCCAGGGCTCCGGTATAGCTATGACTCCAACTAATGGTACTACAGTAGTAATCCAGTCCAATATAAGCCTGGTTGTCTAACCACTGATTTAGTTTTGTATTAAAATTCGGCTCTCCCAGATTGAGACTTAGAGAAACAGGAACTTTGGAAAACGTCCAACTCTTTGTCGGATCGATTAGGAAATTAACCGTGTGTGAGATGGATTGCCCACAGTAATCGGTGGCAAAGAAAGTGACAATCGCTTGCGTATTTTCTTCAGGACAGTCCTGTAACCATTGATAAGTATAGGTCCAATCTACACCACAATTAGCCGTCACGGTTGCCCCTCCTTGTCTGTTTAGCCAATCTTGAAAAGTAACGGCTAATAGGGTATCAGGCATACAGGCGACTGTCGTATCCTGGGGCAAAACCTGAAACTCCGGTGGCTGATTATTCAGTAGCACAATGGGTGCATTGGCCATCGCTAATCCTCCACAAGTATCCCGGGCAATAAAAGTGACAACCATGCCCTCATCACTACAGGCATAGGCCAGCTCTTCATTATAGGTATTAAATACTTCAATTTCGCTTCCGCAAAATTCAGAGATAACTGAGCCTCCCCCATTACTTTGTAACCATTGATCAATGCTGATTGGTAGATCAAGCACCTGACAATTGATAAAGAGCGTATCGGGAAGACTTACCCAAACCGGAGGCGGAAAAGAATCTAATACTGGACAGGAGGCGGTACACACTTCAGAAGGCAGATCATTATCGGCCGTCCCTGAGAGAATGGTCCAATTTTCTCCGAGGGCTATATTATTTCGTAGCTGCTCAGTACTGATGGTAGTCGTCTGATCGCAGGTAAAAAAGCCATACTGTGAAGTGTTGCTTTCAATGCCTGGTAAAGCATTGGTGGTACCCTGTTCGGAAACGGAAGTACCCAGGGAGAGTGTAGTAACAGTTTGACCATTTAAAATGGCCCGCCCTTCTTCAAATGCCCAGCTACCTTGCACAATACTGAGAGAGCTACTTTCGCCAGCTAAAAAGTTTATATCCGGCGCCACTTGACTGCCAAAACTGGAAACTAAAAAATCAGCATTTTGACCATTGACGGTAAAACCGTTAGCTAAAAAAGCATCCCCGTCACAAGTCGCCGGAATAGAAAAACAAATTATACTACCGGGTGGAATAATCGTACTTCCTTCATAGGTAACTTTTTGAATCGCAACCTGCTGCTGCTCCCATACACCACCCTCAACAGATGTCCCCTTAACAAAATAGAAAACGCTACCGGGAAGTAATTCCTGGAGTGTTGTCATAGTTATTTGATCGGTCTCGGCATTACTTACGCCTCCGATTTGGTTATCAAAAGCCGTAAATACAAGCGAAACAGGCGGAGATATCTCCGGTCTTAAGGTGATTACCATGGTATCCGGCTCTCCTAGCATTAATTGCAGGGAATCTACCACAGATAAAGCCAATTGTATGCTCGCTTGTGGATCGGATAGCTCGGAGTTGGTTGGAAGGTTAAAGCAGAGTTGATTTTCTCCAGGTAAGAAGCTGATCTGTTGAGTACTAAAGCCGGGTAGTAAGTTGCTGCCAGAGTTAACTAAACTAACTTCCGCTACTAAAGGAGTAGAGAATTCATTTGGGAAATTCAGGGTAGCACAGACCTCAATTTCCTGTCCTGCATAAATACTCTGGAAAGGAGTAATGAAACTTACTTCCGGAATGGGAGTGATCGTGTAAGGGGCAATACCAACCTGTATTTTACCATTTGGAAAGGTATTCCCCGAAAATTGTGCTTCAATTTCTCCGGAAACTTCCGGGACATTCCGAGTCTCCAGTATTTCGTTATTTAACCGATACTGTACGTATTCACCATCAATGGCTAAAATTAACTCATCCCCCGCATTAACCGGCGTCTCGCTTAATTGAACACCCGATCCATCAAAGAGTAAGGATCCGTTGATATGCATCGAGAAAGTACCACTCGAGCTCACCCATCTGAGCTTTAAATCTGCAGAAGTAGAAAACTCCTCACCTATTTTTAGCACGGCGGCCATTCCCTGATTCCCTTTGTCTATGAATACGATCTGATCATGGTCAAACCCTCCATAAATCAATTCACTATTGACAACATCTATTTTGTTGCCCGAGGCATTAAATTCAAGATCAGCATACTGGATGGCTGTTTCTAGAATCTGACTTTTTAGTGGGCTGGCTATGAAAAAAATCAATACCCAACACCAACAACAAAGGGGAATCTTCTGTGGCATAGTTTTCTCTTGGGGATTATGTTCCGAAGAACAATTTATTTCAATCTAGAAAACTATTTCCGGATTTCCTAATTGTTATTTTACCTCAACATCGACCATTCTAACGTCCTAAAATTTTATTTATCAATAGGTTAAGTGCGTTTATTTTTACCTGGTAAAAAAAGATTTTTTTGGAAAAAGAGGTCCTAAATGCGGAATTTCTTTAAAATCACCACCTCAATTAGGCTCCTGAGAGTAAAAACATAACGCCTGTTTAGTCGATATGTAACAAATGGATCGTTGATAAACCAACAGAGAAATGCTTGCCCAGGGAAGTATTTTTTATACCTCTTTTGATCCTTAGGTTCTTTCTCAAAGGGAGAAAATAAAACTCCAAAACAAAGAAATTTGATCAAAAAGGAAACGCGAGAGAAGCGCTTGGATCCATCTGTGTACCACCTTATAAATTTGCGCTATAAGATTTACTATTTGCACCAAATACCCCACCAGCTCAATCACCTTTCCATCTTCCAACTGCACTTTCATCGGAATCCCATCCGGTGACACCTGGTGAACGGTGGCGAGGGCTTTCTCTCCATCCGGATAAGTTCGGATTTTCACCGACTCCCCTACCCGGGAGACTTTGCCTCTTATAGCAATGACTTCTCGCATCTGTAAGAATTCGAGGGCACGCTGTTCTTCGATGGGAAACGTGAGGATCACTTCTTCTGCGTGGTGGGTTACTTCGTAGAATCTGGTTTTACCCATGGCTTTGAAATTATTTTAAGCCACCGACGCCGGCTCGCCGGTGGTTTTGGTGATATAATAGTAAGCTGACAAGTACCTGGGCCGGTACTACTTGTCTTCCTTTTTGCTGGTGATCATATCGCTGATTGCCCAGCTGACAACCGCGATGATGATCAATCCAAATACGGCATTCAGAATCATAGTATATTGATTTATAATGCGCCTCTTTGAGCACATAGCTTCCCCAGGGCTACCATGGTGAGTAGCTGCTTGGTGAATACCATCTTCTTGCTCGGAAATACTTTAAGGAGCGACGTTTTTCTCCTTATAGGTCAAATACTTAGAGAACTTTTTTCGGCAGTGGGGGCTGCAAAATTTAGCGTCTCTACGGGGACGGTAGGAGATGTCGCGATGGCATTGTAAACAATGCCGGTCATCGATTAATCCCGACGACCATTCGGTGTAAAATTTTCATTCAACACGAGTTCAAAAAGGGGGGGCTTCCTGGCTGTTGAACAACCTGTCTTCCAGCTCTTGCTGTGCTTCGTATTGTCGGTTGTACTCGGCCATTTCCTCGGGCGTAAACCGGGGCGGATTTTCCTTATAGGAAGATTGGCCTTCCAAAAGGAAGTTTAATTCCCGACGATTGAGCTGGGCGGTATCGTAGATGAATTTATTGGTCTGTTTGATGAAGTTGATCTCCATCATCCAGCCGCCAACGATAATACTACTTCCAAAGACGAATACGCCTATCAGCTGGCCATTACTCACCTGGCCCTCAAAGCCGGATAGAAGATGCCATAGCTCAAAGACGCCGACAATGGTCATCACCAGGGCGACGACCTTTACCAGGTTCTTGCTGTTCTCGCCGCTTTCCGCAAAAAGCATATCGGTGAACACAATCAGCCCCCGGAAAAATTGGATCACCACGGTACCA
>Ga0102940_1002732_pt1 | contig 10439 bp, 9 predicted proteins | sample SalPonR2_C_D1_MG_FD_78215 | JGI IMG/M metagenome (GOLD analysis project Ga0102940, IMG submission 78215) | Salt pond soil microbial communities from South San Francisco under conditions of wetland restoration - Salt Pond MetaG R2_C_D1_MG | ecosystem: Environmental > Aquatic > Marine > Intertidal...
CCTGAACACCACTAAAAAATAAATATGGGGTGAGGCAACTAGTACAAAGGGCTTGTTAGAAAAAAGTTAACTTATTTAAAATAAATAGTTTAAGCAAAGATTTATAGAGATGAACCTTCCTAAGTTATCAGTCGATAATAGCTCCTTCACCTGGACTATATTCATTTTTCTGGTTTTTATCGGAGTGAGCGCCCTTATAACAATGCCGAGGACTGAAAATCCGCCAGTTACTATTCCAGGGTCATCAATACTGATTGTAATGCCCGGAGCCAGTCCAACAGATATTGAAAATCTTGTAGTTCTTCCTGTAGAAGAGAGCTTAAACGAACTTGAGCATATTCAGCGTATAACCACTACGGTTCGTGACGGTTTTGTGACAATATCAGTAGAGTTTGATTTTGAAACAGACGCCGATGAAAAGTATGACGAGGTGGTCCAACAGTTTAATTCTATTCGGAATGAGTTACCTGATGAAATAGCAAGGGTCGAGTTATGGAAGTGGTCTACTTCAGATGTTGCTATGTTTCAGTTGGCCATGATTTCTGCCGATGCCCCTTTTAGTGAGTTAGATGTACTGGCTGAAAGGCTCTCCCGTGAAATTGAAAAAGTACCAAGTGTGAGGAAAGTAAATATTCTAGCATTGCCAGAACAGGAGGTAAATGTAGAACTCGACATGAAAAAAATGTTTGCCTCTCACACGAACATTGATATGGTAATTAATTCTATCAATGCAAATAATGCAAATATTCCTGGGGGGGAATTGGAATATGGTGACCAAAGTCTTAGTGTAAAGACTTCAGGCTCATATAAAGAAGTTGAAGAGATTCGGAATACAGTTGTAAATGCGTATAATGGTAAATTAATTTATTTGAAAAATATAGCAGAGATTAACTATGCATATGAGGATTTGAAATACTATGCAAGATTTGGGGGTGAAAGTTCAGAGGGAGAAAAATATCGGGGTATGCGTTCGATCTTTATCACTGTTAGTCAGAAGGAGGGATATAATGTGTTAAAGACTTCTGAAAAACTGATGCCAGTTATCAGGGAGTTTCGTTCAAAATTGCCGTCAAATGTTAATCTTGAAATCGTATTTGATCAGCCACAGAAGGTTAGCAGACGTATAAACAGCTTTATGATGAATCTCCTGCAGGGGATTGTGCTGGTTGGTTTAGTAATCTTTGTTTCACTGGGCTTTAGATCGTCCATTGTGGTAGTATTAGCCATACCCCTCTCAATAATTATAGGATTGGGTTTTTTAGATTTAAGTGGTTACGGCCTTCAGCAAATCTCAATAGCCGGCTTAATTGTAGCTCTGGGTCTTTTGGTTGATAATTCAATTGTTATGGTTGAAAATATTGATCGATACAGGTCATTAGGATATAAGCGCAGAGAGGCTTCATATAAGGCTGCATCGGAAATTGGTTGGCCGGTGATTGCTGCTACAATTACTACCGTTCTTGCCTTCATTCCAATTGCAACTATGCCTGATAAAACCGGAGCATTTATAAAATCTTTGCCAATAACAATAACAATCACTTTGCTTGTATCACTGCTAATTGCTCTAACTCTTACCCCTACAATTACTTCACGTATTTATCGGGAGTCGGCTGCAACAAGTGGTAAACTCAAAGGAACAAAAAAATACTTGCGATGGATTGCGGAAAATCCTTTTCGCTCCAGCCTTAATTATAGCCTTAAGCATCCATGGTTGATTCTTATTATCGCTGTTTTCGTACTTACAGGATCCTCATTAATGTTTCAGTTTGTCGGAGTGAGCTTTTTCCCAAAAGCAGAGCAACCCAATTTAATGATAAAAGCAAAATTACCAGCAGGTAGTAGTGTTCGCATGACAGATAGTATTGCCAGATACATAGAAAAGGTATTGGATACAGTTCCCGAAGTAAAGTATTATGCAGCAAATGTGGGCCATGGGAATCCGCGCATCTATTACAATGTTTTTCCAGGAGGCTTTGATCAGGCAAAAGCTGATTTCTATGTTGAATTATATGAATATGAACCTGAGTCTTTTCAAAATACCTTAATCAAGCTTCGTAGCGTATTTAATGACTATCCCGGTGCCATGATATCAGTAAAGGAATTTGAACAGGGTCCACCCTATGAATCACCGATTCAATTATTTATTACAGGTGCTGATCTTGAAATACTGAGAAAAATATCCAGTGAGGTAGAAGAAAAACTATCAAGTCAGCCAGGAGTTATAAATCTTGACAACCTTTTTGTTAAGACGAATACAGAACTTCTTTTTGATATCAATCGCGATAAGGCTAGTATGCTGGGAGTTCCTGTCATAGAAATTGATCGAACAATAAGAACTGTAATTGAGGGCATGGAAGTATCATCTTTTCGAAATCATAAAGGAGAGGAGTACGCTATTGTATTAAAAACAAATAATACCGATTCTTTTAGTCCGGACGATGTGGCCGATATATATGTCTCATCTATAAATGGGAAACAAATTCCGATTAAACAATTTGTTGATTTAAAACTAAAGCAATCTTCAAGTATGATTAATCGGTATAACATGGAGCGAACGGCGCAGATTATTTCTGATATTGAATCGGACTATACCATTGATGATATAATGCAACCGGTACTACAATGGCTGGAAAAATACCCATTCCCGGATGGATATGATTATTCAGTTGGTGGAGAGTTTGAAGGAAGAGAAGAGGCCTTTGGAGGTATGTTTAACGCTATTATGATAGCCATACTATCAATTTTTGCAGTATTGGTTTTTCAGTTCAGATCATTTAAACAACCTTTAATAATCTTCTTAGCGATACCCTTTGCTGCCATAGGGATGATATGGGCATTATATTTAACCGGGTATTCTTTCTCATTTACTGCATTTGTTGGATTAACCAGTCTGATTGGAATCGTAGTCAATAATTCTATCATTCTGGTTGATTATACGAATAAATTGCGGGCTGCAGGAAATAGTCTGACAGAAGCAGTAAAGACTGCAGCCGAAACCAGGTTAATACCAATTGTACTTACTGCCTTTACAACAATTGGAGGATTATTACCACTCACATTGCAGGGTGGGACACTTTGGGCTCCACTTGGCTGGACAATAATTGGGGGGTTATTGGTTTCTACATTCTTAACATTAATCGTTGTTCCTGTGTTCTATCACTTGCTTGAAAACGAATGACATAATTTGGGTGTTTCATTGATGGATTTACTCTTCTGGAAAGCTAAACAATTGCTTCAGGAATGAGTTATAGTGAAATAGCCTTGCTATTATTTTCAGGGATTGATGCTATAAATTATGGCATTTGTGACTCTTAGTTGAATATGGAAAAAAAAGTATGGCTTATAATAATATTTTAATTAATGCAAACATAAGGATATGAGAGACTTAGTTTTAATACTTGTTTTAATCTTTACTACCATGAGAAGTTTTAGTCAGGAAATAATCATTGAAGAGCCATTAAGATTTCTGGCATTGGGAGATTCTTATACTATTGGAGAAAGTGTTTCTGAAGATGATCGCTGGCCTTTGCAATTGTTGGAAGGATTAAAAAATAAATATAGATTTGAAGATGGAGAAGTGGATATTATTGCAACTACAGGCTGGACTACCAGTGATCTTATAGAAGGTGTTGAGCGTTTTTACATAGCAGGCAGGAATTATAATCTCGTTTCTTTGCTGATAGGTGTAAATAATCAGTACCAGGGACTGGATTTCAGCATTTATGAATCGGAATTCAGGCAGTTGCTCGAAAGGTCAATTGATATAGTAGGAGGTGATACAAATAAAGTATTTGTAGTATCTATTCCTGATTACGCATATACGCCATCTCATGCCAATATTAGTTCTATAAGTGAGGAAATCGATGAATATAATCAGGTAAATTTCGATGTTTCATCAGAATATGGAGTACTCTATTTCAATATCACAGATATTTCAAGAAAAGGACTCGATATCCCATCATATGTTGCTAATGATGGATTGCATCCTTCAGGTGAACAGTATGCCGCATGGGTTGAAATGATGATACCTGAAATCAAAGTGTCATTAGTTAACAATTCAGATTATAAATTAACCAATATTGCAGTTGAAATAGTTCAAACGAGTGGTGATTTTAGAATAAATCACCCTTCTCGAGAAGGACTGGTATCTATTGCTGACTCAGCCGGTAAAATCATACAGCGCAATATAGTAAGCGGGAATCACACTGTTTTTTCAAAAAATCAGTTCGATAAAGGGATCCATTTTGTAAATTATCAGGATGAAGAGATAACGTATTCCAAAAAAATTATTTTGTTTTAATTGTACAACCGATGGCTTTGACCTGATCAGGGTCGGGTTGTTCACCTTTTTCTAGTGCAAAAATTGCACTTTCAGCATATTTTTCTGATACAGCTTTAGGATCCATTGCGTTGTTGTCAAGTGCCCCTATGAATGCAACTGTGAACTTCCCGTTTCCTTCATTACCAAGAAGAAAAACATGTGGAGTCCTGGTTGCACCGTAGGCTTTAAAAATTTCTGACTCATCCTTGAGGTAGGGAAATGGGAAGTTTTTCTCTTTCGCACGTTTTTTCATTTTTTCCATAGTGTCATCAGGAGACTTCTCAACATCATTTGGATTAATGGCTACCACAGGGTATCCTGCAGGAGCAAAACGATTATGGAGTTTAATAATCCGCTGTTCATATGCTTTTGAAAAGGGACAGGGGTTGCAGGTAAATATAACGACAACACCTTTCGCTTCTTTGTAATCGCTTAATGAAACATATTTATCATCCACTCCTTTAAGGTTGAAATCAACTGCTTTATCACCTGGAGATAATTGCGAAAATACCAAACTACCAGATGTTAGGATAATAGCTAAAAAGGTTATAATGTATTTCATAATGATAATAAATTAAGATTAAAAAAATAATAATTAATACATATTATATTCAATATAGTTATTTATATATATAATATTTATTATAAATAAATACTTATAAAAGTTTCAATATAATCATTTTAAGTAATTATTTACAAGCTTGTATAATTCATCTTGGTTTAATTCTTTTTCAAAAAATACTTTTTCATCGTTTTTTCGAATTAATGTTGCAGGTATGGCACCCGACCAGCTTCTATCAACTACTGGAATCCAGCTATTATAATCCATATCTTGCATATGATATACAGTAGCAGTGATTTCATGTTTTCTTAAAAAGGGCATTACCCGCTCCTGAATCTGGTCTTTAAAATCAAGATTAATGAGGATTACATGTACCCCTTTGTCGGTGTATTCACGTTTTATTTTTTCGAAATACCCTATTTCTTTAACGCATGGAGCGCACCAGGTTGCCCAGAAATTGAATATATAAATATCATTTGATTCAGCACCTTTATTCAGTAATGTTTTTAAACCATCTCTGTTAATTGATTCAGGATTTTGAGCGATTAGCATTAGCTTGCTAAATAGAAACAACCAGAAAATGAATAAAGACTTTTTCATTGAATTTTTAGCTGGACTTTAATTTGTTAAAATTTTTTACAGCAATGGCGTTTGGCTATACGTCAAACAATAACTCATACTTAAGTTATTTTCAGAATTTATAAGTTTCTAAATAATATATAGTTATTCACAAGTATCAGGTTTAATTTAATTTGAAATGTTTTAAACATTATTTTATCCTTTAAATGCTCAATTTATGGCATATACATTAATCATATTCAAAATTTCATTTGTTATTCTAACTTTCTAATTTCAAATCGAAAAATTCTTTGGCCTCTTGTATTCTTTATTAATAGTGGCTTACAGCAGATTCACTTAAACTTAACCGGACACTAGTGATAGTTATTATATAACATATAAAGGTTAGTTTTGTTTCGTTGCCTTCGGCGAGCTCGTTAACTCGCTTCAAGTCTTTGATGTGAACGTCTGTGAGTACGTATTTCTAATGATTTTAGCTTTTTTTATGTAAAAACATGTTCTAGTCTTGTTACCTCTGATTTATTTGATTTTAATTAAACAATCTACAAAAAGCATTGTTAGATCTATAACCTTAAAGAAACAACCATTGTCTTATTTATTATCAACTAAAATATTGGAAGATGGCATTTACACTAGAAATTAATGAAAAAGCACCGGCTTTCAACTTGCCGGCAACAGATGGGAAAAACTATTCGCTCGACAGCTTTTCAGATGAGAAATATCTCGTTATATTTTTCACATGTAATCATTGTCCATACGTGATTGGTTCAGATGAGGTAACACGACAAACAGCAGATAAATATGCTTCCAGGGGGGTTAAATTTGTTGGTATCAATTCCAACAGCAAAAATACATATCCGGAAGATGACTTTGATCACATGGTTGCCAGGATGAAGGAACACAATTTTCCATGGGTATATCTTTACGACGAATCGCAGGAAGTTGCTCTTGCTTACGGGGCACTTCGAACACCTCATTTTTATGTCTTTGATGAAGACCGTAAATTGGTTTATACCGGTCGGGGAGTAGATAGTCCCCGCGACACAGCAAAATTGACAAAGAATGATCTGGATCTTGTTCTTGATGAATTAACATCAGGGAAAGACAATACTGTTAAAAAGACGAACCCAATCGGATGTAACATAAAATGGGAGGGCAAAGATAAACACTGGATGCCAGCGGATGCTTGTGATATTGTCTAGTAACCATATCTTAAGATAAAATGTTGCAAATCAGACTATTTGTAATTTTTGTCGGCTGGAATTGAATTATTTTTCAGGAGTATTTGATGTATTTCCGTTTAAGTTTATCCTTTGCAATGTGGATGCGGCTTTTTACAGTTCCGATTGGCACCTCTGTCATTTTGGCAATTTCTTTATATGAATAGCCTGCCAGTAAAAGTTTTAATGGTTTAGAATAAGTTGGAGGTAGCGAGCGAATCTTCTCCTTGAGTTCTTTTCTGTCAAAAATTATATCCGGGTTGTCGGTTTGCGGAGAATTTGTCTTTAAAGTATTAACATCAATGTCGGATCCTGAATTTCTTAAAGCACGGCTGTGACCACTTCTCAGGTTATTTATGTGTGTGTTTTTTAGTATCGTATACAGCCAGGCGTTTCGATGTGCGGTAGTTTTTAGTTTATTGTAGTTTTTTAATGCTTTAAAATTGGTCTCCTGTACCAGATCTCTTGCATCGTCTTGATTTTCCGTAAGCTGAAGCGCGTAGTAATATAATTGATGGTTTACATTAATCAAGTTGCCTTTAAAAGCACTCTCTTGCTCTTTTTTCGATAAAGTTTCCATAAAAATAAATTATGTATTTAGCGTCTTTGCACCGTATGCCTGAATGTCGGTTGTAAGAAGATTTGAATACAAAGTAGCTGTAAGTTACAATAATTTGTGATGCAGGTCAAATTAGAAAAGCATATGTGATAAAATATTAAGACGATATGGTATACAGATTATAATAATTCGTATTTCGATAGAAATAAAGAACCACAGAGCAGAATGAAAATGCTTATTAAAACATTAAGCCTGCCTGATAAATGTCATTTTTCTTAATTATATTTGAATAGATTTCATTTTTTATTCTGAAATTGCACTAATAAATATTGAGAACAATTAAACTTAAACTATATTAAGATGAAAAGAACAGTAAATCTAATTAAATTTTCAATGGTTGCAGTTGTTTTTAGTTTGGCAACGACTTCTTGTAATTCAGGAAACAAGACAGGAGAAGGTAGTAATGCAGAATCGGGGGAATTAAAATCAGAAACCGAAACTATAGCTCCGAACACTTTATCTGCTCAAGAGAAGGAGCAAGGCTTTGTTCTGCTATTTGATGGAGAGGGTACAGAAGGGTGGAGAGGATATCAAAAAGATCATTTTCCTAAAGCCTGGATTATTGAAGACGGAGCCTTGAAATGTCAGGGATCAGGCAGGGGAGAAGCTGGTGCTGAAGATGGTGGTGATATAATTTATGACAAGAAATTTAGCAATTTTCATTTAAAACTTGAATGGAAAATTTCAGAAGGAGGTAACTCAGGAATTTTCTATTTAGGACAAGAATCACCTGAATGGGAAACAATCTGGAGAACAGCTCCTGAAATGCAGGTGCTTGATAATGAACGTCATATTGATGCGGATTTAGGTAAGGACGGTAATCGTCAGGCCGGATCATTGTATGACCTTATCCCGGCTAAACCACAAAATGCAAAGCCTGTGGGTGAGTGGAATTCTGCAGAAGTGATCAGTTACAATGGAACAATTGTGCATAAACAAAATGGAGAAACTGTATTGGAATATCACCTCTGGACTCCGGAATGGGAGGAATTGGTAGCTGATTCAAAATTCCCAAAACTGAATCCTGATTGGGCTGATGTTGCAAAAGAAGGATATATCGGACTTCAGGACCATGGCGATGATGTCTGGTTCAGGAGTATAAAGATCAGGGAATTATAGTTATTCTTTAAAGCAATAATTATCAAGGCAAGTTCATTCTTCGGACTTGCCTTGTTTTTTCTATGCTTTCTTTTTTTGATAGCTTTCAATGTTCTGAGAAATTTTCTGAATCAACAGCTCCCTTGCTTCTTTAGAGGCCCATCCCATGTGGGGCGTAATGATAAGTTTATCTTTATCGTATAATTTCAAAAGGGGATTATCGGGCTGTATCGGTTCATGCTCGTGCACATCCAATCCGACTCCGCCAATCATATTTTCATTTAGGGCCCTGGCCAGATCCGATTCGTTCACTATACCACCTCTTCCAAGGTTTAATAATATTGCACAAGGTCTCATTAATTTCATTTTTGAATAATTAATTAATCCATGTGTTTGCTCATTGAGCGGTGCATGAATGGAGATCACATCTGAATTTTTCAATAAATCATCTAACTCAAAGCGTTTGTAATTAATGTTATTATTCCTTCCTGTAGTGGAGTAGAAAACAACTTCCATTCCGAAAGCTTCAGCAATTCTGGCAACCTGTCGGCCAATTGTGCCCAGTCCGATAATGCCCATACGCTTTCCCCTTAATTCCCAGAAAGGCTCAGCATGGTGCGTAAAGGATCCGCTTTTTGCATATGCACCACTTTTAACATAATTATCGTAGTAAAACGGTCTGTTAACCAGCTGTAACAACATTGTAAAGGTGAGTTGGGCCACTGAATCTGTGGAATAGTTGACTACATTTTTTACCTGGATGCTCTTTTTCTTTGCATGCTCAAAATCTACGTTATTAACGCCAGTTGCTGCAACGCATATTAGTTTCAGGTCGGGGAGTTGATCCATTACTTCCGCCGTGATCTCCACCTTGTTTGTAATTACAATTTCCTTGCCAATGCATCTTTCAACTACTTGTTCAGGATCTGTGTATTCATAAATATCAAGCTTTCCTAATTTTTTAATCAGTTTTAGATTTTCAACAGCACCAACTGTTGCGGCATCCAGAAATACAATCTCCTCCATAAATACTGCTACTTAATGTTTTTTTATACAATTAAAGAACAAGTGTTTAATAATTTAGTTCAATAGTGAGTGGGGGAATTTATTGAATTCCTGATCTTTCTTTACATTCTGTTTAGAGATGCGGGAAGAATAGTTAAAGCATAAGGTTTTTCCTGTCAATCTATAGGAACTACAGGGGAAGAATAATTTTGTCCGTGTCACCCTCCTTTGCGATACTAAGTGCAGCCTCAAAGAGTCTGTTTGCATCTGCTGTTGAATTCGTGGCGCCACTTATTCCATCGATGGGGGTTAATGCAGGTATGATTGATGTATTGGCGCATTGACTTTCAATTGCACTTAAGAACTGAAGAGGACCAATATTCAAACTATCGTACATACTTTTTTGGTAAACCTGATCATTAGATAATAGATTGTTATCAGGATCTAAATAATCAAAATTTACTTCGTTTATGACATCATCAGTCAATGTTATATCTATAAATGCTTTATAGCCATTAGAATTAAAATCGTCATAAATCGCTGTATATTTTCCATCTACATATGTGTAATTATTGCAGCCGGCAACTGCAAGGACCAGAATAGTTGTAATTAGAACGATTCTTATCTTCATTTTCTACAAGTTAATCCCATTTAGTATTCCCAGGGAAGCCAATGCATAAGTATTGGCAAAGACAGGTATACGCGAATGGATGGGTTAATAAATTTTTACACAACAAATATAAAAATTTGGACAAAAAAAGAGGGTATCAATATGATACCCCCTTAAATAAATTTTTTTAAAAAAATTCTACTTTGATAGAGGATCAATAACAATTTCTCCTTCAGTTCCGACAATTGCGGCTTCTAATCCTGCATTCATCAGTGCATTAGCACTTTTAACTGAGGAAGTTGCTCCTGTAATATTGTCTATTTCAACATATTCAGGTACAATTTCTGTTTGCTTAATTGCTGCCTCAATATCCGGACAATAATCTTGCGGGCCAATTCCCGGTTGAATTGAATCTCCATTTTCGA
>Ga0102940_1002736_pt1 | contig 10431 bp, 8 predicted proteins | sample SalPonR2_C_D1_MG_FD_78215 | JGI IMG/M metagenome (GOLD analysis project Ga0102940, IMG submission 78215) | Salt pond soil microbial communities from South San Francisco under conditions of wetland restoration - Salt Pond MetaG R2_C_D1_MG | ecosystem: Environmental > Aquatic > Marine > Intertidal...
AAAAAGATCAAGCCGGCGGGCAGGAAAATGCGCAACGGATTGAACAGCATGATCACCCGCAGGATCAACACAATGAAATTGACGAAATCCACCGGGCGGATCTTCGACCGGCCAACCCGCGCCCGGTACTCGATTGGCGTGTAGACCAGGGCTTTGTCAGTACAGGCCATGCAGAGCGTGATGGTGGTGGTGAACGAAAAGCCTGACGGCAACAGAGGCAGAAAAGGCAGCAATTCCTGCCGCCTGAAGACACGCATGCCGGAATTGATGTCGTTGAGCTTGCGTTGAGCCAGAAAGCTGGCCAGCCAGTTGAGAACTTTCTTGGCGGGCCGGCGGACCAGGGGCACGTTATTCATGGCCGAGCCCCGGTCGCCCACGACCATGTCGTACTCTCTGGCCAACGCGAGCATTCCCGGCAAGTAACGGGCCGGGTACGTCCGGTCCGCATCCAGGATGGCCACGAACTCGTGTTGAGCACCCCGAATGCCCCGCTTTAACGCCGCACCGTAGCCGGAATTGACGGGATTGACTTCGATCCGTACGCCGGCCCTTTCGGCCTCGCCCCGGGTGTCGTCCTCGGACCCGTCGTCAACCACAATGATTTCCGTCGGCCCCGGCACGCACGCCAAAGCCTGCCGGACCTCCTCGATCGTTTCGCGGATGCCGCCTTCTTCGTTGAATGCGGGAATTACCACGCTGAGAGACAGTCCCTGCAACTGCTCCGGCGCTATGCTCTCCATCTGTGCCTCACCCTGCCTGACCCCCTGCAACTGACCCGGCGAAAGGCCAATTTTCCCTTGCCGCGACCGCCGGGGAGATATGGATCTACCCCTTGACCGCTAACCAATGCCCTAACCCGGCGTCCTGCGCCAGCAAAACAAGGGGCGAACAATCGCCTCAGCCATCAACTTTAGGGCGCAAATTTCAGTCGCTGTATTGGCAGCGAATCTTCGACCGGTCTTTTTTCGCCTGGAATCGCACCCAATCGGGGCAGCCGACCCTCCCGCCACATTTTATTGTATGCTAATTTGCGAAAAACTCGCGCTTAGAGTTGTATGCGGGAACAAACTATGATATCTCCCACGTTGATGTCACTCAACGTTAGGTTGGAGTGCGTGACCATCCGGGTTCGGAATGTTTCTAGTCGGAAGCAGCAGTCAATGCATCAATTGGCTGCGGCCAACTAAGGCATGGACGGAAATGAAACATAGGCCCACTTTGTTATGCCATAGAACAACGGATCTCGATCCGGATATTGACAGAGCGTGACTGGAGGCAAAGAGGGGATGATGCATAATCATCGGTTCAAGCGTGATGCTGGCGTTGTTGCAGTCATCGGCGGAGGCCCGGCTGGATTAACCGCGGCCTACGAATTGCACCGGCAAGGCAGTGAAATGTTGCCCATCGTGTTCGAAGCGGGGGACCTGGTCGGCGGCATCGCCAGAACCGAAAGCCATAATGGCTTCCGCTTTGACATTGGCGGGCACCGCTTTTTCACGAAAGTTCCCGAAGTCGAGCGCATGTGGCATGAAGTCCTCACCGACGACTTCATCAAAGTACCGCGGCTCAGCCGAATTTATTATCGTGGCAAGTTTTTCGATTACCCGCTCAAGTTTTTCAACGCGCTGACCAATATCGGATTGATAGAGTCCGTTCGGATCGTCATGAGCTACGCCAAGTGGCGCGCTTTTCCGAGCAAGACAGAAGACAACTTTGAGGAGTGGGTCATCAATCGCTTCGGCCGCCGGTTGTATATGCACTTTTTCCGCAGTTACACGCAAAAAGTATGGGGCATTCCGCCAACCGAAATCCGCGCGGACTGGGCGGCTCAGCGGATCAAGAACCTTTCCCTGTTCAAGGCAATCTGGAACTCGATTTCCGGGGCGAACGACACGACCAGCCTGATCGAGGAATTTTATTACCCCCGCCTCGGCCCAGGCATGATGTGGGAAACCACGCAGAAATTCCTGGAAGATCATGGCGGAGAGGTGCACCTGCACTCCCGGGTGGAACGGGTAATCCGCGATGGAAACCGTGTAACCGCGATTGAGGTGCACCGGGAGGACGGCGCGGTCGAGATGGTCGAAGCCGACCATTTCGTCAATTCCATGGCGCTGCGGGACCTGGTCGAGCGCTTCGACCCGCCGCCGCCGCCCGAAGTCGTGGAAGCCGCGGCCAAGCTGAAATATCGCGACTTTCTGATTGTCACCCTGATCCTCGACAACCCCGATCCCTTTCCGGATAATTGGGTTTATGTGCATAGCCCTGACATCAATGTCGGGCGCATCCAGAACTTCCGCGCTTGGTCGGAGGAAATGGTGCCGGACGCGAACAAGTCGTCGATCGGCATGGAATACTTCTGCAATGTCGGCGATTCGCTCTGGCAAATGAACCGCGACGAGCTCGTCGCTCTCGCAGCGAAAGAACTGGGGCAGCTGGGCTTAGCGCCGGAGGAGAGCGTCGTCGATGGCGCGATCATCCGTCAGCCCAAGGCTTACCCGGTGTATGACGAGCATTACCAGGACGCTCTGAAGGTCATCGCAGACTGGATCAACTCGCTGGAGAACTTCCATACCTGCGGGCGTAACGGCTTGCATCGGTACAACAATCAGGACCATTCCATGCTCACAGCCATGCTGGTGGCGGAGAATATCCTGGGTGCCAATCACGATGTGTGGAATGTGAATGTGGAGCGCGCCTACCACGAGGAATTCCAGGTCCCGAAGAAGGACGAGGACAACGAGAAACAGGGGCAGGAAGTGGCCGCCCAGGCGGCCTGAACCCTGCTTAGGAGCAGGCTTGGCGGCGCCGCCTGCTCCGCCACGCTGTTCGCCAAGTGCGCTGATCGGCCAAGTCAGGCTGGACGGCGCCCAGTTGAGCCATATCCCGCCGGTCAATCGTTGGCCGGCACCCGAGACAGCAATGGGGCAAAGACGGTGGAACAAGAAACGGTCAAATTGCCAGAGAGAGCACAAACCGACTTGGCGATCAGCGTGGTAATGCCCGCATATAATGCGGCGCACTACATGCCGTTGGTGCTAAAGCCTCTCATGCCGATGCTGGAAGCTGGCGAGGTATGCGAGATCCTGGTTGTTGACGACCAGTCGACGGACAATACGGTGGCCGTGGCGGAAGAATTGGGCGCCACCGTGATCCGCAATCCGGTGAACGGCGGGCCCGGTGCCGCCCGAAACTTGGCAGCACAGCGCGCAAAGGGCGACATCCTCTGGTTCGTCGACTCCGACGTGATCGCCTGGCCAGGTGGCGCTGAGCATGTCCGTGCCGCATTTGCCGACGAGACCGTCCACGCCGTGTTCGGTTCTTACGACGACAGCCCCAGCGGCCAAAGCTGGATAAGCCGATACAAGAACCTCACGCATCGCTACTATCACCAACGGGGCCAGTCGGAGGCTTCGACCTTCTGGGCCGGGTGCGGCGCCGTCCGCAAGTCGGCGTTCCTAAATGTCGGGGGCTTTGATGTGGAGACGTATACCCGCCCTTCCATCGAGGACATCGAACTCGGCTATCGCATCCGTGGCGCGGGCGGCCGCATCCTGCTGCTGCCGGACTTGCTTGGCAAGCATTTGAAAGTGTGGACGGTTCGCAATGTGCTCCACACCGATATTTTTATGCGGGCCATTCCGTGGTCGCGGCTGATGATCGCCCAAGGCAGCCTGACCGACGATCTCAACGTCAGCAAGGCCGAGCGCGCCCGCGCGTTTGTGGCCGGACTCCTGCTCTTGAGCTTGCTGCTTCTTCTGTTCGCGCCTGGCCTTTGGCCGATGAAGCTGGCCGTGCTGGGGCTCGTGTTTGCCGTCAACTGGTCGTTCTTTTCCTTTCTCCGGAAAAGCGGCGGCATCAGGTTCGCGCTCGCCGGGCTAGCTTTCCATCAACTGTATTACCTATACAGTACTGCCGCCTATGGATGGTGTCTGTTGGAGTCCTGCTTTAGCGTGAGACGCGATCAGATGCCGAAACATGCTGGAAAGGCGGCGGCACCGCAAAGCTGAGCACGCGCAGGCAACGCTGTTCGGCAGGATTTTGCAGCTTGGTTGAGATGGGAAACGAGAATGCCCTGGAAACGGATGGTCCTGGAAATCGGCATGGGCACCGATATCCGCGGCGGCGACAGCACGAAGGCCGCCGTCCGCGCTTTGAAGGACGCCCTTTGGCACAATTCTCTGACCATCGCCCGGGCGCTGGGCCAGGACACTGACGCGATGCGGGTCGCGGTGACGATCGGCAGCCCGAATCCAGAAACCGTCGATAAGGCCCAGGTGCTGGCAGTGCTGCCGCATGGCACCGGCACCGTGGAAGTCGTGGAGGGCGGCTTGGCGATCCCGAACGACGAGGGATCGGACGTGACGTTGATCGCCCACGCGGCGGCCGTCGTCTATTTGGATCTGCCAGAGGAGACCCGGGGATGAATGGCAAGCGCGCAATTCTAGAGATGGGCGCGGGCAATGATTTGCACGGCGGCGATTACACTAAGGCAGCGATCCGGGCCGTGCAAGATGCTTTGCACCACAGTTCGCTCAGCTTCATCCGCACCCTCAACGTCAACAAGGATGAATTGATCGTCAACGTCACTATTGGCGTGCAGCAGCCGGAAAAAGTGGACACGGACCGGGTCGAGGCCAGTCTGCCGGTGGGCAACGTCCATGTGACAGCGGTCAAAGGGGGCCTTGACGTTCCGGACGAAGCCGTTGGCGACGTTGCCGTGATCGCCAGCGCGGCGGTGGAAGTCCGTTTACCCTGACAGGTTCAGACGGACCCGTATACCGAACAAGCCGCGACTGGCCGGGCGCCGGTATTCATACGCGCGGTCTGCGTCCTCTCGGATGTGCCGCTTAAGGGCACCGAAACCGCACGAGACTGGTCCTCGAAATCTCACAGGCAGTGGCCCGCTCCCAAAGTTGGGGGACCATGCGAGGCAATCGTGGAAACGGTCTCTTGCCATCGTCTGTTCGGGCGATTGGGGCCCCCCTGCCATACCCCCCTTGACGCACCAAACAAATGCGTCGGATAGTTGTCTACATCGGGATAACATTCCGTTTAGTTGTATTCGTTACCTTCTGAAATCCGAGGCGGTCGGGGAGCAGGTTAACCTGTTGAGTGATCGCTTTGGGCAATGCGGCAATGCCAGTTGGCGGATCCGCTTCGCATGCGACACGCGGAGTGCAGAACAAATGACAGACAGCAGCCATGCGAACGCGTCAGAGGGTACGCCCGCCGGCGGCGACGTGCTTGTTCGACCGGACGATCCAGAATCGGCAATGGATCTCGAGGCACGACTGCAATTCATGTTTGCGTTGTGGCGACAAAAGCGCAACGGAAAATGCCTGCCGGCGCGATCCGACCTCGATCCCACGGAATTTCATCGGCTCTGGCCCGTCACGTTTCTGCTGGAGCATTATGGCGATAATGACTGGAGCGTGCGCTTCGCCGGATCAGCCTATGGCGCCGTGTATGGCCGCGAGGTCACCGGCACGATGGTCAGCGAGATCATTTCCGAAGATTTGGCGCCGGAGGTGCTCGCCGACTTCCGGCGGTGCATGGGATCGGCAAAGCCGGTGGTGAACTCCGGAGAAACCACCTGGCCCGATCACGGGAACGTCTATCGCTACCAGCGTTTGCTGCTGCCGTTCGGCGAATGCTCCGCCGGTTGCACCAATCCGAGAGTCACCCACCTGCTCGGGGTGGCTGCATTTTACAATTCCTCCGGCGCGACGGTCTTTTGACCGCTCCGGCGCCCCGCGCCTTGCCCTCTCGCCTGCTGCGCCTGGAGAGGTTCGAACAGAAATTCCGCCTTAGCGCAATTCAACGAGAAGACGAGTCGGGTCGGAGAGCAACTCTTTCAAATCGTTCATGAAACGGGCTGCATCCGCGCCATCGACAATGCGATGATCGAAGGCCAGCATCAGTGGCAGCATAAGCCGCACCCGACTATCCGGCTGGTCCGCGCTGCCGGTAATCACCTGCTCCAGCCGCGCCCGCGCCATACCGAGGATCGCCGACTGCGGATAGTTGATCATCGGGCTGAAAGCGGTACCGCCCAGGCTACCGACATTGGTTACGGTGAAGGTTCCGCCTTGCAGCTCGCTTTTCCCCGCGCGGCCTTGGTGCACCTTTTCGCTCAACCTCCGCGCTTCCGCCGCGATTTCCAGAATCGACTTGCGGTCCACGTCCCGAAGAACGGGGGTGACCAGTCCCCGCGGTGAGTCCACGGCGAGCGCCACGTCATACCGTTTGTGGAGAATGATCTCTTCCGCGTCGGTGTCGATCTCTGCATTAAAGCCGGGGTGGCGCTGCAGCGCGACTCCGAGGGCTTTGATGGCGAAAGCAGTCAGTGTGACTTTCGGCGCCCCTTCACCGAGGTTTCGGATCAGTTCCTGGCGCGCTACTTCGATCCCAGTGACGTCAGCGGAATCCTGGTGGGTGACATGAGGGATTTCGGCCCAGGCTCTGCTCATCTGCCGGGCCGTGGCTCGGCGGACCGACCGCAACGGCCGGCGCTCCGTGCGCCCCTTGCGTTCCGGTCCGGGCTTGGCTTCCGCCCCGCCGGCAGCGCGTTCAACATCCTCCTTCGTCACGTGTCCGCGCGAGCCAGTACCCTCAATTTCGCTCAAATCGATGCCGCGTTGCTTTGCGGCATGGCGCGCCGCAGGTGAGGCTTCAACACCGCGCTTCTCGTGCTTTTTTGCATCAGCTTGTTTGCGGCCATCGCCTTTGGGCGCTGCCCTATCTTTCTCTTCCTCTTCCGCCTTTTCTTCCTTGTTTTCTTCGACAGGCTGTTTTTTTTCAGTCTCTTTCTCTTTAACTTCGACTTTTGGCTGTTCTTTTTCTCCCGCTTCCTGCTCTTCCTTAGCGGAATCTTCGCGCTCTTCTTTGGAGCCTTTTGTGGGCTTGCCCTTTCCGGCTCGGCCGCCCTTTGCCATCTCCTCCTCACCGGTGTCGACGGTCAGGAGAACATCGCCAACCTCGGCGATCTGCCCCTCTTTCACCCGGATCTCCGAGACCGTGCCAGAAAATGGCGAAGGCACTTCAATCGCGGCCTTGTCGGATTCAACGACGAACACGTTTTGTCCCTCGTCAATCTTCTCCCCTTCGCCCACGAGGATTTCCTGGATTTCAACTTCGTGGATCCCTTCACCGGGATCCTGCAGCTTAAATTCCCGAGCCATTAACCGCCGATCCTCAAAAGCTTAGCGTTTCACGGGCAGCCATGACGATGCGATCCACCGAGGGCAGATAGCTCTGCTCGCGCGAGAAAAAGGGCATGTGAATGTCCCAACCGGTAACGCGGTTTATGGGCGCTTCCAGCTTGAGGAACGCGCCTTCGCCGATACGCGCTGCGATCTCCGCCGCCGGGCCATAGCTGAGCGGCGCCTCGGTGACGACGACCGCCCGCCCCGTCTTGCGCACGGAAGCCTCGACCGTTTGGTAATCCAGCGGTGCGATCGTCAGCAGATCGATCACGTCGCACGTTGCCCCGTCCTCGTCCTCCAACCGCTGGACCGCCTCCAACGCCCGATGCAGCATCGCGCCATATGCGACCACGGTGAGGTCGGAACCCTCTCGCACGACGGACGCTTGGTCCAGCGCGTGCGGCTCCTGGCCTTCTGGCACTTCTTCCCGGAACGCCCGGTAGATCGCTTTCGGCTCCAGGAAAATTACGGGGTCGGGATCCCGGATCGCGGCCTTCAGCAGGCCGCATGCATTGCGCGGGCCAGAGGGTATGACCGTGCGGAGACCGGGCGTATGCGCATAATAGGCCTCGCGGCTCTCCGAATGATGCTCCAGCGCCCGCACGCCGCCACCGTACGGCATCCGGACCACCATCGGCACAGTATATTTACCGCGGCTCCGCCAGCGCATCCGGGCGGCGTGGCCTTCAATTTGGTGGAAGGCGAAGTAGCTGAAGCCGGAAAACTGGATCTCCGGCACCGGTCGCAAGCCCATAAAGGCCATGCCGATGGCCGTGCCGATAATGCCGGACTCGGCGAGCGGCGTATCCATCACGCGCTCCTCACCGAATTCGTCGATCAGGCCTTTGGTGATGCGGAAGATCCCTCCATCGACGCCGACATCCTCGCCCATCACGAGCACTTTCTCGTCGCGCCGCATCTCCTCGGCGAGCGCCAGGTTCAGGGCCTCGACCATAGTCAGGCCTTCAGCCATTCGTCTTCTCCTTCTTCGCCGCCTGCTCGAAGGCTTCGCGCTGGTCGGCGATCGGCTTCGTCGGATCCTGGAACATGTGATCGAAGATGACAGTGGGGTCATCGAACCCCTCAATCTGGTCTTGAGCGGATTGCCAAGCCTCTTCGATTTCGTTTTTGACTTCTTCCTCCAGCGTTTCGTGATGATCATCCGAAAGGAGGTCGCGGCTCTTCAGGTACTTGCGAAAGCGGTCCAGCGGGTCACGTTCCCGCCATTCCTCCACTTCCTCCTCGTCCCGGTAGACGGTCGGGTCATCGGCGGTGGTATGCACGCCCATCCGGTAAGTCTCGCATTCGATCAGCGTCGGCAGGCTCTCCTCGCGGGCCCGCTGCACCGCTTCGGACGTGGCGCGGTAGACTGCCAGGACGTCGTTACCGTCCACTTTGACGCCCGGAAATCCGTAGGCCGCCGCCTTTTGCGCCAGGCTCTGCGCCCGGGTCTGCTTTTCGCGGGGCACGGAAATGGCCCATTGGTTGTTCTGGCACATGAAAATCGTGGGCGTCTCAAACACGCCGGCAAAGTTCAGGGCCTCGTGAAAATCGCCTTCGGAAGTTGCGCCGTCGCCGAAATAGGTAATGACGAGGCGGTCCGAACGCTTCACCTTCAAGGCGTAGGCCATGCCGACGGCGTGCGGGAGTTGGCTGCCAACAGGAACGCAGATCGGCAGGTCGTTCTGATCTTCAGGGATCGCTTGTCCCTCATTATAGCCAGCAATGAAGATAAACAGACCGTCGAGAGGTGTGCCCCGCCAAACCGCAGCAGCCGTTTCGCGGAAAGAGGGCGCCATCCAGTCATCCTGATCGACAGCGGCAATCGAGCCAATTTGTGCAGCCTCCTGTCCCGTCACGGGAGCGAAGGTGCCGAGCCTTCCCTGGCGCTGCAGGTTCAACAAGCGTTCGTCGAAACGCCGCGCCAGCAGCATCGCGCGATACATGGCTTGCAACTTGTCGTCCGGCAGATCGGGCTCGAGTTCGCTGTCGACCGACCCGTCGGGTTCCAGGATGGAGTAAACCTGGATTGGCTCTAACGCTTTCAAAGCCGCTTTCGGCACACTCGAATCCTTTCTGCTCCTGCCACACTACCGGTACTAACATGCGGAACCTGGTGCGGGTTCCACCACCGGAGAAGGCGCAAGAACAAGAAGGTGTGAAAAGCCACCCCGGCCGCTCGTCCATTGAGGGAGCGCTTCGCTCGCGATCATGGACCAGTGTCGGGGAACGCTTCGGGCACGTCGCCTTTAGGCTTGTTCAGCGGCCCGATCGCACTCAATTGGGCGTGCATGGAGCGGCCGGCAGCGACGGAGGTGCAATTGCGAATCTGGAAGATGATCCCGGTAGCGAACCCTGATGATTCGCGATGGCTTGGACACAAGCCTGTCCCGGCATTGTTTGTCGCTGCCGACTCGCCGGCATCGGCAAGGGTGGTTGCCTCGAAAACCGACGTGCCGCCGCCCGAGGGCCATGTCGGCAATGAAAGCGGTCACGCACACAGCCGGTTCGGCGACGAGAAGCTTTATCGGGTTATGGAGGCCGGCGAGGACGACTTGCGGGAGCTTCCACCGATCCCTGATAAGCCCGCAGTGATCGCCAAACGCGACGATGACGGAGCCTTGAGGCCCTGGCCTGAATAAGCTCGCAAGGCCGCCTCACCGCAAAGCGGCAGGCGCTTAGCCCAGTTGTTCTTCGACCTTTTCCTCGACCGCGCCCGGCGGAGGTGTAAAGGGGGCGAGCAGCCTGTACAGCACCGGGACAATCAAGAGCGTCACTAACGTCGCGAGGATGATGCCGCCGATAATGACCACCCCCAAAACAGCCCGCCCTTCCGCGCCCGGCCCCGTCGCCAGCGCCAACGGCAGGGCGCCGAAGCCGGTAGAAAAAGAGGTCATCAGGACGGGCCGAAACCGGGTTCGTGCGGCTTCCTCGATGGCCTCTCGCACGTCCAGCCCTTCCCGCCGGCGCTGGTTGGCAAAATCGACGACCAGGATGGCGTTCTTCGCCAGAAGACCGACCAACAGCAACAGCCCGATCTGACTGTAGATGTTCAAGGTCATGCCGGCGAGCCATAGCGCCCCGACACCACCTGCAAGTGCCAAGGGCAGCGCCAGGAAGATAATGATCGGGTCCAGGAAGCTGTCGAACAGCGCTGACAGCACCAACAGGACCACAGCAACAGCCAGCGCGAAAGCCAGCCACAGACCGGCGCTCGATTCCT
>Ga0102940_1002744_pt1 | contig 10417 bp, 6 predicted proteins | sample SalPonR2_C_D1_MG_FD_78215 | JGI IMG/M metagenome (GOLD analysis project Ga0102940, IMG submission 78215) | Salt pond soil microbial communities from South San Francisco under conditions of wetland restoration - Salt Pond MetaG R2_C_D1_MG | ecosystem: Environmental > Aquatic > Marine > Intertidal...
AGCGCACTGACAGTTAATATGATGAGGTTGCTCGTGCAGAAATTTATTTTAACGGTACTCGCGAGCTCGCTTCGCTCGGTTCGCACGCTGTCGCCGAGGCTTTAGCGTAGGGGCCTGAACACCATAAAAAATAATAATGAGTGAGGCAACTAGTACAAAGGTCTTGTTAGATAATAGATAACTTATTTAAAATAAATAGTTTAAACAAAGATTTAAAGATATGAAACAGGTATTCTCAAGAAAAAATATTGCGACGAGTTCTTCGATTTCTATCTTCATGATAGTTTGCATCACGACTGCATTGCTGGTTTCCTGTCAGAATAAAGAACCCGTGATGGTGAACGTCAGACCAAAGGATATGAACAGAACCGGTGAAAGGTATTATGAAGACTGGAGACCGATGGAGGTGCGCACGGTTGAAACCTTAAAAAGATACCGGCAAAAAGACATTCCACGGGGTCGTTACGATGACAGAACAGATATGACAGCTGAAAAGACAGGCTTCTACTACACAAAAAAAATCGATGGGAAATGGTGGGCCATCTCCCCCGACGGGCATCCCCTGATCGAAATTGGAATTAATTCTTTAAATCTAAGGGCGTCAGACAGGGTGAAATTTACTTATAGCGTAAAATACGGAACACCCGAAAAGTGGGCTGATGACGCTATACCGCTGCTGCAACGTTATGGCTATAATGGAGCAGGATCATGGGTGGATGTGGAACAAGTTCGGGCCTTCAACGAAAGGCATGACGAACATTTCTCTTACTGTCCACAGCTTAGCATGATTTCTGATTATAAAGACTCAATTGATAGTGCACGCGGATACAGCAAAAGCAATAAATTGTTTCCGGTTTTCGACCCGGAATACGAAACGTATTGTCACATCCGTGCCAAGGAGCTGGTAGAATTGAAAGATGACCCTAACCTGTTCGGCTATTTTCTGGATAATGAATTGACTTTTGCGCGTGAAATGTTGGATTATTATCTGGAACTTCCTGATGATGATGTTGGGTTTATGAAAACTACAGAATGGCTTGCTGAAAAGGGACTCACTCTTGATAGTCCACTCACAGATCAGATAAGGGATGAGTTTCGTGCATTTGTGCTGGACCGATATCTGAGGATTACCACAGAAGCTATTCGCAAAGTAGATCCTAACCACATGATCCTGGGTTCACGTTTCTATTGGAACGACAGGATTTATTACAACGATAATCAAAGCGGAATGTTGACCAATCCGCTGGTATTTCAAACTGCAGGGAAATATATAGATATAACTTGTTGTAATTACTATTATCGCTGGACCCCTGTACCAGAGGAAATCAATGCATGGACAGAATGGTCGGGCAAACCATTCATGATCACCGAATGGTATGTGAAAGCTGCTGATACGGGGCTGCCAAACACTTCGGGAGCTGGCTGGATAGTGGGAACGCAGAAAGAGAAGGGCCTTTTTTACCAGAACTATGCTTTGAAACTTTTGGAATCATCCAATTGCGTTGGATGGCATTATTTTAGGTATCAGGACAAAGGCGAATGGGGTAAAAGGCGTAACACCAATAAAGGTATCGTGGATTATGATTATAAACCTTACTATGTTGCCCTGGACGGAATGAATGAACTCAATAGTCAGGTCTACAGTCTAAGAGACCATTTTTAAATTAGATAATATAAGAAAGAAAACCGCTGTTTTTTTCAAGCACTGGATATAAATCAGAAATAATTTTAACAAATGCAAGAATTAAAGATAAGTGCAGTTTTGTTAGTAGCAATGCTGTGTTTTGGGAGTAGTTGTGAAGAACCGGAAATTGAAGATCCTAATGGAACAAATACTGTTAAGGATACAATATTTTATGTCAATAATCAGTCGGATTTTGACCGTCTGGATGGATTCTTTTTCCCATCAGGTACTACGATAGCTTTTGCAGCTGGGGAGACCTTTACCGGGCGTTTTTTGGTTCGGGGGAATGGGGTATTAGACCAGCCTAATCTGATAACCGCATACGATCCGGAATCAGGTGATCTGCTCATGGATTGGACAGATGAAAAGCCTGTGATTGAAGGAGAGGGGAAAACCAAGGCTCCCCTTTATCTTACAAACAGCAATTATTGGACAATCAATAATATTGAAGTAACCAACACCGATGGAACGTATGAGGACCAGGGTGAAATATTTGGTATTTATGTAATGGCGGAAGATGTTGGTATGATGAAGGGGATTACTGTTTCAAATTGTTATGTGCATCATGTAAATGGTCATGTCGGGGGCAAAGAAACAGGAGGTATCCGCGTGGATGTGCTTGGCGATGAAGAAGTCACGGTTTTTCATGATGTACTGATCGAAAACAATGTCGTTTCCCGTGTCGGAGGCGTTGGTATAGCTAATCAATCAAGTTACGGGAATATTAAATCAGACGATTTTCATCCATGGACTGGTTATGTGGTGCGTGGAAACAAGGTTGAATACACCGGCCGGAATGGAATTATTGTAAGATATTCCATCGACCCGCTGGTTGAATACAATATAGCTGCATTTAATAGCCGGCATGATCGCGGTCACAGTATTTTTAATTTCAATACCGTGAATTGCATCGTTCAATACAACGAAGCATACGGGAACACGGGCGACGATCCGGAAGAAGTTGACCGAGGGGGATTTGATTGTGATTTCAATTCAAGGAACACCATCTACCAGTACAATTACAGTCATAATAACCACTGGTTTATTGCTGTTCAGCGAAGGGATATCAACCATGGGGTAATTATCCGGTACAATATTAGTGAAAATGAAAAGCTTGGGGCATATATGTATGGATTCCCGGAATATGACGGATTAACAAATGTGCAGATTTATAACAATACCCACTATTTTGGAAAAGGAACAGGAAACAGGATTTTTATCCAGGCCAAGAAGGATCGAATCCCAACACAAACAACATTTACAAACAATATTTTCTATTTTGAAGACGAGGCAGAATGGGGATTCAATCCAGACAGCACATGTATTCTGGATAATAATCTGTTTTACAATGTATCCCCGAAAGGAACAAACGCCATAACGCTGAATCCGTTATTTGTGAACGCGGGGACAGGTGGATTTAAAATCGATATGACCGATCCCGATCGTTTAGCAGGTTATCGGTTAAAAGAGGGATCGCCTGCAATAGGTGCAGGAGTGTTCATAGAAAACAGTGGTGGTGTAAATATTGTTGGCGAAGCATTGAGTGAAAAAGGAATAAATATTGGGGCCTTTTAATTATCATATTATTAAATAGTTATTATAGTTTCTAAAGATGGATCGAATTGGTTTTATTTTATTATTTGTATTTATTTTCTCATTCTGCCATGGGCAACAAGACCGTCCAAATATTCTGGTGATAATAACTGATCAGCATTCCGGTACTGTGATGAATCAAACAGGATATACAGAAATTGAAACCCCGGGCATCAATAAGATTGCAGAACAGGGAGTCACTTTCACCCGAAGCTACTGCACCTACCCTGTTTGCATGTCTTCCAGAAGATCTATTATGACAGGATTGATGCCCAGTAAGGCTGAACCGCCAACAGATTTTCCCTCCATCGGAAGCATGCTCGCGGAAAACGGATACGAAACCGCCTATCGTGGAAGATGGCATGTCGGATCAACTGATATTGATGAAGTAAAGGACTGGCATGGATTTCAGACTTACAAATATGGTGAGATAGATTCTACCACATCTCGATGGAGCAGGAATTTCATCAAACAAGAACATAATAAACCATTTTTTTTGGTAATCGATTTTTTAAATCCTCACAATATCTGCGAGTTCGCAAGGAACATGACCGGTCTGCGCGATCACGGGTATGATGATGGTCCTGTCGATGAACAGATGGATACGGCTTATTGTCCACCGCTTCCATTTAACTTTGCTATACCCGAAAATGAAGCTGAAGGTATTTCAACCCGAAGGAACCAGGATCCGGGCGATGAACATTGGGGTGCAAATCCTCATAAGGGGTGGACAGAATCACAATGGCGGCAGTATATGTATGGGTATGACCGTTTTCTTGAAAAGGTGGATGCAAGGATAGAAGAAGTATACGATGAACTGGAAAAGCAAGGCATGTTGGAAAATACAATAGTGATCTATACATCTGACCATGGAGATGCACATGCTTCTCATCAACTGACGCAGAAAAAGACATTTTATGAAGAGTCAGTGAACATTCCTTTTATCGTATCCTGGAAAGGGAAAACTAAAGCAGGGGTTATTGACGAAGAGACGCTTGTGTCCAATGGTTTAGATCTATATCCAACCATTCTGAAAATGGCAGGAATTGAGATACCGGAATACCTTCCTGGTGAAAATCTATCAGCCAGTTTTCTCTCAGATGCTGGTGATGCTAGCCCTGTCGACAGAGAATATGTGGTTACAGAGCTTGATCAAAAAGTTTATAAAAGCAATACTCCTGGTGTTTATGATGGACGGATGCTTGTTACGAAAAAGTTTAAATATTTCATTTTCGATCAGGGGTTTCATAGAGAACAGCTGTTTGACCTGGAAAATGACCCGGGTGAACTACATCCGGTAACCTATGATCCGGACTATCATGATGACCTGCTTGCCTGCAGGGAGATGCTCAAAGAATGGACTGAAAATCAAAATGATGATTTCGATATCGATGCTGCCATTTATTCAGTGAAATATGATGTCCACAGACTTAATAATGCTGAGCCGATCATTACGCAGCAAATGTTTTCTGATCTTGGCGCGGAAGATGAAGGCGTTAATATAAATGGGCCAAGTGTGATCCGCATACCAGATTGGATTCAGAGTGAAAACAGGGCTGATCCTGAAGCTGAATACTATTGCTATTTTGCCCATCATGACGGAGGGTACATACGGATGGCTTGGGCATCAGAGATAGAGGGACCGTGGCATCTCTACCAGGTAGGTGCAGGTATACAACCAGGCAATCGGGGTGTTTTGGACCTGGGCAATGATGTGATTAATCTTGCAAATGGAATTACTATTCCCGATAATCATCTGGCTTCTCCAGATGTCCATGTAGATCATAAAAACCAGCGGATAATTCTCTACTTTCATAGTGGGGGACCACTAATTGTAAACGGAAATGAATTAAATTCTCAGCGGACATTTGTTTCCTATTCACCATTTGGGTTGGACTTTTATGATCAGATTCAGCCTGTATTTTTGGGTCGATCTTATTTTCGTGTATTTGATTATGCCGATGATTTATATGCGTTGGCGAATAGTGGTACGCCCTACCAGGCACTGGATAAAGATAATCCATGGGCAATACCTTCCGGCTTTGACTTTACCGAAAAGTTGTGGAATGAACACCCGGGAAATCCTTTTCAGACGGATATTACTGTTATTGATGGCATTCCTGCCGACGAATTGCGTGTCCGGCATACTTCTGTACGACTGGTTGACGATGAATTGCAAGTGTTCTATTCCCGAAGGGGTGATCTTTTAGAAAATATTCAAATGTCAACAATTGATTTGAGTGACGGAGATTGGACAAACTGGGATGCTTCATATCCGCCATATCTGATTTTACCCTCAGCCCCTGGCTGGGAAGGAGGAGATCTAACCCCAGCTCCTTCTGAGAAATCATCAGCTCCTGAAAATGTAAACCAATTGCGCGACCCTTATTTATTTGAAGATAGAGATGGTTCTTTGTATTTGTTCTACGCAGGTAGAGGAGAAGATGCCATTGGAATTGCGAAATTGGATGAAGCGCATATGAAAGCTAAATCATTATACACTTTAAATGATGCGTACATCATTGGAGGTGAAAATGCAGATATGAATTATGGTACTGATCCTGAATTGACAGTTTTAAATAGCACTGATTCTGAAATGAACAAAAAGGCTTTTATTCAATTTGACTTAAGTCAGATTAAAGAAGCAGATAAGGCTGTAATCAGACTTTTTTCAAATACTGAAACCGCCTGTCCCGTTACAGTCTTTGAAGTATCTGACTCTTTATGGTCGGAAGAAGAAATTACCTGGAATAATGCCCCGGCATTTGGAACGGCTATAGCAACAACAAATATTCTGGCTGAAACAAAGTATTATGAATGGGATATAACAGAGTTTGTTCAATTTTATTTTGAAGATACCATTACACTGGCTTTGTATGATACAACTTTTAGTAATAGTTTAGTGAGTTTTAGTAGCAAAGAAGGGCCATATGCTCCTGAGTTGAAAATTATTAATAGAAGTACTGTATACAAGTTCTTACCAGCAACCCCATTGCAACTATTTGCCAGTCCTGTCTCTGCATCGGAGATTGAATTACAATGGATTGATGATGCAGTAAACGAAGAGGGGTTTACGATTGAGAAAAGAGATAATACCGGAAAGTTTCATGAGATTGCGACTGTAGGAGAAAATATCACTTCATACAGGGATACAGACTTACAAAGCTCTACAGAATATACTTACAGAGTATATGCATACAATTCCGAAGGAAAGTCAGATTATACCAATGAAGCCTTTGCAGGAACATTTTTCGAACATTTTATTACGAAAACGATTCCTGTGACTGAAGATGCACACGTGCGCGGTGGAAAGTATGCAAATGATAATTTCGGATCAGAAAGTATTCTAAGGGTAAAAACCGGGAGTGTGGAAAACTATTTTCGAAAAACTTTCATTAAGATAGACTTAAACGCAATAGAATTTGAGAGTGAGAAAATTGGCAAATCTCTGTTAAGGTTGTATGCCAGTAAGGCTGAAGAATGTACGATTATTGCTTCTGAATTAGATGATAACTGGACAGAAACTACTGTTACATGGGCAAGTGCTCCTTTAAAAGGAAATCCGATTGCCTCAACTGACATTAGTAATAGTTCGGATTACTATGAATGGGATATTACATTCTACCTGAAAAATCAATTAGACCAGGATGGAATTGTTTCGATATGTCTCGAAGACCAAAACGGAGCAAATGCAGATGTGAAATTAAATAGTAAAGAAGCGAGTAATAACAAACCTGAATTGCTTATGGTTGTTAATGACTCAGCAAGTTTTGTGAATAATTTTAAAAATGATTTCAGCATAAGCCTGTATCCAAATCCGGTGCAACGTGAACTTAATATTGAAACCAAAGGTGGTACAATTGAGCAATTGATCATAAACAGTATAACAGGACAACAAATCATAAGAGCAGGGAATTTTAATCATCGTGCCTGCTTAAATGTTGAACACCTGCAAAAAGGGCTATATGTTATTTTAGTAAAAGGCGATTTCGGTGTTGAAAGATTTAAAATTATTAAAACTGATTAGCGAACTTTTGTTTAGCCCTTTTCTAAATATTTTCATCTTATTTTAAGAAAGATTATTTATTTTATAATTAGGTTTTCTTTAAATTTGAATTCTAACTAATTAATTAAATAAATATTATGGATGCTTTTAGAAACCGGAATGCAATGGCAGGCATGCTTGTAATCCTGTTCACTTTAACTATATCTTGTAACAATGCAAACAAAGAGAACACTCAGGATGAATTACCTAATATTGTTCTATTGATGGGAGATGATCACGGCTGGGATGAGGTTGGCTATAACGATCATCCGTTTGTAAAAACACCTGTACTGGATGAAATGGCAGCAAGTGGGTTGCGTTTTGACAGGTTTTACTCCGGACATCCAACATGTTCGCCAACTCGGGGAAGCTTTTTAACGGGAAGGCATCCGAACCGGTATGGAACTTTTGGCCCAAACTGGTCGTTGCGTCCTGAAGAAATAACAATCGCACACTTACTAAAAGATGCTGGATATGCTACTGCCCATTACGGTAAGTGGCATGTTGGACCGGTTAAAAAAGAATCGCCTACCAGTCCGGGAGCTACGGGATTTGATGAGTGGCTCTCCCACGATAACTTTTTTGAGGTGGATCCTGTGCTCTCCAGAAACGGTGAAGAGCCTGCAAAAATTGAAGGAGAAAGCTCGGAAATTCTTATTGATGAAGCAATAAAGTTCATAGAAAAATCGAAGCAGCAAAATAAGCCATTTTTCACAATGATATGGTTTGGCTCGCCCCATGAGCCATACAAGGCAGGCCCCGAAGATATGGCTTTGTACGATAACCTGCCCGATAGTTTGAATGAACGGGAAGTTCGCCTTACATCACTCGAAACCGGTAAGAGGACCAGGCGACCATTGGGAGATGTTTTACAGGAACGTTATGCAGAAATAACAGCCATGGACCGGGCGATTGGCAAAATAAGGACATACCTTTCAGAGAATAACCTGAAAAAGAATACCCTGTTTATGTATGTTGGTGATAATGGCACACCCGGTAGTGCGGGACATGCATATATGAAGCTTCGCAAAAGTAAAGGGACCATGTACGAGGGAGGCATCAGGGTACCGGGTGTAGCGGAGTGGCCTGCTGTAATAACAGAGCCGGCCTCTACGTCATCGATCTCAGTGACCACCGATTATATGCAGACGCTGGCAGATATCACCGGACAGCCATTGCCAGACAGGGTGCTCGACGGAAAAAGTATGGTGCCACTTTTCAAAGATCCTGCTACCCCAAGAGACAGACCTCATTTTTTCTGGCAGTTCAATCGAAATTTATTTAATGACAATTGTGAGCCTTATATAGCCCCAGAATTGCAGGAGGGTACTACACCATTGGCTAAAATGGCGGGAGATGGAAAATTTACCCGTACTTTTAGGAATTGCATCTATACAGATGTTTCAGAAGAGGATTTTCAGGGTGAGCGTGTAATGATGGGCGATCGATATAAACTGATCGTTGAGGGAGAGACGCCCAACGAAAAAGGTTATGAATTATACGATATTCAAGATGATCCTGGAGAAACAACCAACCTTGCTGCTGAATATCCTGAAATTGTTGATGAGATGGCGTCTGATCTGCGCGAATGGCAGGAATCGGTGCTAAACAGCCTTACCGGTGCAGATTATAAATAGTAAAGTATTATGCTGTTAGAAAAATATTTGAGCTATATTGATGCTTGATTTTTAACTCATGGAATGGATAGATTTAAGAAACATCATAAGATCATTGACCTGGTGGAGACCAATTACCATTTGCTGCCGGTGATTAACCGGTTTGGGATTGCGCTGGGAAATCAGGATAGGAGCCTGGAGAAAATATGCCTGGAGAAAGGTATTAATATCGATTTCTTTCTGGTAATTGTGAATACTTTCCATAATGAAGACTATTTTCCGGAGGAGGAGTTGAAATCATTCTCTCCACTGCTTATTGTCGAATATCTGGAGAAAACACACGAATACTATATAGAATTTATACTGCCGAAATTAGATCATCTTTTAAAAAGCCTGTTAGAGAGCAGCCCCCCTGATCATAAGCAATTAGATATTGTTGAGCAATTCTACCTGAAATACAGGGAGGAATTTCTGCTGCATATTCGCAAAGAGGAGGAGGAGACTTTTCCTTACATAAAAAAAGTAGTAAACCTTAAACAGATCGCAGCAGATTATAACATTCGGATCTTTGAGAAAGAGCATACCAATATTGATGTTAAGTTAAATGACCTTAAGAACTTAATTGTTAAATACATTAAACCTGTATACGATAATAATATCTGCAATGATTTCCTGATCGCACTTTTTCGTTTTGAAAAAGATGTAAAGGACCATGCCCGAATTGAGGATAAGATTCTTACACCCCAAATTGCTGAATTAGAAAGAGAGATTAATGGTTAAGAAGGTTTATATTATTCATGGTTCTGCAGTTGTGCAATCTGGATTAGCAGATATTCTGCGCAAAAATCCTGGTTGTTTTGTGAAGTCTTTTTACAGCGTCGACCATTTTCAAAAAGCAGAGGAGCCTCTAATCTCACCCTCATTATTTGTTGTTGAGGATGATATTAAGCAGAGCGAGGGGTTTAAAATGCTACTTAACCAATATGATAATTTCAGAACACTTATTATTACCTCTGCTGCATTGAAGAGAGGATCGTCCGAATTATCAGATTCATTATTTATTTATGATCAGTCCGATGAAATATCTTCCCGGGTATCAGAGGTATTTGAACAGATGGAAACAAATGATGAAGGAACCGAAGGGCTCTCTGAACGGGAAATTGATGTGCTGAAGCTTGTGGCGCTGGGTTATGCGAACAAGGAGATTGCTGAAAAACTGTTTATCAGTATTCACACCGTAATGTCGCACCGTAAGAACATGACTGAGAAGCTTGGAATAAAATCGATCTCCGGACTTACCGTATATGCGATTATTAATAATTACATCGACACCACCAACCTCGACCTGAAAGACCTGATCTGAATGAAAAAGTATGTGTGATTTGCCAGATCGGACCTCTTTTGATCTGCACGTTGTCATCATATGGTTTCATTTACGAGTCCACGTATACGAGACCAAATCTACGGCTCCTCATCTTC
>Ga0102940_1002745_pt1 | contig 10417 bp, 11 predicted proteins | sample SalPonR2_C_D1_MG_FD_78215 | JGI IMG/M metagenome (GOLD analysis project Ga0102940, IMG submission 78215) | Salt pond soil microbial communities from South San Francisco under conditions of wetland restoration - Salt Pond MetaG R2_C_D1_MG | ecosystem: Environmental > Aquatic > Marine > Intertidal...
AGGGCCTAGGCGAGCGCATCCTGCAAAACAGGATTAACGAGCTCGGGACGCTCGTATGGAGCCCAATGCCCAGCGCCCTTGACGACATGGAACCCGCGGCAGTGCGGGAGGGCTGCGAAAACCTCTCGCCGGTCATTCATGTAAGGCCCAGCGGTGGCGTCCTTCTCGCCGAAGATCCCGGTCACTGGGACGGAAATGGATTTCAGCACCTTGCGCAGGCTATCGCCGCGCGGGATCACCCCGCTGCGGATGCGGGCCTTGCGCGTGTTCCGCTGCTGGATGTGCAGGGCCAGTTCGTCGATGCGGCCGTGATCGCCAAACATAACCACGCCGAGGTTGTGCCGGTGCACGGCCTTCATCTCGTGCGGGGCCATGCTCGAGCGCATCTTGCGCAGGTCCGGCCGCGCTTCGTTCAGGCGAACGCCGAGCGCATTGGAGCCGACGACAACAAAGCCTTCGCATCGCTGCTCGAGCAGCTGTACCGCCTGCCCGCCGACGATCCCGCCAAATGAAAATCCCACCAAATGAAAACGCTCATCGGGCTCCAGCGCGTGCTCGATCGCACCGCCGACCAGCGCCCCGATGCTGTGAATGTCCCAACCTTCCGGAGGGGGATCGCTATCGCCGAGGCCGGGCGTGTCCCCGGCAATAACACGGTAGCCTGCCTCGACCAGAGCATTGATGTTTTTGATCCAATGCGTCCAGGCGCCGAAAGATCCGTGCATCAGAAATACCGGCGGCCCGTGGCCCCATTGATGCCAAACCATGTGCCCGCCATGCGGCATCGGCGCCCTGATGATCCGGGCTCCCTCTTCCAGCCCAGCCAAATAGGACGCCGGGTCGGCGATCTCCTCCGTCATGGTTGGCTCTCTCAGACGGGAGCGCGCGCCGGGGCCACGCCGATCAACGAGTCACGGGTAACCAGCGGCTTCAACTGATCCGTTGTCCAATTATCGGTGCCGGAAGGCTGCATCGGCAGCACAATGTAGCGCAGGTCGGCCGTCGAATCGTGCACCCGCACCTCGACGTTGTCCGGCAGGTCCGTGCCGAACTCGCGCAGGACCTGGCGCGGCTCCAACACAACGCGGGAACGGTAGGCTTTCTTCTTGTACCAAGCCGGCGGCACCCCCAGTACCGAGCGCGGATAGCAGGAGCAAAGCGTGCAAACGATCACGTTGTGGACGTTCGCCGTATTCTCCACCACCTTCACTTCCGGCTGATGCTCCATCTTGATGCCCATGTCCTTAAGCACCCGAACGCCATCATCCAGCAACCGTTGCTTGAAGCCGGGATCGGTCCAGGCCCGAACGATCAGTTCCTGGCCGTTCTCGATCGAGCGGCTTTCCATCTCGTCAATCTGCTGCTGGATTTGTTGAGCGGTCAGCAGGCCCTTTTCGATGATCAACTCACGGATCGCCATTTCCAGGAAATCATATTCCGTGTCCGGGTGATCCGGTTGGAAAGTCAGCGAATGATCGTGCTCGTGATCATGGTCGTGGTGAACGTGGTCGTGATGGTCGTGCGTGCTAGCCATGAGACGGCTCCAGCCAGTGATCGTAAATATCGGCGATAATGCTGTCCGTTGCCGGACCGTCGTATTCGCCCCAAACCTCCAGCGGCGAGAATTTTACCTCGTACAGGGTGCGCGGCTCACCTTTTTCGTAATAGGCGAGTTTTTCCGGGTTCGGGAAGTCGCCCAGAATCGATAGCACCTCCCCCTTGCGCCCCCGCAGATAGTGCGGCGTGCGGCAGTGGCCGGCGGGAACGTCGTCCCGCACCCAGACGCGGTCACCCGGCTCGAACGTATTTGCCATGCGCGGTCGTCCTATCGGCAATCATGTTGGGCAAGCGAACAGATTGTCCTAGTCTAGGCCTCCGACGCATGCTTGCAATGCCTCAAAAGAGATCCGGGAAATCAGACCATGGCCGAACGTCCGACAGCCGCCATCCGCCGCCTCCTCGCCGAACCTAAGCTTACCCAGATTCCGGGCGTGATCGACGCGGCCTGGGCCCGGGTCATCGCCGCAGAGGGCTTCGACGCTGTCTACATGACCGGCGCGGGCACTAGCGCCTCGCGCCTCGGCTGGCCGGACGTAGGCCTTCTGACCATGAGTGAGATGGTGGACAATGCCGGACGCATTGCTGACGCGAGCATCGCACCAGATGGCCGCCAGCTTCCGCTTCTCGCCGACGCCGACACCGGTTACGGCGGGCCGCTCAACGTCCGCCGGACGATCCAAGCCTACGAGCGCGCCGGCGTCGCGGGCGTCCATATCGAGGACCAGGTCTGGCCGAAACGCTGCGGCCACCTCGCCGGGAAGGCGGTCGTCCCAACCGCCGACATGGTTGCACACATCAAAGCCGCCTGCGACGCGCGCCACGATCAGGACTTCGCGATTATCGCCCGTACCGACGCTATCGCGGTGGAAGGCTTCGAGGCCGGCCTGGCGCGCGCTCACGCCTATGCCGAAGCCGGTGCGGACGTGCTGTTCATCGAGGCGATGACGTCGGAAGAGCAATTGGCGGAGGCCTGCCGCCAGTTCGACAAGCCCTTGCTCTACAACATGGCTTCCAGCGGCAAAACGCCGTTCCTGTCGGCGCAGGAGATGCAGGATCTCGGGTTCAGCGCCTGCATCTACCCGAATTTCGTGATGCTGGCGGCAATCCCGGCCGTCCAAGACATGCTGCGCACGCTGAAGGAAACGGGCGAGGCGAAAGCCGTGGTCGACAAGCTGGCCAGCTTCCAGCAGTTCTTCGACCTGCTCGGCATGGATCGAATCAAGGAATTGGAGGAGAAATACGCTGTCAGCAACGACCGTCGGGTCGGTTACTGACCGGCAAAAGCTGCCCGTGAGAGCTTTTTCTTGACGCTCTTGGCGCCTTCTTCCACGGCTTTGCCGCCAGCCTGGATATCCCTGCCAGCGCCTTCGATCGTGTTGCAGCCGGAAAGGAAGGCGCCGAACAACAGAGCCGTCATTAATGTCTTGAACCACATGATAGAAGCTTTTCCTACGTTGAACATCCCAAACTCCAGGTAGGAAAAGACGCTTTCGTTCGCCGTTTCAATAGGAAGGTAGCAAATGACCCCAATGCAGTTCGGTGTGATGCAGCGCGGCGTGTTTGCCTGGGAAGACGACATGCGCCAGCGCTTCGAGGAGTTGATGGAGCAGGCGCGGGTGCTGAATGCGCTGGGCTACGACTCGATCACGAAGGGCAGCCACTTTTCCACCAAGCCACATCGGGAAATGTCTCAGATCCCCTATCTTTGCCGGGTGATGGCGGAAGCGCCGAACATGCGCCTGAATGCGGGCATTGTGCTTCTGGCCCTGCACCAGCCGCTGGAGGTCGCCGAGTATTTTGCGACCATGGACCTGATGAGCAACGGCAAGATGATTTTCGGTTGCGCGCTCGGATACCGCCCGGTGGAGTTCAACGGGTTCGGCGTGCCGGAGGGTATGGGCCTCAAACGCTTCATGGAAAATCTGGACGCGGTGAAGCGGCTCTGGACCGAAGAGAGCGTCACGATGAAGGGCTCGCACTTTTCGCTCGAGGACGCGAGCATCTCCATGCCGTTTGTGCAAAAGCCACATCCACCGATTTGGATGGGCGCGAACGTGGACGCCGCCGTCCGGCGGGCCGCCCGGGTTGCCGACTGCTGGTATCTCAATCCGCACCAAACGCTGACGACACTGCGTCGTCAGATGGACATCTACCGTGAGGAACTCGACCGCGGGGGCAAGCCCTTCCCGACCGAACTGCCGATCCGGCGCGAGGTCTTCTGTGCGCAAACGCATGACGAGGCCGTGCGCATCGCTGCGCCCTACATGAAGGCGATGTACGACGCCTACATCGACTGGGGCCAGGACAAGCGGATGGCCGAAGGCGACAACGACATCTCCATGGCCTACGACGAACTGGCCCGGGACCGCTTCATCGTCGGCGACCCGGACGAGGTCGCGGAGGAGATGGTACGCTACAACCGCGAACTGGGCGTCAACCACATCATCATGAGCGTCCAGGGCGTCGGCATGCCCCAGACCCAAGTCTTGGAGACCTTCGACCTGTTGGCGAAGGAGGTGTTCCCGAAGGTGCGGGCGGCGCTTTAGGGAGAACGCTTCGTTGCCGGGACAATTCAGCCCTTGCTAGGCGCGTCATCCTGGCGATGTAGGTAGGCGTCCGGATCACGTGCCGCGAGTTGCTTGGGATCGGAACCTGGCCTCTCTGACGGGCGGGCGAATTGCAGGAACAAGACGTCCGCGCCTTCCGGGCCAGCGTCAAATGCAGGCGCTGTCTCCCCGGGCGCGACATAAACCAGCGAATGCCGGGGGAGAACTTTCTCGCCCTGCATGACCTCCCCTTCACAAACCAGATAATATTGGCCGCCAGCATCGGACCGTGGCCCTCCCGTTTTTGCGCCAGGCCCGAGTCGCAGGCCAACGGCGGCAACACCATCGGTCTGATTTTCTATCATTGGTTGGTGTTCCACCTGCCCTGCCGCCGGCCGCGGCGCTGCCATGGCGAAGTGGCCGGCCATGTTGCGCCCGGCTCGCCCCGGCATGTTATGGCGGTTGCCCGGCATTCCGAAGAAACCGCCGCTAGCAATGGGACGGAGCGTGAAGAAGGCAAAGCCCTCCTTCTTCCCAATAATTGGCCCGTACGGTGTGTAGGCATCGGCGTACTGGAACGTCACCGGGCCGGCCGCCTTCTTGCCCATCGTACAGTCTCCGGCTACGACAACCTGAAACTGATCTATATCGTGAAAGTGTGGCGGGATCTCGGCCCCTGGATAAAGGCGGTCGACAAGGAATGCCTGCGGGTTTTCGTCGATAATCCCTGGACTGCCGATATAATCAGTCCGCCACCCTGTACCCTCGGCCCGTACCATCTTTACCGGCGTGGTTTCCGTGCTTGCAACGGCTTGCATGAGTCTAGTCTCCTCCGACAACCGCGCCGTTGAGGAATGGGCGCGCCTCAAGCGGTTTTCCATGGACCATTGCCGACTACCCGCAACGGGCAATTGGCGAAAAGTTGACACATTTTGACGTCAATTGTCTCCAGAAGGAAATGCAAAAACGATGGAAGACTTGATCGGAACCTGGCGGTTGGTTCGCGCGACCTCGGTCGCAGCGGACGGAAGGCCTATGCCGGAACCTTATGGTGGCAAAGGGCAAGGCCGCCTGATGCTTGCCGCCGATGGCCGGATGATGGCGGTTCTATGCGACAGCCGCGTCGCTGCGCCGGACGGCAAGGCACGCGAATATACCTCCTACTGCGGCAACTATACGTTCGACGGAAAGCAATTGGTCACGCGGGTAGATGCGGCGTCCGACCCGGCACGTCTCGGGACCGATCAGGTTCGAGATGTGCGCTTCGATGCTGGGCTGATGGTGCTGTGCCCGCCGACCCGCTCGTACGGAGCGCAACCGGAAAGCCGGGAGCTTTTCTGGGAGAAGATTTCCGACGTCTGAACACCTCGGTCGACAGGGGCCTGCATATCTGCTGCCATGCACTAGCTAATGAGGAGACTGCCCATGCCTACCGCGTTTGAAGAAGTTTTGGCCATCCGCGGCCGGGGAACGCCCGACGCGGAAGAAATCGCGATTACCGGAGCAGACCCCGTCTTTTCAACCAAGTTCAAGATTGGAGAAACCTGTGCCGCTGTGCTCGGCGGTGTCGGGGCAGCGGTCAACGATGTTTGGGAACTCAAAACCGGACAACGGCAACGCGTCTCCATCGATGTGCGCCACGCGGCCGGGGCGCTGCGTAGCACGACCTATTTGCAACGTCCGGGGGCCGACGGCACGTTTCAGCCCGTGGTCAACGAGAACCACGAGAAAATGATCAAGATTACCCAACCCTGGCCGACCAAGGACGGGCGTTGGGTGCTGCCGCACTTCGGCCTGGCTAACCTGCAGGCCCGCATGCTGGAGCTGCTGAATTGCGAGCCAACGCCCGAATCGGTTTCGGCAGCGGTGTCGAAATGGACCGCCATCGACTTGGAGGACGCAATCGACAAGGCTCGCGTTTGCGGCGGGATGGTGCGCACGAACCAGGAATGGCTCGCTTCCGAACACGGTCAAGTTCTGGCAGGGAAGCCGATCGTCGAAGTCATCAAGATTGGCGACAGCGAGCCAGAGCCGCTGCCACCCGGCGACCGCCCGTTGAGCGGTATCCGCGCCCTCGACCTGACGCGCATTCTCGCAGGTCCCATTTGCGCTCGGACGTTGGCGGAGCATGGTGCCGACGTGCTGATGGTAACGGCCGAGCGCCTGCCGCAGATCGCAGAGCACGTCATCGATACCAACCATGGCAAGCGCTCGTGTTTCCTCGACCTCAAGAAACCGGAACAGGCAGCGAGGCTGAAAGACTTGGTGAAAGACGCCGATGTCTTCAGTCAGGGTTACCGGCCACACATGATCGCAGACCTCGGCTTCGGGCCGGAAGAACTCGCGAGTATCCGCCCCGGCCTGATTTACACCTCAATCAGCTGCTATGGGGCCGACGGGCCGTTGAGCCACCGCGGCGGCTGGGAGCAGGTGGCGCAGACGATGACCGGCATCTGTCACGAGGGTTCTCCGGAGCGCCCGGCCTTACTGCCTGCCGCTGCCTGCGATTACACAACCGGCTATCTTGCGGCCTACGGCATCTTGCTGGCCTTGGCACGCCGGGCTAAGGAGGGCGGCAGCTACCACGTGCGCGTGTCGCTGTGCCAGTCCGGCATGTTCATCTACCGGCAAGGGTCGGTCGCATTCGACCGTCCGAACATGGATCTCGGTGCTGAAGAACTCGATACGCTGCGTATCGAAACGCGGCCAACCTTTGGACCCATCCGGCATCTGGGACCGGTGCTGCGACTGTCGGAAACCCCGGCCCGCTGGGAGCGGCCCACTCCTGTACTCGGCGGCAACCGGCCAGAATGGCTGCCTGGAGGCACGGCAACGCGAGCAGCCGAATAGAAACAGGGGCAGACGCTGGCAGGCGCTCGCCTCCTTACCCTCCGAGCGCCTGCCTGAGTGAATGACACACCTGGGCCTGCGCCGTAATGGCGTCGTCAACGTCCGGCGCCATGCCGAAGAAGCCATGGATCATGCCGGGGTAGAACAAATGTTCCACCGGCACACTGGCCTTGCGGAGCGCATCAGCGATTGCATTGCCATCATCGCGCAGCACGTCGCATTCCGCCACGACGACGATCGCCGGAGCAACACCCTCAAAACTCGCTGCGCGAATGGGCGAAGCGCGCCAGTCGCCGACATCCGGCGGGCCGCTGACATAATGGTCGACGAACCATTCCATGGCATTGCGGGTGAGAACACCGTACCCCTCGGCAAACTGGGTATAGCTTTCCGTGGCGAAGGTGCAATCGGCAACCGGATAGATCAACACTTGTGCCTTCAAGGCGGGAGCCCCGGCATCGCGCGCCAGCAGGGCCACAACGGCGGCAAGATTTCCGCCCGCACTGTCGCCGGCGACGGCAAGGCAAGCGGGATCCGCGCCGAGGGTGTGGGCGTTTTCCGCCAGCCACCGCAACCCCGCCCAGCAATCATCGACCGCTGCCGGGGACTTGTGCTCCGGTCCCATGCGGTAGTCGACAGAGACGACAACCGCCCCTGCCCCGGCACAGAGGTTCCGGCAAATCGTATCGTGGCTGTCCAGCCCGCCGATCACGAAGCCGCCGCCGTGCAAGTAGAGCACCGCTCCCCTCGATCCTTCAGGGCCAGCGTCCTCGGCCTTAGGCCAGTAGATCCGCGCTGGAACTTCGCCCGCTGGACCGGGTATGGTGCGGTCCTCGCTTCGGTCGATCGGGGCAGGCACGCCGCCGCGGGCACGGACCATGGCGTCCATCTGGTCACGGGCAGCCCCCGGGCTGAGCGTGTGCAGCGGCGGCAGGTTGGCTTCTGCCAGTGCCTGGAGCGCTTTCTCTATCTGCGGGTGTAGACGCATAAGGTCAGTCTCCGGTTACGCGGCAGCGCTGGTTTGCCAAGACGCGCCCGAGACCGGTTCGAGGCGGAAACCCTCGTACCCGTTCGCCGCGATCTCATCGCACTTCTGCCGGTAGTTCCCGACGCCGCCAATGTAGGGCATGAACACGCGAGGCTTGCCGGGAATGTTGGCGCCCATGTACCAGCTTGCGGCCTTGGGATAGAGCGTCTTGTAAGCAACCGTGATGCCATGCTCGACCCAGGCATCCTCGGCGGCCTGATCAGCCTCCATCTCGCCGATATTGTTCTCACGCAGGTAGGCTAGGCAGTCACTGATCCAATCGACGTGTTGCTCGATGGACACCATCATATTGCTGAGCACCGAAGGGCTGCCGGGACCGGTGATCGTGAACATGTTGGGGAAACCGGCGGTCATCAGGCCCAGATAGGTCCGCGGTCCAGCCTCCCACTTTTGCTCCAGAGTGAGGCCATGCCGCCCCCGAACGTCGATCTTCAAGAGGGCGCCGGTCATGGCGTCGAAGCCGGTCGCGAAGATAATAGCGTCAAATTCGTGCTCTTCCTCGCCAGCCAGCACACCCTTCGGCGTGATCTCATGGATCGGGTTCTTGTTGATGTCGACCAAGCGGACATTGTCGCGGTTGAAAGTCTCGAAATAGCCACTGTCGGCGCAAATCCGCTTCGTGCCGATAGGGTAGTCCTTGGCTACCAGCAATTCTGCTGTTTCCGGGTCCTCCACGATGCCGCGGATCTTCTCGCGCACGAACTCGGCCGTGGCGTCATTGGCGGCCTGGTCTGTTGCAATGTCCTTGAACGAACTCATGAAGCGGGTGCCGCCAACGGCCCAGCGATCCTCGAAGATCTTGCGCCGCTCCTGTTCCGATACCTCCAGAGCCGACAGGTTCGACTGGTCGAAAAAGTTGCCGACGCGGGTGTAGCGCATGATCTCGCGCCGTTGCCGGTAGTTGTCCTTCCACTCCCGCTCATATTCCGGCGTCATCGGCTTGGTGCGTGCCGGGATCGAGTAGTTCGGCGTTCGCTGGAATACGGTCAGGTGTTTGGCTTGCTCCGCAATTACCGGGATCGCCTGGATGCCGGAGGAACCGGTGCCGATCACGGCCACCCGCTTGCCGCTCAGGTCCACGCCTTCGTGCGGCCACTCACCAGTGTGATAGGTTGGACCTTGGAAGGTATCGGCGCCCTCGATGTCCGGCGCGCGCGGCGACGAAAGGCAGCCAGTCGCCATGATGCAAAACCGGGCAAAAAGGGTCTCGCCATGGCTGGTCCGGACGCTCCAGCGCTGCACGCCCTCATCGTAGTGCGCGGAATCGACCCGGGTATCGAACTCGATATGCGATCGCAGGCTGTACCGGTCGGCGACGTGGTTCGCGTACTTCAGGATCTCGGGCTGGGCAGCAAAGGTCTCGCTCCAGCGCCATTCCTGCTCCAACTCCGGGTCCCAGGAGTAAGAGTATTGCATGCTCTCCACATCGCAGCGGGCGCCGGGATAGCGGTTCCAATACCACGTGCCGCCGACGCCACTGCCTGCCTCAAACACGCGGAAGGACAGACCCAGTTCGCGCAGCTTGACGATCAGGTAAAGGCCGGAAAAACCTGCACCGACGACGACGACATCGACTTCAGACGGTTTGGCAGCTGCGCCGCCAGACTGGTGCTCACCCATGCGGTGGGAACTCCCATCATTACTCGTTTCGGTCTGATATTGTGGCATATTGAACGAAAGTGTAATGCAATCCGATCGCTCAGACCAAGCGCGAGCTTACGCTCTGCCGGAATGCACGTCAGTCGCTGCGGTTGATCGCGAACTCCGGTGAGCCGATATAGCTGCGGTTCCAGGTGGGCGTGATATGCAATTCGTTAATGCAAACATGCGGGGGCATCTGGGCGACGAACAGGACGGCAGCGCCGACATCTTCCTCCTGCACCATCTTCGCGCGTTCTTCCGGACTTGGCGGCGTTGGCCGCAGATCAAGGATTTCCGTCGCGACCTCCCCAGGGCAGAGCGCGCACGCGCGAATGCCCAGGTGGCAGTGCTCCTCGTTGATGCTTTCGGTCAGCACATTCAGTCCCTTTTTGGCCGCGCCATAGGCGAAGCCGGAAAAGTTGCCCGTGCGGGTCTGGCTGGCCATTGACGAGACATTCACGATCAAACCGTTGCGCTGTTGCCGCATGATTTTCAGCGTGGCATGGCAAACGTTGAAAGCGCCCGTTAGATCAACGTCGATGATGGCGTTCCAGCTGTCCGAGTCCGTGTCACGCCAGCGTCGCTTCGGCCGATTCAGGCCGGCACTGTTGATCAGCATGTCGAGCCGGCCGTGTTTCGCAGCGATCCGCTCGACGGTAGCGTTAACTGCCGCTTCATCCGCGATGTCGACCGCCTCCAACCCGGCATAACCGCCCTTCTCGGCGATCTGCTGCGCCACGGCTTCCAGTTGCGGAACGCGGCGGCCGGACAG
>Ga0102940_1002746_pt1 | contig 10415 bp, 6 predicted proteins | sample SalPonR2_C_D1_MG_FD_78215 | JGI IMG/M metagenome (GOLD analysis project Ga0102940, IMG submission 78215) | Salt pond soil microbial communities from South San Francisco under conditions of wetland restoration - Salt Pond MetaG R2_C_D1_MG | ecosystem: Environmental > Aquatic > Marine > Intertidal...
GCGACGACGCGCCCGGGGTCGGGGAGCTGCACCTCGTCCAGCAGGGCGAGGATCCGGTCCCTCCGCTCGGCCGCGCCGAGGTCGGAGTGGACCAGAAGCACCTCCTCGATCTGACGGCCGACGGTCATCAGCGGGTTCAGCGCCGTCATCGGCTCCTGGAAGATCATCGCCATGCGGTCGCCGCGCAGAAGGCGTCGCTCCTCCGGCGGCAGGGACAGCAGGTCCCGGCCCTCGAACATGATCGTGCCTTCGGTCGCGCGCACCTGCGGCGGGAGCAGGCCCATGACGGCGCGAGCGGTCAGCGACTTGCCGGAGCCGCTCTCGCCCACCACGCAGGTGATCTCGCCGGCATGCAGCGCGAGGTCGAGCCGCGAGACGGCATGCGCGCGGTCGGCGCCGCCGGGCAGCGCGATCGAGAGGCCCCGGACGTCGAGGATCGGCGCGCTCATGCCGAACGCTCCCTGAGACGAGGATTGAGGGCGTCGTTCATGCCCTCGCCCACGAGGTTGATCGCGAGCACGGTGAGCATGATGGCGAGACCCGGGAAGGTGCAGATCCACCACGCCCGGCGCAGCACCGACCGCCCGGCGCCGACCTGGAAGCCCCAGCTCATCACGTTGGGATCGCCGAGGCCGAGGAAGGCGAGCGCGCTCTCGATCAGGATCGCGGTGGCCACCAGCAACGAGCCGGCGACGATGATCGGCGACAGGCAGTTGGGCAGGATCTGGATCAGGATGATGCGCCAGTCCGGCATCCCCATCAGCACGTTGGCCTGCACGAACTCCCGGTTCCGCAGGGAGATGAACTCGCCGCGCACGAGCCGCGCCAGCGGCGGCCACGAGACCACGGCGATGGCGATGATGACGTTGAGGATGGATGGACTGAGGATCGCCACCAGCAGGATCGCGAAGATGAAGGACGGGATCGTCTGGAACACCTCCGTCAGACGCATCAGCGTGTCGTCGACCCAGCCGCCGTAGTAGCCGGCGACGCCGCCCATCACGGCCCCGACGGCGACCGCCACCGCCGTCGCCACCAGCCCGATCATCAGCGAGGTGCGGGCCCCGTGGGCCATGCCGGAGGCGATGTCGCGGCCCAGCGTGTCGGAGCCGAGCAGGAAGCCCTCCTGCAGCGGAGGGGTCAGCGGCGGTCCGGCGAGCGTGAACGGATCCTCGGGATAGAGGAACGGCGCGAGGGCGGCGAGGAGCACCACCACGCCGAGGATGGCGAGCCCGACGACGGCGGCGCGGTTGCGCGCGAAGCGTCGCCAGAACGCGGAGCCGCCACGGCGGGCGGCGGCGGGGGACGGCGCGACGTCGGTCATGCGAGTTCGATCCTCGGGTCGAGCAGCGTGTAGATGATGTCCACGAGCAGGTTGACCGCCAGCACCAGCACCGCCGAGAGCAGGAAGATGCCGAGCAGGAGGTTCAGGTCGCGCGCGAACAGGGATTCGAAGGCGAGCTGTCCCAGCCCCGGCCAGCCGAACACCGTCTCGACGATGACCGAGCCGCCGATCAGCGAGGAGACCTGCACGCCGGCCATCGTCACCACCGGCAGCAGCGCGTTGCGCAGCACGTGGCGGAACACGATCCGCCGCTCCCGCACGCCCTTGGCGCGGGCGGTGGTGACGTAGTCCATGCCCGACTGCTCCAGCATCGAGGCGCGCATCAGGCGCGTGTAGAGCGCGAGGTAGAACAGCGACAGCGTCACCGCCGGCAGCACGAGATGGTGCGCGACGTCGACCACCCGATCCCAGCCGGTGTGGAAGGCGGCGATCGTCTCCATCCCCGAACTCGGGAACCAGCCGAGATTGATCGAGAAGACGACGATCAGCATCAGCCCCACCCAGAACAGGGGCGTCGCGTAGCTGACCAGCGCGAGGATCGAGATGACCGAGTCGCGCCAGGTGTTCAGCCCGGTGGCGGCGAGCAGTCCGAGCAGCACGCCCAGACCGACGGCGATGGTTATGGTCGCGCCCATCAGCAGCAGGGTGGGACCGAGGCGGGCGAGGATCAGTTCGGAGACCTGCATGTCGTGTCGGAACGAGTAGCCGAAATCCCCGACCGCCACGCGGCCGACATAGCTGGCGAGCTGCACCGGAACGGGCTGATCCAGCCCGAACTTCGCGCGCAGTTCCGCCATGTATTCCGGCGTGGCGCTGCCGGCCTCGCCGGCCAGCACGTCGACCGCGTCGCCGGGGGCCAGCTTCAGCAGCAGGAAATTGATGACGACGATCGCGAGCAGGATCGGGATCGCCTGGACGATCCGCCTCGCCACGTAGCGCAGTCGTGCCTTGAGCATGCACCCTCTCGGCTGAAATCGCGCCCGCGGCGCGGCGGTTTCAGGATCGGTCGGCCGGTCTCGGCGACCGGACGACCCGGACGTCGGAGGATCCCGGCCCGCCGCGGGGGCGGACCGGGGGACGCGTCACTCGGCGAAGTACATGTCCGCGAAGTTGTGGTAGACGCCCAAGGGGCCGACCACGACGTTGCGCAGGCTCGCGTTGTAGACGGTGACGAACTCCAGCTCGTGCATGAAGATCACCGGCGCGGCATCGACGATGGTCTTCTGGAATTCGGCGTAGATCTCGGCGCGCACCTCGGGGTCGTTCTCGACGGCGGCCTTGTCCATCATCGCGTCGGTCTCCGGCGTCGACCACTTCGTGCCGTTGACGAACACCGTGCCCGGCCGGATCTGCTCCGAATGATACTGGCGATGCACGCCGAGCACCGGATCGGGCAGGCCGTAGAGCCAGTTCGACGACATCTCGTAGTCGTAGTCGCCGTAGACGCGCTTCAGCCAGGTCGGCACGTCCTCGTAGCGCAGGTCCACGGCGATGCCGACCTCGCCCAGCGCCTGCTTGACGTACTCGCCGAAGCGCCGCCACTCCTCGCCGTAGGGCGTCATGTCGTGCAGCATCTCGAACCGGACGCCGTCTTCGCCGCGCGGCAGCCCCGCCTCGTCGAGCAGTCGGTTGGCGATCTCGATGCGGTCCTCGACCGTGTAGTCGCGCACCTCGTCGGTGTAGAGGCCGGTCGCCTCCAGCTTCGAGCTGATCGGGCCGGTCGCGGGCTTGCCGAAGCCGTACCAGATGTTCTCGATCACGAAGTCCCGGTCCACGGCGTAGGAGATGGCCTGACGCACGCGCGGGTCGTCGTAGGGCTCCTTCTCGGTGTTGAACTGGAGCTGCATGGTGGGCGTGAAGTACTCGTAGCCCTCGGTCGTCACCTCGATGTAGTCGAGCGCCGCGAGCGCCGGCACGTCGATGTTCGGGATCGCGCCGAACGCGCCGTAGTGGATCTCCTCGTTCTCCATCGCCGCGGTGCGGGTGGAGGCGTCGGCGATGAAGCGCGTCACCACGCGGTCGAGATACGGCTTGCCCTCGTCCCAGTAGTCCTCGTTGCGGTCGAGTCGGACGTACTGGCCCTTCTGCCACTCGACGAACTTGAACGGGCCGGTGCCGATCGGGGCGTTGGCGGTGTCGTTCTGGCGCGGATCGCCGCCTTCGAAGACGTGCTTCGCGACGATCGGGCTCTCGTAGCCGTTCAGCGCGACCATCAGGTAGGGCGCGGGCTCGGACAGCTTCAGCACCGCCGTCATGTCGTCCGGCGTCTCCACCGCCTCGATCACGCTCAGCGTGGCGCCGCCGCGCGGGTGGATCTCGCGCAGCACGTCCATGATGCCGAACTGCACGTCGGCCGAGGTGAAGGGCTCGCCGTCATGCCAGGTCACGCCTTCGCGCAGCGTGAAGGTGTAGGTCAGGCCGTCCGAAGACACCTCCCACGCGGTGGCGAGGGCCGGCAGGATCTCGAAGTCCGGGCCCAGCGTCACCAGCCCCTCGTAGACCTTGCTCGCCACCTGCCCGATGGGGCCGGAGGTAGAGAGGTAGGGCGCCAGGTTGGGCGGTTCCGGCTGGGTCACCATGACCAGAGTGCCGCCCCGCTGCTGCGCGGCCGCCGGACCGGCGGCAAGGCCGACCGCCAGGCCGGCGGCCGCGAGAATCGTCGCATGCCATTTCATGTGCGTCGTCGTCTCCCGTCTGGGCCCGGCGCAACGGCCGGGCGATCGAAGCGGAGGGCGCGCCCACACGCCCTGACTGCCGCGACCCGGCGTTAATTTGCGGGCGGGCGAAAGATAAGGGCGAAATGGCGCGACCGGTGATCGCAAGATGTTCGATTTCTGCCTCGGTGACCACTTTTCGGGCAACGGTTTCGGTCGGGGCGTCGCGCCGCCGAAAGCTCGAACGCCGGGAGCCGGCCACGACTCGGCCGGAGCCGAAGGTCGGCCGCGGCCGGCATGATCGCCCGGGGCCGCCGATCCGGCGAGCTCCGGACCGGGCGTCCCGGCTCCGGGGCCTCGTCTGCGCCGACGCCGGACACCGCGGGTCTCCGGGCTCGTCCGATGGTTCCGGGGCAGGGGGCTCGCCGCCGCCCGGACCGCGGCGACGCTCACGCGACCGCGACCGCGAATTTCGGGGCGCGTCGGACTCGGCGCGGACGATGCCGGTCGGGCGGTCGTGGCGAGGCCGGCGCCTCCTTCCGGACCGCGCCTCGACGCCCGCAGCACCGGGCCGCCGAGCCCCGAGAGTCCGCAGCGCCTCTCAGACGCGGTTCACGGATGGCCGAAAGATCCGCGGAGCCGCCGGGCCGGTCGTCCGCACCTGAGATGCCGCGCGAACGAAAGGGACGACCGGCCGCAGCGCGGCATCGACGCGGAGTTCCGAAGGCGGATGTCCGGACGCGGACGCGGACGAACCGGCGCCGGCGCATGCGGCGCGTCCGGTCGACGCGGCCGCCGCCCGGGGCGGCGGCCGCGTCAGCCGCTCGGCCGACGAGCCGGCTCAGGCCCAGCCGAGCGCCTTGAGCGCCTCGCCGTCGTTCCAGACCTTGGTCACGTGCGCCACCTTCCCGCCGGCGAACTCCATCGCGTAGACGTAGTCGGAGGCGACCTGCCGCCCCGCCGGCGCGGTCGCCCCGCCATCGGCCGTGTGCGTGCCGTGGAAGACCGCGAAGGCCAGGACCATGTCGCGCTCAGGGTCCGCGGCGAAGCCCTTGAGCTCGTAGCGGCCGTCGGGGATGGGAACCAGCAGGCCCTTCATCCATTCGGCGTAACCCTCGAGCGTGTGGGTGTCCGCCAGCACCGGCGCCTGACAGGAGAAGGTGGCGTCCGGCACGCAGTGCTCGGCGCATCCCGCCCATCCCCCGCCCGTTTCACAGGCTTCGAAAAAGGCCTTCGCGGTGTCGGTCATGCTCATCCGCCGTCTCCTCGGCATCGTGCTGCGGCGCCGCTGGCCGGTCGGGGATCGCCCCCGACGCGTCCGAGCGCCGTGACCATGAGGGTAGGCTTCGCCGCGTCCCCGCCGTATCGTTCAGATGCGGGAGGCGATGCAGGACCGATGGCCTACCGCATCTGCGGGGGGGGGAGGGCGCCGATGGTGGACGACGACTCGCCGCCCGGCGGCCTCAGCCGGCGGGAACGCGAGGTCGCCCGCGCCTATGCCGCGGGCGCCAGCTACAAGGAGATCGCGCGGGAGCTGGGCGTCTCGCCGACCACGGTCCGGTCCCACCTGCGCACGCTCTACGGCAAGCTGGGCGTCACCTCGAAGATCGCCCTCGCGCAGGCGATGAACGACGGCGCGACGCCGGAGGCGCCGCAGGACTCCGCCTCCGTCGCGGCCGAACTCGCCCTCGAGCTGGACGAGGCCGTCCGCCGCGAGCGCAGCCTCGCCAAGGTCCTGCGCATCATCAGCGACCAGGACGGCGAGCTGGACGCCGTGATCGACGCCGTGCTCGACCACGCGCTGGAGATCTGCGAGGCGGAGTTCGGCATCCTCTTCCGGCACGAGGGCGACCTGCGCTTCCGCGAACTCCGCTCGCGCAACATTCCGTCGGCCTTCGCGGAGTGGCTGCGCGAGCAGGACGTGTTCGAGGTCGACCCCGACACCGGTCTCGGCCGCGTGGCGAGCGGCCTTCAGGCCGTCAACATCGCCGACGTGCGCGCGGAGGACGTCTACGGCAGCGGCGCTCCGCTCAGAACCGCCACCGCGGATCTCGGCCGCGCGCGGTCGTTCGCGGCGATCCCGATGGTTTCGGGTGGGCGGCTGATCGGCGTCTTCACCGTCTATCGCACGCGCCTCCATCCCTTCGGCGAGCGGGCGCTCGAGCTCGCGCAGGTCTTCGCCGATCAGGCGGCGATCGCGATCGAGAACGTGCGCCGCTTTCGGGAACTCCGGATCCGCCTCGACCGGCAGGACGCCACGCGCCGCATCCTGGAGGCGATCAAGGACGCGCGCGGCGACGAGCGGCCGGTCTTCGACGCCATCCTCGGCAACGCCCGCCGGCTCTGCGACGCGCCGTTCGCCGCCCTGGTTCTCGGCCGCGACGGAGACACGCACCAGGTCATGGCCGCCCATCACGGCGCGGTCGAGCATACGGTGGACCTCTACCGTCAGGGAGCGATCCCGATGGATCCCGCGAAGTCCTTCGCGGCGCGGGCCATCCTCGAAAGGCGCGTCGTCCACCTGCCGAACATGAGGGAGACGGACGAATACCGCGCCGGCGTGCCCAACGTCCGGGCCCTCTGCGACGTGCAGGGCATCCGCACGAACCTTCTCGTGCCGCTGATCGCCGACGGCGAGGGCATCGGCTGCATCATCATCTTCCGTCACGAGGTCCGGCCCTACACGGAGGACCAGATCGCGTTGGTGGAGACCTTCGCCGACCAGGCCGTGATCGGCATCGAGACCGTGCGCCGCTTCCGCGCGGTGGAGGCCCGGCTGCAGCGCGAGGCCGCGAACCGGGAGATCCTGAAGGTCATCAGCGAGAGCGGTCGCGACGAGGGCCCCGTCTTCGACGCGATCCTGGAGAACGCGTGCAGGCTCTGCGACGCGCCGCTCGCGTATCTGTCGATGGCCACCGAGGATCGCGCCCACGTCGTCTCGCCGGCGCGCCGCGGCGCCTTCGCGCGGTTCGGCGCCACGCTGGACCGACTGCGCGTGCCGTTGGACGAATCGCGGTTGGCGCTGGCCCGCGCGATCTCCGAGCGCCGCGTCTTCCGCGAGGACGACATCGCCGATCACGACCTCTACAGGAGCGGCGATCCCAACCGTGTCTCGATGGTCGACGACGAGGGCGCGCGGAGCCTCCTGGTCGTCCCCCTGATCCGGAGCGGCCTCGGGATCGGCGCCATCACCCTCTATCGCCGCGAGGTCGCGCCGTTCTCCGACGACGACGTCGCGCTGGTCGAAAGCTTCGCCGCCCAGGCCGTGATCGCGATCGAGAACGCCCGGAGGTTCAAGGAGGTGCAGTCGCGACTGGCGCGCGAGCGCGGCACGTCCGAGATCCTCCGGCTTCTGAGCCGCAGCCGCGAGGACGACGCGCCGGTCTTCGATCTGATCCTCCGCGAGGCGGCCGAGCTCTGCGGCGCCGACGCGGCGGCGCTGACGCTCGGGCGCGCCGGCGACGCGCATCAGCGCCTCGCCGCCTCGCGCGGGGTGCATCCCTCGACGAAGGCGCAATACGAAGCGGGACGCGTGTCGATGCGTCCGACCTCGTTCGCCGCGCAGGCGATCCTCTCGGGCGCGCCGGTCCATGTGGAGGATTTCGCGCAGGCCGAGGGCTATCGCGCCGGCGACCCGGCGATGCGCTCGCTCGTCGAGGAGACCGGCATGCGCACCAGCCTCTTCGTGCCGCTGATGTCCAGCGCCGGCGGCATCGGCGCGCTGGTGCTGTTCCGCCGGGAGGTCCGGCCCTACGTGCCCGACGAGATCGCGCTGGTGGAGACCTTCGCCGCGCAGGCGGTCATCGCGATCGAGAACGTCGAGCAGTTCCGCGCGCTGGAGCGGCTCAACGCCGAGCTCGGCGCGCGCGTCGAGGCGCAGGTCGGCGAGATCGAGCGCATGGGCCGGCTGAAGCGCTTCCTCTCGCCCGCCGTCGCGGAAGCTCTGGCCACCCGCGGGGACGACGACGCGCTCGCCAGCCACCGCTCGCTGATCGCGACGCTGTTCTGCGACATCCGCGGCTTCACGGCGTTCTGCGAGCGGGCCGAACCCGAAGAGACCATCGAGGTCCTGCAGACCTACCACGAGGAGATGAGCAAGCTCATCGCCGCACACGGCGCCGGCGTCGACAAGCGGATGGGCGACGGGATCATGGTGATCTTCAACGATCCCTTCCCGTGCGAAGATCCGGCGGGCGACGCCGTTCGTCTGGCTGTCGCCATGCGCGACCGCATGGCCGGGCTCTGCCGCGGATGGAAGCGCCTCGGCCACCGTCTGGGCTTCGGGGTCGGCATCTCGCTCGGCTACGCCACGATCGGCATGGTCGGCTCCGAGGGACGGTTCGACTACACGGCCTCCGGAACCGCGGTGAACCTCGCGGCGCGACTGTGCGACCGGGCGGAGGACGGCGAGATCCTGCTCAGCCCGAGGGCCTTCACCGCCGTCGAGCACGATTTTCCCGCGCATTCGAGCGGCGAGCTCGAGCTCAAGGGCATCCGAGAGCCCGTCGAGGTCTTCAGGCTGGCCGACTGCTGAGAGCGGCTCGCGGCTGTCGCGGAGCCCGCCGCGGCGCTCGGCGGCGATGCGATCCGCGCGGCCGAATCGAGGCGGCGGATCGCCGGTCTTGCGGAGGCGGACGGTCCACGCGATGGCGCAGCGCCTTTGGGCCGGCTCGCAACCGCGGCCTCGCGCATCCCGGGCCGACCGCAGTCGAGCGGGGCCGGGTTCCTGGCGCCTACGCCTCGGCGGCGGCGTCTCCGCGGCGGGCGATCGACCGGAGTGCGTCGGATCCCGGCGGCTGCAACGCCTTGCCCGGCTGCCTGACCGGCCTGCGGACATCGCTGGACCGGCCCCGACCGCATGCGCGTCGGCGTCGAGCGCGAACGCACGCTCGAACGGCCCGCAGCTCGACGTCGGCGCTCCGGTCCGCGGATCGGCGTGCAATGGAGCGGTCCCCGATCGTTCTGGCTCATATCCGGCGGCCGCGAGGACGTTCGCGCCCACGGCCGGGGTGATGCGACCGACGAGGCGGCGGAGGCGAGCGGCCAAGGCGGAGAGGCATGGCTTCGGACGGAGACGCAGGCGGAAAGGCGCGCGGCCCGGACCGCGCTTCGGCGCGGGGTCTTTCGCCGACTTCCCTCGGCCGGCATCGGCCTCGGACCGATCCGTGCACCATGAAAGGGTTCGGACCGGGGCCTCTCCAGATGCCGAGGGTTCCTCTGCGCCAGCGAACTGGAAACCGATCGCCGAAAAGGTTGCGGAAGAGGGGGCGTGCCTTGGCGCGAGCTCTTCGGACCGCGGCTGCCATGGAAGCACCCCCGATGCTCCGCACCGTCCAGCTCTCCGTCGTCGCCGCGATGCCCGGGGCGAGCGCGTCCGCCTTGCCCGCGGCCTACACCGACCGTGCCGCCTTCGAGGCCGCTGTTGCCGGCATCTCCGGCGTCGTGCAGGTCGACGAAGGCTACGAGCGGCTGGCCGGCGGCGACGTGATCGCCAACGGCGGAGTCGTGGGCGGGTTGACCCATTTTCCGACCTCGGACTCAGGCTCCCGGTCGGGCCTCAAAGGGATCGGCTCCACCGACGGCTCCAACTCGGTCGGCTGGACCGATGATGGCGGGACCGACGTCGGGGCGCTCGGCTTCGTCGACATGGTGGACTTCACCTTCGGCCCCAGCTTCGCGTTCGGCCTCGACATCGTGCTGGATCCGGGCTTCGACCGCTTCGCGAACGAAGTGCCGCTGACCGTCGCGGGGCCGACCTCGGGCAATGCGGCAGGCACTCGGACTCCGGGCGGCGTCGACCACGACTTTCTCTTCCTCGGCGTCATCGACGCCGCTGCGAGATTTGGCGCCGCGCGACCGAGCTTCGACAGCGACTCCGCTAAAGCTGCAGCCGAGTTCGATCTCGTCTCGATCACCCAGCCTGTCGTCGGCCCCGCAACCCCGAACGCCGTGCCCCTGCCTGCCGGCGGGCCGCTGGTGCTGGCGGCACTGGCCGCACTCGGTCTCCGCGCCCGCCGGCGGCGGGGTTGAAGCCCGGGAGCGGATCGAAAGGACGAGATGCCGCTCCTTGCCGACCCGGCTCTCGTCATGCCGCTCCCCGCGCGCCGTCTCCGACACCACGCCTTCTCAAGCGGCCGATCTTCCGAATCACCGCCGAAGTGCCGCTGCCGCTGGACGGCGTGCGCGACGTCATCCCCGGCGCCGACCCGAGGCCCTTCAGGAGATCCGCGCAGCCGTGTCCGGAATCCGGATACGGCGATCCATCATCCGACGCGAAGTCGGCCTCGAACGCCGGCATGCAGCGGATTCCGCGCTGGCGCGTCGACCCCGCTGCAGGCGCCGGATCAGCCCCTTCCCCTCCAGCGTCCGCAGATGCTCGTTCAACGCCGAGCGCGAGATGCAGGCGTCCGCGGCCA
>Ga0102940_1002747_pt1 | contig 10414 bp, 6 predicted proteins | sample SalPonR2_C_D1_MG_FD_78215 | JGI IMG/M metagenome (GOLD analysis project Ga0102940, IMG submission 78215) | Salt pond soil microbial communities from South San Francisco under conditions of wetland restoration - Salt Pond MetaG R2_C_D1_MG | ecosystem: Environmental > Aquatic > Marine > Intertidal...
ATGATGAATGTGATAGACATAAAAGCTTTGGCTAAAATCTGTAAAGCTCATCATCTTAAACTTTGTGTAGACAATACTTTTGCCACACCTTACCTTCAGCAACCCTTAGAGTTAGGTGCGGATATTGTGATGCACAGTGCGACTAAATATTTGGGCGGTCATTCAGATTTGATTTTAGGCTCTGTGGTTGTCAATGATGATAATTTAGCAGAGCAACTTGCTTTTATCCAAAATGCCAGCGGTGCTGTTCCCGGACCGATGGATTGTTTTCTGACCTTAAGAGGCATCAAAACCTTACATCTCAGAATGCAAAGACACTGCGAGAATGGCAGAGCTGTTGCCCAATTTTTACAGCAACATCCAGATGTTGACACAGTGTATTGGCCAGGTTTAAAAACAAATCCTAACTACAATATTGCTAAAACTCAAATGCGAGATTTTGGCGGTATGGTGTCGTTTATAACTCAAGGCAATTCCTACAAAAATGCCGTAAAATTTGTAGAAGGGTTGAAGGTTTTTACTTTAGCTGAGTCACTTGGTGGCGTAGAATCTCTAGCAGGCCATCCTGCAAGTATGACGCATGCCAGCATTCCCAAAGCTGAACGTGAAAAAGCTGGCGTTGTAGATTCTTTAATCCGATTAAGTGTTGGGATTGAAGATCAAGAAGATTTAATTGAGGATTTAAATCAGGCTTTAGAATCTTAAAATTTTAAGTCATAGTCCTGCAAAACTCCCGCTTCATTTCGCATTTCCAGTAGAATCGAATTGTTTTCAAAATTGTATTTCAACATTCCAAAAGATTCTGTAGCCACCACTTTGCCAACACGATCTTCGTTAGGTTCTGAGGTGAACTTGGAATACGCATGCGTTAAACCACTTGAGGTAAAATCAAATATAGGATAATCATAGGCTTTAAGCGTTTGACTCGAAAATTCGGAAATGTGCCTATCGCCTGATAACATCACCAAATTTTGGGGTTGATAGGTGTTGAGAAGTTGTTTTAATTTATCGACTTCATGAGGAAAATTACCCCAAGTTTCAAAGCCGTGCTCATTTGACCAAATTTGGATACTGCTCATGATAATGTGATAATCGGCGTTTGATAGTTTAAGCTCGTTTTCTAACCATTTCCATTGTGTTTCACCTAATAGTGTTCCTTCGCCATTTTGCCATGGTTGGTAGCGCTTATCACTTTCTTTGTTGTCTTGTAAAGGACTTCTAAAATAACGTGTATCCAAAAGAATTAGCTTGATAATGTTGTCTTTGACTTGTAACTCTTCTGAATAATAAATGCCTTTTTGGTTTCGTCTGACATCTGTAGAATCTACACCCAAAAAATCTAAAAATAACTGCTGACTTTCAGTTTTGTAAGTCCATTCTTTGCCTGCATCGTTTTTACCATAATCATGGTCGTCCCACACCCCGTAAATTTGATGATCTATTGTGTTTAAAAATGCTTTGTAATTAGGGTTTTCCAATTGGGTTTGATAGTCTTGAGCCATTTTAGTCATATCTTCGGTATCAGCGTAAATGTTATCACCACCCCAAATAAAAATATCAGGGTTTTGCTTTGCCATAGCATTCCAAAGGGGTTGGGGATTATTTTGTTTGTTGCAGCTCCCAAAACTCACTATAAAATCGTATGGCATTGATGTTTGATTCTCTTCGGTTGATGTGCGTTCTTTGTGTTGTTCTGTTTGAGCCTTGTCGTTTTTACATCCCCATACCAGCAGAAGGAAAAGCAGAACGAGCAAATTGTAATGATTTTTCATTGTTATGCGTTTTGAGGTAAAGAAAGTAAAAAATACAGAGTGCCATAGCATTAATGATGTAAATAAAACATTATGTTTTACCCTTCTGGATTTGGTGTACATCAGAAGCATCTGGGCGAGGGAGATAGATTGTTTTCAGCAGTCAAACTGTGGTAGTAATATCAAGTATTTCAATTCATGACATGATTTTAAAACCTTCGTATTTTAAACAGAGGAGATGACTTTATCGCTATTTTTATTCACTTAAATAGGTGTCATGATCTTGGGTTTATAACATCAAATTTAATCTTTCATTCCACAACCCTCAAAAAAATCTAAATACATTGCTAATCACTTAAAGATAAATTATATTTGCACGACTTTTTTGAAGATTTAACAATTATTACACCTATGGATTTTAAATACACCGAAGAACATGAAATGATTCGCCAGGCGGCTCGCGATTTTGCAAAGACAGAATTACTGCCAGGGGTGATTGAACGTGATAACAAGCAGGAGTTTCCCGCTGAGCAAATCAAAAAGCTGGGCGAGTTGGGTTTTATGGGTATGATGGCCTCACCGGAATACGGCGGCGGTGGCATGGATACCATCTCCTACATTATAGCCATGGAAGAATTATCTAAAGTTGATGCCTCAGCCTCTGTAGTAGTGTCGGTAAATAATTCATTGGTCTGCTGGGGCCTTGACACCTATGGTACGCCCGAGCAAAAAGAAAAATATTTATCTCAACTCACGACTGGCGAAAAGCTTGGTGCGTTTTGTTTAAGTGAACCAGAAGCCGGGAGTGACGCCACCTCTCAAAAAACAACCGCCATAGATCATGGTGATCATTATATTCTAAACGGGACTAAAAACTGGATTACCAATGGCGGTAATGCGGATTACTACCTGGTGATTGCGCAAACCGATCGTGAGAAAAAACACCGTGGTATCAATGCGTTTATCGTCGAAAAAGGCTGGGACGGTTTTGAGCTTGGCCCTAAAGAAGACAAAATGGGTATCCGTGGCAGTGATACACATTCTTTAAACTTCAACGACGTTAAGATACCTAAAGAAAACCGTGTTGGAGAAGACGGTTTTGGCTTTAAGTTTGCCATGAAAACCTTATCCGGCGGACGTATTGGGATTGCTGCTCAGGCTTTAGGAATTGCAGCCGGCGCTTACGAGTTATCTAAAACATATTCTAAAACCAGAAAAGCTTTTGGTACTGAAATCATGAATCACCAGGCTATTGCATTCAAATTGGCCGATATGCACACACAAATTGAAGCGGCGCGGCATTTAGTCATGAAAGCGGCCTGGGATAAAGACCAGGGGCAAAATTATGATCTCACTGGCGCAATGGCTAAACTCTATGCCTCACAGGTGGCAATGGATGTCTCTACCGAAGCTGTTCAAATTCATGGTGGAAACGGCTATGTGAAAGAATACCACGTCGAACGTATGATGCGTGATGCTAAAATCACACAAATTTATGAAGGCACTTCAGAAATTCAAAAAATTGTGATTTCAAGAAGTATACTGAAGTCTTAGGCTTAAACCTCATTTAAAACATCTCTACTCAAAAGCTTGGAAAAACTTTCGGTTTTTTAATTCAAGCATTATGCATTGCTGCAGCTCAATTTATTATTGAAACTCAACTTTGAAAAAATAGCACAGCTGTAAATTTAAAGTTGTAAGTTGAACCTGCCTCGCCGGCAAAGGCAGGCTAATCCCACTTTCTTGTGCTCAACTTAGTTGTGCTGAATTCATTTCAGTATTTTCAGTATCAGCGGGATATCGGGTTTAATACCCCGAGGCTCAGCCTCGAAATTTTAAAAGAGCATTCATATTTGATACCCCGATGGCTCTGCCTCGGGCTAGTTCATTTTGGTTAAAATACTGGCGATTGTATGGGTGTTTTTTGGAGAGTATGTATCGAGTTATTAAGTGACCGTGATAGAATGGTGATGTTGTAATTGAATAATCTTTTAACCCGGTTTATGCAATAGAACATGTATTCTGTTTTATATATCTGATGAAAATACTGTTATTCAGTATTTTATCAGGGTTACACTGACGATAAATGTCAGTGTTTGCAATACAGACGATAAATGTCAGCATTAATAACACTGACGATAAATGTCAGTGTTTGCAATACATAAGATAAATGTCAGCATTAATAACACTGACGATAAATGTCAGTGTTTTCAATACAAACGATGAATGTCTGCATTAATAAAACCCTGACAATTGAATATCACCAAGTAGATTTGAAAATATTTTTATAACACATTGATATTCAATTCATAAAACTTGTGCTGATCTTTAGCATCAGTATTATGCAATGTTTTTCAAATGCATATTGCGGTTTAACTTTGAAAATACCTGGTCTGAAAATACGGCTTAAAAAGTATTTGTCAGAACGGTGAATTTAAAATAGAGTTTCTGATAGTTGTATACAATAACCGGGTAGCCTTAGTAGAATTTCAACTACACCTAAAATTGAATCTCCTCAACTTATATCTTTTAAAATCAACACTTTAAACTTGTAACTGTTAAACTTTTATTTTTTCTACCCTTTCACATCAAACGCATCTCTCAATGTATTTCCGACTAACATAAACGCCATGACTAAACTCATGATCGCCAGCCCGGGAATGATGGCCAGATGAGCTTTGCCTAAGACAATATAGTTGTAGTGCTCTTTTATCATATTGCCCCAGGTAGGGATAGGCGGCTGTGCTCCAATGCCCAAAAAGCTTAAGCCACTTTCTATTAAGATGGCTGCAGCAAAGTTGGCTGCAGAAATTACAATTACCGGCGCCATGATGTTGGGTAAAATATGTTTACTGATGATTCTAAAATTAGAAAAGCCCATAGCATGCGCTGCTGTGATGTATGGCATGGTCTTAACACTCTTAACTTGCCCTCTAACCACTCGCGCCACTTCGACCCACATGGTCAGGCCAACGGCAATAAACACCTGCCAAAAGCCTTTGCCTAAGGCTAATGTCAGGGCGATAACCAATAAGAGTGTAGGAATGGACCAGGTCACGTTAATTAACCACATCACCGCCTGATCGATAAACCCGCCAAAGTAGCCACCGACAGCACCAATAAAAATACCGATGACCAAAGAAATAAAGACCGCCACAAAACCAATGGATAGTGAAATTCGTGTACCTATGAGAAGTCGACTCAGCATGTCTCTGCCGTAACGGTCTGTACCCAGCCAATAGGTTTTGGTATATATAAACTCATCCTTAAGTTGTTGAACAGTTTCATATTTGTTCAAGTCAATGCGTTCTCTAGGAGCTGTATCGTCAAAAGGGATAACTTGAATATAATTTGACTGAATGGTATAATTTTGAATGGGAATGATGTCGTTAACCTGAGCTTCTCCTATAAACCACGACGACCATGAAGACTGTTTTTGATTTTTTAAAGGCACTTCCAGAACCAGAGTTTCAAAACCAGGAGATTGAGAATGTATTGAAAGATTCATCTGATTGGCATGTGTAGATTTATCAGGTGAAATGATGTAAGCTAAAAGGGCTACAAGAGCACAACATAAGATATAGCCTAAACAAAAAACGCCCCAAAAACGCGATTTGAATTTTTGGAGCGCCAGCCTTAATAGTGATTGTCCCTTTGGACTTTTCATCGACTTACTTTTGTGAAGAGGCGTCTGCCAACTTAAAGTTTTTGGTATGTTGTCTCAAATCTTCTAAGACATAAATCGCTTCTTCAACATAAATATCTTTTTGAAGATTTTTATGCCAGTTTTCACGTTTGTCTTTTAAGGCTTCGTCGGTTTCAAAAGCTTTTATTTCAGAAGGCAAAGATTCAAAGGACAATGTATTTTTATAATCTGTAATTCTTTCAAATTTATCAGCCTGTTTATCATTTTCTTCCATTAGTGTTTTATAAGCATTAAAATTGAGCGGAAAGTCATTTTTATCCCGTTGCAGTTTTATCCATCTGGCTTGTTCTTCAATTAAGGCTATTTGTTTATTGGTATCCATTCGTTTTTGACTTGCTTTGATTACTTTATCCAACGCATCGTAACCGTCCCAGGGCATGTAATTAGCCTCTTGGATTTTGTCGTAGGGTAAAGGATTTTCATAATCTCTTTCACCAATGTCTATAAATGAATACCTGTCCGGCACAACCACATCACTTTCAACGCCTTTGAGTTGAGTTGACCCCCCACTAATTCTATAAAATTTTTGTGTGGTAAGTTTTAGTGCGCCCATATCACCTAAATCGCTGTTACGCATCCAGCGGTTGAGGTTGGCTACATTTTGAACCGTTCCTTTGCCATAAGTTTGGCGACTACCTATAATAATAGCACGCTTATAGTCTTGCATAGCTGCTGCTAGAATTTCTGAAGCTGATGCAGAAAGTTCATTGACTAAAATCACCAATGGGCCATCCCAAACTGTACCGCGTTTTCTGTCTTTGAGGACTTCAACTTCACCTTCTTTGTTTTTAACTTGAACAATCGGCCCTTTATCGATAAATAAACCGGCCATTTCAACAACCGTGGTAAGCGAACCTCCTCCATTGTTTCTGAGGTCTATAACCAAACCTTCAACATTAGATTTCTTGAGACTTTCTATTTCTTTTTTAATATCTGCAGCAGCATTTCTCTCCCGATAGTTGTCCATATTAAAATAGAACTTAGGCAGATTTATAAAGCCAAACTCAATATCATCTTTTTTAATGATAGTAGATTTTGCATAGGTTTCTTCAATTTCTACGACATCTCTTTCAATGGTAATGTTATTAAAGGTTCCATCTACTTTTTTTACAGTAAGGGTCACATGTGTTCCTTTGGGGCCTTTAATTAATTCTACGGCATCGTCAAGTCGCATTCCGGTAATATTTACTGCCTGATCTTCATCTTCTTGTTTCACTTTCATTATGAGGTCTCCAACTTCCAACTCTTTACCACGCCAAGCAGGTCCGCCTGAAATAATTTCAACTATTTTCACATTATCTCTCAACTTTTGAAGTCTAGCGCCAATACCTTCTAGTTTACCGGACATAGAGATATCAAATCTGTCTTTATCCCGAGGGGCTAAATAATTGGTGTGCGGATCAAACTGAGAGACAACAGTATTGATGTATAAATTAAACCAGTCTTCTCGCCGCAGGTCGTTAGAATTGGAATAGTAACGCTCTATAGATTCTTTGGTTTGAGCAATAGCTTCAGATTTTAATTCGTCATGCGATTTAATTTGTACGGTATCGCTTTCCTTTGCTAAAGTTTCCTGCGTCTCTAAGGCAGAATAATAGTTGGATAACACAGAAAACTTAAGCTGTTTTCTCCAACGTTCTTTAAGCGCCTTAGTGTTTTTTGCATAGTCTAAAGATTCATAATCTGTATTTACAATTTCATTAGAATTAAGGTCTATATCTTCATTGAGAATTTCATCGTAAAATTTTTCTGTGACTTTATAACTTTCTACATAACGATTGTATACTTCATTAAAAAACCTAATGTCCTGTTCTTTAATTTGGTCATCTATTTTCGTTTTAAATTCATCAAAATCTTTAATATCCTTTTTGGTGAAATGACGTTTCATAGGGTCAAGGCTTTCCAAAAATTCCTCGTAAACATGTCTGGAAAAGTCATTATCTATCATTCTCATATCGTAATGGCCTTGCTCGATGACATAAGTAATTAATTCTATGAGAACTTTGTCTTTATCATTGTCTGCATCAAATTTTTTAGCGGTAAAACTGCAGGAGCTTACGGCCAAAAGAATAGTTAGAAACAATACGGCAATTTTATTTTTCATGTCTTAATATTTAATTGAAACTCAAAATTATGAAATAATAATACAAATTAAATTAAATTGTGATTTTAGGCTTGCGTATTTCACATAATAGTTTGTTAAAAGGCAAATAAGCTTTAATCTTGGAAAGGAGTGTTCATTTTTATGATACTATAAATGCATAAAGTTCGTCTTCGAGCTTTGTATTATTCATTGTTTTTGAGGCATAGTTTACCGCATGTTTATAAGTTTCGTTTTCATATAAATCTTTGATTAGGGGAGTGATGTTATCTTTTGAAAGCTTTTTGATGGAAATTCCCTTAGGCCCAAATTTGTTTTTATGAACAAGTTTGTTCCAGCTGTATTGATCGATAATATGTGGGATGATAAGCGACGGAAGTCCGTACTTTAAGCCCATATGTGTCGTGCCTGAACCCCCGTGGTGAACCACCGCATAAACCCGTTTAAAAATCCATTCGTAGGGAATTTGTTTTACAAATAAAAGTTTAGGTTCCGATCTATATTTTTCAAGTGGTAACAATCCTCCTGAGGCCGTATTGATAATACATGGTATATTTAGTTTTATTAAGGCATCGTAAAACAGGTTTGAAATTTCATTTGGATTAGAATTGAACATACTGCCAAAAGTCAAGAACAAAATTTTGGCATGGTTATTCAGGAATTTTTTAATTTTAGCACTTGGTCTCCAATTCATGGAGGTATTTCTTTCATGATATCCCAAAATCTGAACGTGTTTTGGCCAAGAATCCGGCCTGTTAAAAAGTTGAGGTGTGATACTAAAAATCAGTTTTCTATGAAACAATGCTTTACAAATTGTTTTCATTGAACATTTTGGTTGATGCTCCAGCGTTTTTTGAGCATCATAAATTGTGTTGACTAAACCAAAATTTGATAATTTGTAGGTTAGCTTGTTTAGAATATGTCCCAGATTTCTGTTTATACCAACATGGGGATGATTTTTTACCGGATACATGACGTAGGGCACTGGGCTTACTATGATGTTGTCTTTGTTTGTTTTTAGATTCCAGATGACAGGATAACTACATTTCGGGTTGTGAATAATAACATCCGGGTTAAAGTTTGAAACATACTTTTGGTGTTCAATAACGATTTCTTTATTTATGATTTTTCCTTTTTGATGCAGGTACAACAACGCCTTTATTTTTTTAAAAACACTAGCTTTACCCATTACAATTCTGCCTTCCCGGCTGTTAATAAGCTCCATAATTTCTGGGGTAAGGGGGTAAAACAAGGCTTTTTTGGGAATGATATTTTCAAATTGTTCTGAGAATGCATAAGCTACATCATGGCCTCGTTTAGATAAGATTTCGCCAATAGCTAAAAAAGGCTCAACATCACCCCGAGTACCAATTGAAGTTATAAAAAATTTCATTTCTAAATTTACATATAATTCAGCAAACTTTACGATGATGGCCCTTCTTTTACAGATGAAGTTTTATGATTCCACAACGATTTTCATCATATAGTTTCAGGGGTTTGAAAGTTGAAAAAGGTATATTTTGCGGTTTAAACCCAATTCCTAATTCCAGGCGTTGCCCTCAGCCTTTCGACTAAGCTCAAGACAGGCTAAGCCGAAGGGTTCCAGATTTCAGGCTTTAGATTTTAGAAGTTAGATTTGTCATAGTGCAATTCAAAAATTTAGAACTATTAGCTAAATGCCAAAAGCTAAAGGCTAAAAGCTCAAAGTTTGAGTGCAGCGAAAATCCCGCTCATGCACGGCTGAAAGCTCATTCCAGATTCCAAGTTTCGGTGTTCTGGTGCGGAACGTTGTTCGAGCATGCTCATAAAACTCACAAATTTTCAATTCTTATTTTATGGCACTTTGGGTTTCGAGTTTCATATGTAATTCAAAATTTCAGATTCCAGATTTAAGTCCCGGGTTTCCTTTGGTTTAATTTTAGTTTACTAAAACCTTTTTCATTTAATTGACTTATCCAAGCAAAGAGGCGCACATGCAGCTGCATTATTCAACTTCGCACTTTATTTAATTCGTAATTTAAACCTTGTATTTATTTACTATTTCAGCACCTCCCACTCAAGGTTTCCGGTGTATTTATAAGCTACTTTACCTTTGTTATTCATCGCAAATAGATAAATCCACTGGTTATCACAAAGCCGTTTTACGCATTCATGCTTATCTAAGATTTTGCTCATTTCATCAATTGGGGCTTCGATGATAACATTTAGTCGATGGGGTTCGTGCTGATATTTCTTGCCATCATGAACCGACTGCCAGGGCAGACCTGTTCGCAAATCTCCTGTAAACCCTTCCAGAACTCCAAGACCGCCTACGACATTATGAAGTGTTTTGTTGCCTGAGCCAAAGGATTTATTATCTACAGTAGAGGCATAGTACTGCAAATTTATCCAGCTGGTTACAACCATTGGAGCCGTCATAATGAGCTCTAAAACGCCAAAATTTTTATCATCTTGCCAAGTATAGCTATGCATAAAGGCTTTACCTTCAAAATTTAACTGTTTTGTGCGGTACCTTGGAGCCACAATAAAAGATGAACATCCCACTAAGCCCCATTCCGGCCTAACTTGAGACCAGTTCTTGCTTCTTTGTAGAACTTTTGTGCTTTTATTTCCAGTATTGATGTTCAGTCGTTTTGCCCGTTCTTCTCTTGCAGTTTTAGCGGCCTGCCTTAAATTGGCTTTGAGCTGTTCAACTTCATTTTTATGTGTAGTCTTCATTTTTTTAGAGGAACTAAAAAGTTTAACCCAACTTGGCTTATCAACATCAAAAATAAAATATTTTCCACCAATTTCTGTTAAATTTTAGACTTTCAGCCCAGTAAAATGGTTTAATATTGGTTTGTTTTGCGATATGTA
>Ga0102940_1002748_pt1 | contig 10414 bp, 3 predicted proteins | sample SalPonR2_C_D1_MG_FD_78215 | JGI IMG/M metagenome (GOLD analysis project Ga0102940, IMG submission 78215) | Salt pond soil microbial communities from South San Francisco under conditions of wetland restoration - Salt Pond MetaG R2_C_D1_MG | ecosystem: Environmental > Aquatic > Marine > Intertidal...
CTGTTTTCCTGGTAATAGTCTTTTCAGATTGTAGATACGTAATAAAATCATGGTAAAAATCCAGTGTTATATCTTGGAAATTGATAGGTTCGTTTTTATTCTTTGCAAATTCCTTTAGGTAATGAAATGTACGTTCATATTCCCGTAACTGCTTATAACAAACTGGCCGTCCTGTTTTCGGTACGGTTCTGGTGGGGGCTTTTTCAATGAAATCCTGAATGAAGGTAAACAAGTTGTGAACTACCGGTTTGTATTTTTCCGGATTATAATGCCTGTCAATCGTTGTTTTTAACCAGTCTTTAGGTAAAGTTTCCTAGTCAGCTATTGTTTTAATTTCGGTCTTTATATGGGCTTCAAGCGCATCGAGTTTTTACAAGACAGGCGAAAGATGCCCTGTGAAGTCTGTTATAAACCGCATCCTTTTTCTTCTTTAGTTATCGGGAGCCTCTTTATATTAGCCGAAATACTTTGTTATTAGATCAAGTAATTCAGCTACATTAATGGGTTTTGAAATATAATCATTGCAACCTGCTTCGATTGCTTTTTCCCTGTCACCTGATAATCCATATGCTGTCTGTGCAATGATAACAATTTCCTTGTTAAATTCCCTGATCTTACGGGTGGCTTCATAACCTCCCATTTCAGGCATTCTGATATCCATTAATATCAAATCAATATCAGGATTATTGCGACATGCTTCAACAGAATCAACACCTGTCTTTGCTACTAAGATTTCTTTGCCAGCTACGATTAGTTTTTCTTTCAACAACAATTCCGAAACTTCATCATCTTCGGCAATCAGAATTTTTAGCTTTCTGGCTGGATCTGTTTTGCTTGAATCCTCTATTTGTTGATCAATTCTTTCTTCTAATGGAGGTTCAGCAGTATATGGTAGAGTAAAGTAAAATGTTGAGCCAATTCCTTCCTCACTTTCCACCCAAATCTTCCCACCCAGCATTTCAAGGTATGCTTTGGTGATCGACAATCCCAAGCCTGCTCCTTCAGGCGCTATTTTGTCATCAGTACCGGCTTGAATAAAACGCTCAAATATGTACTGCTGCCTATCTTTTGGAATACCGACTCCTGAGTCTTTCACATAAATCTCAAAATTCTCGTCCTCTTTTTTATAACCAACTTCTATGGTGCCCTCTTTACTATGCTTAATGGCATTTTTAACAAGGTTGGTAAGAATCGCATATACTTTTTCGCGATCGGTTATAACAGTTGCTTCTTGGGCTGATATGGGTGTTTTAAACATAAGTTTCATTCCTTTAGCTTCCACTTCAGGTTTGAAAAAGGTATAGATGTATTCGATTTGCTCGTTGATATTTGTTTCCTCGACATTCAATTTCATTAACCCTGCTTCGATTTTTGAAATATCAATAATATCATTGATAATACTAAGCATCCGTGTGCCGCTTTTCTGAATAATACTTATGTATTGCTGCTGCTTATTATCATTTAATTCCGGATTTTTCAATAATTCGGCAAAGCCCATGATGCCATTCATGGGTGTGCGGATTTCATGGCTCATATTGGCAAGGAAAGCTGATTTAAGCCTTTCACTTTCTTCGGCTTTTTCTTTGGCTATAAATAACTCTAGGATTGTAGACTTTCGTCATTTCATGCAGCGTCAAAACGGTAGTTTTGTAAGCATTATGATGCCGAAACACTATGATATGGTATTTTAGACATATTACCGGAGACTGACCTGTATGGTAATAAAGGGGTTCTTGAAAAGAAGCTAAATATAACTTTATATCTTCTTTATCAATACCCCAGATAATAATGGGTTGCCCTTGACTGCCTGGAAACCGATATGTAATCCCTTACTGTTATTTACATTTGTTTCGAATGTAGCTTCCAAACCATGCCCAAATCCATTTTGGGCTACCATATCAAAATCCTCTAAAACTGTTTTTCCATTGATAGAAACATCGAATATCCGCTCGCCGGGAGCCTGTGCTTCTCCATCTGCAAAAAGCAGTGTAACTTTGTATGTGCCGTCAGGAATATCAAGTCGATATTCGCTAAGCCCTTTAATGTAATAGTTATATACAGGCTCCATATCGTCTATCCCTTTTAATATCAAATCTTTTTTTATCATTTCAGTCTGCCCGTCAATTCTTCCGTAATGGCCTTCTGTATATTTCTGATCAGGCAACCAAAGTGTTCCTGATTCGTCAAGGAATTCACAATTAAATCCTGCGTTGATGGCTATTTCTTCTATATCTTTAAAGTTGAGATTATAGTTTGTATATTCCAATTCTATAGCATCTGTAAAACTGTTTTTCCCCTTCTTAGCAGATGCAGTCAATTTATTTACACCTTCCTCTAATTGAACATTCCATACAGCTTCCATGAGTTCATCTGGTTTCTTCTTCCCCTGTGAAACACCATTGACGAAAAGTTCAACTTCCGGTAAATTGCTGTATACTTTGATTTCCTGTTTATTCAATAACAGGCTGTGATCGCTTTTCCCGTTCCATCCGCTACGGTTAATCCAGTCTCTTGAGGCTATATAGACCATAGGCTCCTCATTCCAGTTGGCCTTGTAGAAATAATAAATATCTTTCGGTGTACGATCCCATTTCTGCATTCCTTTTTGGTTAATGTGGTAAATTGATCCCCCTGTATGCGGCTGAGAAAAGTCATACTGCGACCATATCGCTGTTCCTGCAAGATAGGGGCGCTCTTTTATTTGCTTCAGGTATGATTTATGGTACATCTGTTGATATTGTATTGAAAAGTCAAATCTTTCAGGGGAAACGCTATTAATACGTCCATCACTCCCTGCCCCGTATTCACTTACAAACAGAACCTGATCAGGAAATCTCCGACGCCTTGAATCAAGGTAATTTCCGAATCCGGGAAAACTTCCGAAATACCATCCTGCATAATTATTAATCGATACCATGCCAGGAATATCTGTAATCCCGGCATTGTCATAATCCCGGCTGCCATGAATGGCCAGTGTTGATATCCTGTATGGATCGGTAATCCTGATGAGACTATCCATTGTAAAGATGAAATCTCTTACTTGCTGTTGATAATTTAAATCCTCAATTTTTGACTCCCGTCTGGCGGTTTTATCCCAGAGGAATAATTCATTTGACGATCCCCAGAAAATGACAGAAGGATTGTTGTAACCCTGGTGAATCATTTCCAGCAGCTTTTTTCCAGCGTTCCTGGTTATTTCTTCGGAGGGTACAATATAATTCACATTTGGAGTTTCCACCCATATCAGAAGGCCAAGTGAATCTGCAGTTTGCAGGACTACCGGATCTTGCGGATAATGCGCAAGTCTCAGAAAGTTAGCACCCATATTCTTTATCCACTTGAGATCAGTGATATGCAAACTGTCCTGAAGCGCAATTCCTAATCCCTGATAATCCTGGTGACGGTTTGTCCCTTTAAGAATATACTTCTTACCATTTAAATAAAAGCCATTTTCAGGATCTACTTTAAACCATCTGAAGCCCAGTGGATTCTCAATTTTATCCATTACATTATTGTCTACTTTAATGGTGCTTATTACCCTGTAAAGCGCAGGGTTTTCAGGCGACCAGAGCTGAGGTTTCTTTATGCGTCCCTCTGCATCTGTTATATCAACACGTTTTCCGGGGTGGATGCTTAGTTCCTCCTGAAGTTTAAGTACTTCCTTTCCATCCGGATTAATAACCGTATGACAAACCTCGAGGTCTTGCTCTGTTTCAGTATCATTTTCTATGATTGAACGAATAGACAAGTTTGCTTTTCGTTCAGAAACTTCAGGTGTGCTTAGATATATTCCTGATGATCCATGATGGGTCTTGCTAAAATGAACCGGATTAGAGACCTTCAACCAGACATCCCGGTAAATACCTCCATATAAGGCAAATCCAATCGATAACGGGGTTATAGTATTGTCATGGCTATTATCTACTTTCACAGCAAGCAGGTTTTGAGCACCCGGCTTAATATGCTCTGTTATATCAAACGTGAAGCCTGTATATCCTCCCTTGTGTTGCCCTGCAAAAATTCCATTTACGTAGACGTCTGTTTTTTGATTTGCGCCTTCAAAGGTTAGGAAGTATTTTAGATCCTGACCAGCTGAATCCACATATAAATATTTTCTGTACCAGCCAATCCCCCTTGTATATGATGTCTTTTCATCAAAAGGATCCTCGGAATTCCATGTGTGTGGAAGGGAAACAGTTTTCCAATTCTTATCGACGTTTTCAGGAAAACCCTTCTGTCCGTCTCTACTGGCAAATGCCACACCTCCCTGGTGGAATTTCCAGTTGTCATTGATTGAAATTGAAAATGGAGGGTTTGATTCCTGTGACAGAACTGAAATTGCAATGCTGAGGATAAAACTTAAAACTGTAATCCTTTTTAAGTACTTTTTCATCTTTATCGTATATAATTTTATGCTAATGTTTAATAAATTTCTGAGTGTAAGACCCCAATTTGGGATTCTGGATTTTAAGTATATATGTCCCTCGTTTTATATTAAAATGTTCTAAATTCAGACAAATGCTGTTTCCGTTTGCTTTTTTATTAAAGTCTGCCATTTTTCTCCCTTTCAGATCATAAATCACTCCGCTTACAATTTCCTTAGAAGATTTATTAAATACAACATTAACCAACGATTTAGATGGAGAAGGGAAAATTCTAAGCGGAGCATCGTCTATGATTTTATAAGCATCAAAAGCTGTAATGGAACTGTCGTTGCTGAACTGATGAACTCCAATATCTGATGTATTTTCAAATTCAACTCCATAAAGATCTTTTTCCGGTGCTCCATCGATCAATTTTCCCGACCCAATGCATGGCGAGCCTGTAGTTAGTCTATACCTGTCTAAGTCATTAATATCAGTAGCAATTCCAGGGGAGGATAATAACGGATCTGCTGTTACCCTTTCATTATCATCCTGTCTTGCAACCCCGTCTGAACCAAAATATGCGTTATTGGAAAAGAGGTTATTTTCACCCTGTTCAAGATCATACGTTGGGTTACTTCCTTTTATGTAAAAAATGTTGTTGTAATAATAGGCACCATCCACTGCTGCGCCTCCCCAATTACCATTTTCAATAATAACCGGGTTTTGTATCGACTCATCGGAATAGAATAGATTGTTGTATACGAACATATCATGTAATACTCCCGAGGTTCTCACTATGTGTTGTTCATTATTCACTATCACATTATACCGGATAATGGTACCCAGATTAAATCGGGGTATTGAGGCTTCACCTCCTGGACCTCCGGTAGCGACTACACCTCCTTTACCATTATGATGCAGATAGTTGTATTGTATGATGGTATGTTTTGTTCTGTAGTCACTGTCTATACCTCTGGCGTCGGTATCTCCTTCATTATAAATGGTGTAAGCTGCTTCATTTCTTTGAAAAACTGTACTGTCTGTATTAAAACAAAAAGCAGCATTCCCTGAAATGTCTTCAGCACAATAGGTGAAATAATTATCCTCGACTATTGTGTTTTTTGAGACACGAACAATAAGGCCATTTCCTCCTATGTGTTCAAAACGGCAGTTGCGAACAATAATATTTGTGCTTGGCACCCAATTGTCGTGAGCTGTTGTAGCTCCAGGATTATTAATCTGATCTCCAAACTGTGAATCCGGTCCTCGTTTCCCCCATGATGACTGGTTGTTCAAACCCGTTCTGTCGAGATGATGAAAATAGCACCCTTCAAATAATACATCGTTAAACCATGTCTTGGTTTCAGATCCCAGTACTTCAAAATAAATTCCTCCGTAAAACCTCGACTCAAAAAAGTCGTCCATTGGGACTTCAACATCTGTTATCTCTACATTTTTAATATGTATATGATTTATTTCTCCCGCATCTTCAGCAAGGATGTAAATTGCTCGTTTTGGATATTTGGGAATGTCCTGAGGTTCAGGATTAGTTACTTTAATATCACTAATCTCCCAGTATGACTGGTTATACAGATAGATAGCATTACTTAATTTTGTTCCGGGTCCCTGTATAATTGGTAAATCTCCTTCTCCATACTTCCCGATCTTAACAGGGTTCTCTTCTGCTCCGGATCCTTTCGGACTTAAAGTTCCAACCCATTTTTCACCGGATTTGAATAATACCTGATCGCCCTGCCGAAGTATAACTTCATTTACTTTCTTTAAAGTTTTCCATGCATTTTCTGAAGACAAACCATCATTATTGTCATCTCCTGATGTGGCATTTAAATAATAAGTGCTTGCTTTATAATCCGGTGTGGTTAAAGACATTTCTGCACTCCATGCCGACTGCTGACCGGTACCATATGATTGAATCCGGTATGTATATAGCGTTTCGGGTGACAAAGTCATATCTGAATACTCAGATACAGATGCTGGTAATTCAGCTATTTGTTCAAAAGTTCCGCCCTCGACTTTCCGTTCAATGTTTATGCTTGTTATGGCACAACAAGTAACAGGATTCCAGGTTAATAAGTTTTCAAAGGCAGATATGTTAGAAACATTAAACTGCCCAGGTACCGTAACCTCACAATCACATATAGCCTCCTCTACTAATAATTCAGGATTATTATCAGGTGCTTCTTTGGTTAAATACTTGGAATGTTTATTGCTTTGTTGCGTATCGGCAATAATTATACTTAATACTTTATCACCTTCTTTTTGTTCGTATATATAATCGGCTATATCTATTTCAATATAGGAGTCTACATGTTCGTCATTTATTGCAAAAGATGTTATCTCCTCTCCAATTGAAGGTGCATTATTCCATGTGACAGACTGTTCTGTCCAGTTGTCACTTGTTTTGAATAAGGTTATCGTGTGATTTCCTGCAGAGTAGGTGCAATAAAGGCGGATTTTTCCATTCACTATAGTTGTTCCTTGTGAAAGGGAAGAAAGATCAAATTGAAATAACATTTGCCTTTCATAATTTGGTTTAGAAGGGTGCCCTTTTAAATAGAGTTCTTCAACCGAACCAAAGTTATCGTCTGCATAACTTCCTGCACGAATATAGGTATCCATAGAAGCATTTATGACCTGCTCCTGGGGAAAGGCTTGAAAAAATGAGAATAGTAAAGCAAATGAGATTAAGCGTTTCAGATTTTGCATATGCTTAAAATGCATTAATTTTTTTGTTAACAGTAAATTTTTTAATCGATAGCCGGCTAATCTTTCCATATTTTTTCTTTCCATATTTAAGGATGTCAGTGTTTTATAAATAGCTCATAGAAACGTCCTCCGGTTAAATTCAACGTAGCCAAATAAGTTCCCGGGAGAAGAGAGGTAACGTCAATATTGCGTGACTTCCGTGATTGCAATACCAATTTTCCATTCAGGGTATGGATACTGAGGTTTTTAAAGTCTGAGCCTTTACGGATATTAATTGAGTTTCCGGCCGGATTAGGATATACCAGTATTTTTCTGTGTTTCATTACGGGGACAGCAGTCGAGGAACTGTCCGGTGTTTGAGATTTAATAATAATATTAAGCAGCGTATCTGCACTGGTATCCACTTCATAGGTGTATGAGCTGGTTCCGTTAATCCCTGATATTAGATTTCCGTTGAGTATAAGAGAATCAATCTCTTTGTCTTCCGGCGGAAAGATGGTGAGTGTTTGTGTGCTTCCGGCGGGTGCGGTATATGACCAGGCTTGGTCTTGTTGTATGGTGTCTTCTCCATACACAGCAAAGCCATCGCCCTGGAAGTCAACCTTCAGTATCGTTATATTTACCCCGTAGACCTGAGCAAGTACCTTCGCGGCATACCGCTGTCCCAATATGATCTGTGATTCCAGGTTGAAATGCGAATAGTCGCCGATATGCTGCAGCCATTTATTGCTTACATAATCTGCATTACTGATATTGTTTCCAATTTTTGTGATCGTTTCATTTATATTGGCGTATTTAGGTGTGTCTTCTCCCTGGGCGTTCCATCCGCCCATCTGGCCGGCAACAAAATATGCATTGCCAAATTCCGATCGCAGGTCACCAACCAGTAGTTTCAGGTCATCCATATAACTTCCTGCACGGGAATTGTCCGATTCTCCCTGGTGCCAAATCACTCCTTTCAATTCGCCAAATTTCGCTCCTTCAGTCAGGCGTTCAAACACCGGTTCATGGTATTCACCCCTGGCAAACGAAGCAATAGCTGTTCCTCCCCGGGCGTTCACCACCAGACCGATATCATGCTGCACATAATCAGCCAGTGTTTTTGCGAATGCATATGAGGGGCCAACTTTCTGGTGAGATATATTTTTCCTGATATTGGAATAGGCGTTCATTGGATTTGCGGCCATTTCCCAATTGTTAAGGTCATTGAAGAGTCTGATGTCATCAATGGGATTTGATACATCCTCTGTTATGGGTGCTCTTCCGGCCATATTCGATTGTCCGAGTGCAAAGAAAAGATCCAGGGTGGGAACCTTGTTGAATAGGATTGAGTATGTATTATGCGTGCTGCCGTCATATGAAACAACCTCGATGATTGCTGTACGCTCCTCTTCTGATCCGCTGATATCCAGTGGTTGACTGATAGTAATTTCTGAAACCAGGCTCACAGGCTCCGGATTTACCAGCACATTTGTAACGGATTCAGGGATATCCACAACCATGGTTTTCGTGTTATTATCAAATGGTTCCCAAAAAGCACCGTTGATACTGATGCCATACAGGTCTGCAATGTATCGTGATGCATCCACATCATACTTATACCCGGAGGGCCAGTCGTCGGTCCGGAAAGGAGAGGCTGGCAGGTCTGCACCATTTACAAGATTACAGTCGGGATTCTTCGACCAGGCGTATCGGGTTGCTACTGGTTCAGAAACAGCATCAGATGAAATTGCAAGTGTACTGTCATTGAGGATCTTTGCATCTGCAGCGACAAAATTTCGATCCTCACCGGAAACCACAAATCCTTTTAGTTGTTCTCCTTGCTGACTTGCCTTAAGTCCTGTTTCAAAATTTGAGAAATGAACATAAACCGTATCGTTATTTACATAGCTTCCGGAAGGCATTGGGCTCGTACCCACTGTATCCCTTAGATAAGTATGCTGAAGGGCAAGCAGGGCCAGCCGTTCACCAACAGGCTTTTTATTTTTCGGATGAATCCTGATGCTGGCGTTGCTATTATCAGGATCTTCGTTAGTATCGATGGTGACTGCCATTCCAATATTTTCAATTTCCCTGTATAATAATCCCAGTTGCTGATCTCTGGTATCCTGCCAGTTACCCTCTTCGTACAGACGGCTGGAAGCAATTCCCATGTTGGTAAGTTGTACATAATAGAAAGGCAGGGGCCCCATATTCCATTGTGCTCGCCAGTCTTCAATACAAGCCTCCATCACAGTGCCATATTCCAGTCCCCTTTTGGTATTACTTTCTCCCTGGTAAAATATAAAACCTTTGATGGGTGTGGATGTGAATGGATGCACCTGACCGTTGAAGTGGATGGAAGGATAATTTCTGTATGCATAAGTTCCATTCGGATCCATCTGGTTTTGGCGTGCCCTTATTCTGAACAGGTCTTCATCGGAAATGATTTTTTCCTGGCTCATCCAGGTTTCAAGTTCAGTGCCACCGCGGTATGCCTGGATGATACCAATGGGGATATTTTCACTCAGGTGAACATTTTGCGCAAAAATATAGGCGACGGCTGAAACATTATCACCGGTTGTTTCGCTATTGCACTCAAACCAACCGACTGAAGATTCTCCTACATTATCGAGTGGTGTTGCAGACATCTGGAAAGAAGCTTTAAACGACCGAATCTGTGGGTAGAGGTCTGCATTGGCAATGACCTCATCTGCTTCAATAAGGTGGCTCACTTTTTTTTCCATATTGGATTGGCCTCCAGCAAACCAGACATCTCCGATAAGGATATTTTCAAGCGCGAGTTGACTTTCGGGTGCATTTTCTATTTCCAGACTGATTGTGCAGGAGGAGGAGGTTGCTTCACGGGCCGGAAATGAGATTTCCCATTTACCTGAAGTTTCGGCCACGGCTGTATCGCGACTGATTGTACCGTCTCCCTCGAAAGTGCCAACAACGCTGGCACCTCTCTTGGCCCAGCCCCAGATTCTGACAGGCAGATTTCTTTGCACGACCATATTTGAAGTGATGAAACGGGGCAATACAATATTGTTGCCGGAAGCAATGCCTGCAGCCGGTGTAAGGGCAATATCATCGATCATGGTCCGCGGGGTAGTTGATGTACCCTCATAGCTGAAACGTATCATCACCGGGTTGTTTTCTTCGATAACCAGTGTTTGAAGTGAAAGAGTATCTGCTTTATCTTCTCCGCTGTAGGATGGTATGCGTCCATCTGCAGGGGTATAAGTTTCTATGACAGTCCAGCTGGCACCTCCGTCTTTGCTAATGGAAACAAGTAATGATTCTCCATCAGTTTTAGAGAATTTTGCGGCAAATGTTAA
>Ga0102940_1002749_pt1 | contig 10413 bp, 6 predicted proteins | sample SalPonR2_C_D1_MG_FD_78215 | JGI IMG/M metagenome (GOLD analysis project Ga0102940, IMG submission 78215) | Salt pond soil microbial communities from South San Francisco under conditions of wetland restoration - Salt Pond MetaG R2_C_D1_MG | ecosystem: Environmental > Aquatic > Marine > Intertidal...
CAATCATCATGGTTTCGTACCAAATAATTTTGCCAAGGCGGTATTTTTGCATACCTACAGCGACCATAACACCCATTTCTCTGCGCCTTTCGGCCATCATCATCATTATGGTGCCCAGTATGCCAAACCCAATTACGAGATATAGAATGGCTTTCATAAGTACACCACTAGCCTTATCGGAATTAATAAACTGTACTAATTCAGGAGACAGCTCTTTCCACGACAAATAGTTGTAACGACCATCGAATACATCATACAATTCTTTTTCTATTGTGGGTACATCTTCATAATCGTCTGCCAACAAGGCGATTTCGGTCATTTTCCCATATGCATAAAAGAACTGCCGTGTGGTTTCCAAATCCAGGTACACGCCCATGCTGTTGAGCTCCGGTGTCGGAAACTCAAGAATTCCACGCACAGGATAAAGCCCGGCAGCACTGGCTCCATGGTATCCCTGACTCATTAAAATAATGGTATCGCCCAATTCAGCTTCGAGATGTTTTGCGAGGTTTTTTGCTATTAATAATCCCTGATCACTTTTCTGCAAATATGAGCCTTTCACAACCCACTGTTTAAGTCCGGTAAGGTTATTTTCTTTTTCAGGATCAATGCCTATTAGCATCCCTCCCCTGGTTTTATCTCCATTAGAAATAAGGGTATAACTTTTAAGCCTGGGAACTGCAGCCTTAACATGAGCAATATTCAAAACAGAATCAAGCAATCCGTCGGTTTGGTCAATGGTATTATTAATACTTTTATGTGCATTGTAATCCTTATGCTGAATTTGTACGTGACCCGAATAGGTTTTTACAACATTGTCAATCATGCTGCCATATATGCCTTCCTGCATAGAGCCCATCATGGTACTTAAAACAACCCCAAAAAATATTGACATTACGGTTATTAATGTACGGCGCTTGTTACGCCACAAATTTCGCCATGCCATTTTCAAATCCTTCATAATTTTAAGATTTTATCCTGCAAATGCAGGTTGGATTAACGAATTCGTTTCATATTCTGTTGCGAGAAAAACTGATCACTCAGCTTTATATTAAAATCAATTTGATCAATGATCACAATTGTTTTTTTATTTGGAGTATCGGCGGGTTGCACAATAGTTTTTGTAGGGATATCCCGGTTATCCATATGTTTTATCTCTGAATTTAAGTGACTTTTTACAAGCTCACCATCTTCACTAAAATACTGAACTTTAAGCGGAAAATACTTTTCTTTGGCTATATGACTTATTATTTTCCCCCAAACCACTGCAGCATCTTCTTTAGGAGTCATTTCAATCACCCAACATTCATATCCTTCATAATTTTCTACATTCACAACAGTATGATTATAATCCTTCACGATGCTTGATTCTTTCAGGATATCATCGTTTGTGTAATCAGATCCCATCCATCCTTGTGATAGCATGGAGGGAGGCAATTTAATGAGTCTGTTAATTTTTGGATTCCATGTCCACATCTCATTACCACGCTTCAAGAAGCTCTGTCCTTTCTCTGCGGCCGGGGCTTTAATATAGGTCATGGCCAGATCGCGGTCTTTACCCCAGCTTTTAAAAACAATTGTGCGATCCCAGGTGGGTCGAACGATTTTCATGGTCATTGTGCTTATGTAGGAATCTCCCTGCATCAGCTGATCTGATTTTCGGACAATCTCAGTAGCATGGTCGGGCTGGCCAAAAATTGGGTTTATAATTGCGGCCAGCATAACCATTGTAACGGTGCGAGTTAATAATTTAAAAATCATAAATTTGGTTTTAAGGGTTAAACGAAATCTTTGATTATTTTTTGTAAAACTTTTTTAATCGGAAATCCTTCCGGGTCAAGCAAATAATGCATACCTACGCCATCCAATGTAGCAACGAAATAACGCATTTGTGCTTCAGGCTCATCACAGCCTGATTCAGTAAAATAGGCTGTAAGCTCCTCCATCATTGGGCCTATTATTTTAATGGTCTGATCTTTCACGAGTTCTTGCATCCCAGGCTGCATTACTACAGTAAAAAAGAGGATCCAATAATCGCGCTCGCGTTGCATCTTATAAAAAATATCATGTAAATAATATATCAATTCCTCGCGCGTAAGCACGCCGTCACGGTTTGGGTCAAAATTTTCAGTGAGTTTTTCGGCACCAATGTCGAAAATATGCTTAAGTAAATCTTCTTTACTATCGAAGTAATTGTACATTAAACCTTTTGACACCCCTGCAGCTTCAGCGATCTTGCTAATTGATGTGTTATGAAATCCCTTCTCAGCAAATAACTGAATAGCTGTATCAATAATATTTTCTTTTTTTGTTTTCATCTGCAAACACATTGACTGAACGTTCGGTCAAATATAATACAGTTGCTTAAAATGACCAAACGTTCAGTCATATATTTTTAAAAATTATACAAATTTATTTTTAAGTCCCTATAAATAAGCCATCCACAAAACAAATCGTTAAAAATTCAATACGACGCTGATTGAACGAACGGTCATACTTAATATAAAACAACAAAAATCCATGTAATTAAAATTTTGTAAATTGCCTTTAAAATCTCATGACATGAAAAAATCATTACATCTATTTATAAGTCTCACCTTAGTATTTGGTGCACTGAATATAACCTATGCTCAGTTTGATTATTTCAATGAAACTCCGGACTTTCTTTTTTCAGAAGAAGGAAAATACGGAACGGGCCTGGGCATAGCCGACATGAACAATGATGGTTGGAAAGATATAGTGGTAGCAAATGGTAACGATATCATAAGAGATAAGGTTCAAATCTATTATAATCTGGGTGACGGTACATTCTCAAACACTCCCGACTGGCAATCAACGGATAACGATTACCATGCACACCTCTGCGTTGGAGACTTAGATAAAAACGGCTGGAACGACATTGTAGTAAGCGTTTATCTTGGAGATTCGGGGTTTGGCTCTCCGGGTAAAATCAAGGTATATTACAATTATGCCAGTGGAATTGACAATTCACCATCTTATATATCCGAATCATTTTACACATTCAGTTGTGCGCTGGGCGATGCCGATAGCGATGGAGATCTGGATATAGCTGCCACGGGAGGAGAATCATATTATAGCGTTTTTGATCAGGGACGCATTTTCATTAACAATAATGGCACTTTTACAGATACTGCAAATTGGAAAACCAATGATACGGCCTGTAGTTATGATGTGGATTTTGCTGATTTCAATTATGACGGATTCATGGATATTGTATACGGAAGCAATGGATTTACGAGCAAAATCTACCTGACCGACTCCACTGGTGTTATCAATAAAATACACGCCTGGGAAAGTAGTGAAAATAATTTACTGGTTAATTCCCTGGATGTTGGATTTATAGATGAAAATATTTATCCGGATGTTGTGTTCACCAATAACAACCAGGAAGGTGGAGATGGCAAAATGAAATCTTATCTTTTTGGTGACGGCACACTTCCATTAAGCAGTATGGCAAATTGGGAGTCAGACCAATGGAATTACCAATCAGGTGTCTATTTATACGATATCAACAATGATAATCAGCTTGACCTCATATCCGGAGGATGGTGGGAATCGCTAAGAATATACTGTGGAATGGACGCTGGTTTTAGTTCCGCACCTGATTATACATTCACGAGTGAGTCCGTTGTTGAAGCCATATCATTAGCCGATTTGGGAAAAGAACAAAACATGCAGATTACAGATACCATTGTAGTGTCGCAGGATTCTGCCTCGGTTTTCTACATGAGCAAGAAACCGGCTGAACGACTTATAACTGTTCAGCACAACTCTACTTTTTTAGAATATAATGATTACTGCTTTGTGCCCGGCAAAAACTGGATAAGCACAAAACCCAATATTCTTCAAAATGACACTATTATTATACATTTTACCTACAGTCCGTATGCCGACATGGTTGTCTCTAACTGGGATGTGGAAAATTTCATTTTCTACAATCAAATGGAAGATACCGTAAGTATTTCGAAGCAAACTTCTAAACTTCACATTTCCATTTACCCCAACCCGGCTGGAAACTATACAAGAATAGAGGTACCAACAAATATTAATACTGCTCTGGTCGAAATTTTTGACTATGCAGGAAGAAAGATTAGAGAGTGGCCAAATCTTAGGCCTGGCGAGCATAGGCTGAGCTTATCAAACATTTCATTGGGACTATATGTTGTCAGGATCTCCAGCAGTGAGATGACTTATAGTAAAAAACTGGTAATAAAATAGACCTGGCTATTGAACCTTTTTACCAAACAGTTTCAGTACAAAATATAAAACCGTAATGCCTATTGGATAAGTAATCCATGGAGAAACATTCCAGATAAGAGGAACCAGACCGATAAATAATGCCACTGAACCAACAGTTAGTGCATAAGGCATTTGAGTTTTGACATGGCTGATATGATCGCAATTACTGGCCAGCGAGCTTAATATTGTAGTATCACTAATTGGGCTACAATGATCGCCTAATACGGCACCTGCAAGAATCCCCGAAACCATTTGAGCTAGTAAAAGGTTAATCTCAGGAAGTGGCATTCCGGCCATCTCTCCGATATGCCAGGTCACAGGCATTAGCAGAGGATATAAAATAGCCATAGTTCCCCACGATGATCCTGTTGAAAATGCAACCAAGGCCCCTAACACAAAAGTAATTGCAGGCAGCAAACCAGGCAATGATTTCAAAGCAGACAAAAATCCGGCTAAAAACTGGGCTGTATGTAACTCCTGAGTTATAGAGGCAAGTGACCATGCCAGGATCAAGATCACAATTGCACTCAACATTGAGCGGAAACCATCTATTATAGCATCTGAAGTTTGCCTTAGGGTTAGTAGTTTTTGGGACACACTCATGACAAATGCAGCAACAACAGCCGTCATTGATGACCAAAGTAAAGCTTTAAAAGCATCAGAATTACCTATAGTAATACTAAGCTTCCTGATAAAAGAATAATCCTCTGTTTGCCAAACGGCAATATCATATCCTGTTACAATTAAGCCTGCAAAAGTACCAAATACAATTATGCCTACAGGAACAATGGCATTTAACCAATGGGACGATTTTGGTTTGTCCTCCTGAGAATTTTGATCTTCAGCATCGTTGAACCTTAACTTACCAGTCTCAATCTCTGCTTTATACATGGGACCGAAATCGCGTCGTTGGTATATCATGAATAAAATGAATATCAAAGCCAGGAATGGATAAAACCTGTAGGGCAGCGATTGCAAAAAGAGCTGATATGGACTAATATCAGTACTCAGCTGGTTCAAACCCTCCTGAATGTAACTAAGCTCGACCCCTATCCATGTGGTTACAAAAGCTAAACAGGCAACAGGAGCTGCGGTGGAATCGACTATATATGCAAGCTTCTCTCGAGATATTTTTAAACGGTCTGTGATCGGGCGCACTGTGTTACCTACTACCAGGGTATTGGCATAATCGTCGAAAAAAATTAACACACCCATTAACCAGGTAAAAAACATACCTTTTCGCTGTGTACTAACCTTACGAGCCAAACGTTGCACCAACCCATGCATTCCTCCATTATTTCTGATTATTTGGACAACCGCTCCAATCATTAATGAAAAGACGATAACCGATGCATGCCCCGAATCTGCAATTGTATGAATTATTCTATTGTCAATAATATCGAAGAAACCCGTAATAAATGCTGTTCCAAAATGGCTGTCGCCGGAGTACCAGGCTATAGCAACTGTGCCACTTAATAAGCCTATCAGCAAGGCAGTAAGCACCTCTTTAAAAAGCATAGCAAACAGAATTGCAATTAAAGGTGGTAAAATTGAGTACCACAAAGGCATTACGCGAACGTGGGTTGTATAAGTTTCAGGGCCTAAGCGAACCTCATAATATCCCGTGCTATTAAAAGTTACTTTATAATTACCTTTACTACCAACAATTTCTTGCCACTCACCCGTCGGAAATTTTATAGATATTGTATCATGGGCAAACTTAGATTCAACTTTTAAATTAGCAGGTATCTCCTGAATAATAAACCCGGGCCATTCTATTTCAGCTTTATTTTTGTTTTTTAGCTCGTTTAACTCACATTGCCCTGCCACCCAATTGGCAAAAAAGAAAAAAATAAGTGTAGTTAAAAATAGCCGGGTCATTATATTTATTTTATTAAATTGACTTTCAGCATTTCAAAAGATTATGAAAATCATTTTTTAAGGTTTAACAGCATCAAAATTTTTTCTTTAAAAGTTGTTTTGCCGTTTTCATCATCCTCATGGTATTCTTCTCCGTAACCATAGCCATAACCATAACCGTAACCGTAACCATAGCCATAGCCGTAACCATAGCCATAGCCGTAAGTGCCGTAGTAGCCTTTCAATTTGACATCGTTTACAAGAATACTCATATTTTGAAGACGATTATTTTTGTGTAAGTCATTAATAAGTTCCAGGGCATTTTTGGTGGAGTAATTCTGGCGGATAACAAAAACATTGGCATCAGCGTATTTAGCCAGCACAATTGCATCGCTAACCATAGCAGCCGGGGGCGTATCAAAAACAATAAAATCGTATCGTTCTCTGATGGTTTTTATGAACTGCTGAAAACGATCTGTTTCAAGCAGTTTTGCCGGATTAACCGGGGTTGGACCGGAGGGTACAATGGAGAGATTTTCTGTAGTTGTTTCAATTAAAATATCATCGATCTCGTGTTTCCCGATCAAATATGTGGAGAGACCAATCGAATTATCAACATCAAATTCATAATGGATTTTTGGTTTTCGCAAATCCAAACCAACCAGGAGGGTTTTTTGATTGGTCATGGCCATAACTGCTGCCAAATTAATAGATGAAAATGTTTTACCCTCACCACTCATTGCAGATGATATACTTATTATTTTGCTTTTATCATCGAGCAATAAATATTGCAGGTTCGTTTTAACTGATCGAAAGGACTCGGCCAGTGAAGATTTTGGTTTATCTTTCACAACAAATTCTGACGCCAAAACATTGTGTCCCACAACCCCTAGCACAGGAACGTTTGTATTATCTTCAATGTCTTTTTTATCGACAATTTTATTATTAAAGAAGTCTTTTATCAAAATAATAATCAAGGGCACAAGAAAACCGATTATCAGACCCAGTATATAATTCATTTTGTACTTGGGACTGATCATGTAAACACTGCTGCCCCGGGCTTTATCCAGAATTTTCGCATCACTAATGTTTGATGCTTTTTTAATTCCGGCCTCGGCCCTTTTTTCCAGCAGGTAAGTATAAATATTATCGTTAAGATTAAATTTCCGTTGTATATTCAGCAATCTTCGCTCATTCACCGGCAGCTTTTTAATCTGCTCATTCAATTCATCAATGCGCTCATCCAAATCGTTAATGAGCATATTATTTTTTTCAATAAGACTTGATACATTCTCAACCAGTGCCCTCTGCGTACTTTGAATTTGTGCATTAATGAGGCTTAATTTCGGGTTTGCCTTTTTTGTTGCAAATTTCAATGATTGCTTTTCCTGATAAAGTTTGTTGATTTGCTGAACAAGTCCTGAAAGTACATGATCATTTACACCAACTAAAGCAGGTGCAAGTAATTCTGAGTCAATTCCTGGTTCTTCAATGTACTTTTTTAAATATTTATAATACTTTCTATGAACAATTTCCTGCGCTTTTTGAGTTTGTAACTGATCTAATTTCTCAAACAAAGCACGACCTTCCTGCTCAATATCTATTATTTCGTTGGCCAGCCTAAAGTTTTGTAATTGCTGTTCTGCTTTTTTCAGAGAATCCACTATACCTGAGAGTTGCTCATCAATAAATTCAATGGTATTCTCTGCAATTATATTCTTTTCTTCCAGACCCGAACGAATATAAACTTCAGCAAGTGTGTTTAAATAATCAATCTCTTTTTGTGGAACCGGCCCTGCAGTCGAAAGCCTTAATACGCTACCTTCCTCAGTAGTTTGTTCAACCGAAAGCTTTCCTCTGTACCTATTTGTTAGGCCCTCTACACTATTTATGTAAAAATAATACTGATCGTGGCTCGGGTTATTAATGGCATGTGTATCTCTAATCATTATTCTGAAACGAAAAATCTCATTTTCAAAAACTTCTCCATATTCCATCTCCCGATCTATATCATATTTTTCGATTTCCAAATGATATCCATTTGTACCATCGGGAGTAATAGATACAGGGGTATACCTTAATTGTTGGTGCGTAGTATCAATCTCAACATAAAATTCATTGAGAAAATAGCGTGGTCGCTCTCTGATTCTCCCCTGTCCAAAATAGCTAATGTCAAAATCCAACGCTTCTATGGTGCGTTTTGTAAGATCATAAGATTTTAGAATAGCTATTTCGGTATCAATTTTCTTCCCTTGTTGAATTAAATCAAAACCTTCAATGAGATTATTACTATTACCATAATAACCACCGCCTTCATCATTCTCAACAATAATAGTCATGCTAACTCTGTAAATTGGATCTGAGTATCTGTTTACAATGTAGGCACTTCCTAAACCAATTAAAATTGCAGAAGTAAACCAAAACCAGTTCCGGATGATGAGCCAGAGATACTTTTTTATATCAATGGTCTCCTCTTTAAGCGTTACATTTTGTAATTGAGCGTCTTGCATTTATCTGAAATAATTTAGGATCAATAAAAAAGTTGTTAAGGTAGTCAGTGATAATGAAATAATTGGGATATTATCTCTGAAAGCCTTAGCCCTTAATGGTCTGACATAAATAATATCATTGGGGTAGATGTAATATGCCGGATGGCTTAGTGCATCGAATTGTGTCAGATCAATGGTCAATTTTAGCTTCTGCCCTTCATGTTGCCGGTATACTTCAACTTGTGTACGGTCGCCCATTGGATTAATATCTCCCGCCATGCCAAGTACCTCAAAAATATTAGATTGGTGCCTGTATACGTTTACAACCCCTGGCCTTGATATTTCTCCAATAACATTAACCCTGTAGCTCAATAGTTTTACACGCACATTGGCATCGCTTATGTATGCATTCACGCTATCGCTTATTGTTTGCCGCGCATCTGCCATCGAGTGACTTTCAAGATTAATGGCTCCAATAATCGGGAGCTCAATATGACTACTATCATTGATTTGAAAACCATTCAAGTATAAAGAAATATCATTATAATTTGTTCTGGTTTGACCACTTTCAAGATTAAACATTTCATTAATGGTCGGGTCAGGCGAATAAACCCTTATATGCAATAAATCGCCAGGCTTTAACTCGTAACGTTCAATAGCTGCCATTCGGGCTGAATCAACAGAATTTTCATCTTGTTGCAAATAAACAAGTTTTTTATATTGTGTACATTGAGCAAACAACACAAAAATAAGGAGTAGATATATGACTCGCATTTCGAATAAATTCTATAAATAGTACTAAAAGGCAAAGATGACAAATAAATTATTAGCATCAAAACCATTAATCCTAATAAAAAGTGAATTAGTCAATTCATATAAACATTCTGGCTCAATTTTCGTATATTTGTAGTGCATCCTTAGATTAAAAAAGCATAAATATCAGACATATAAAACACATCATATGCAAAAACTTATATCTCTACCATTAACAATCATAACCTTTCTTCTTGGTTTACATTCAACATCTGCACAAACCATTAGCGATGTCAATCAGCACAGAAAAGAAGGTACTTTTGCGGTTATTGAATATACACTGAGCACAAGCGTAGATGAAAGTGGCATAATTGTAAGTGCCCAATCAGATTTTTCTGGAGAAACATTTGAGGTTTCCCGTACATCCCCAAATGCTGGAACATATCAGGATAGTTTAGCTTCTGGCACTCTTAGCACTAATACACAATACTATTTTAAAGTTTTTGAAGTTCAGTCTGGTGATACAACATATTCAAGTGATGATAGCTTTACTACACAGAAATACATGCAACCGCCTTTTTCAGTTAATGAAAATTATTTTGTCGCAACAAGCAATGACAGTTCAACAATAAGTTTAGACTGGGTAAAACCCTCACCAACTTCATACACTAAGTTCTTCATTATCAAAGCAGCTGAAGGCACTACCCAACCTTCAATTGATAACATTATTGATGCGCCAGGTAGTAACCCAAACAATTATTACCAATTAAAAGCAGATGCTAAAGTTATAACGGAATCAACTAAAGAATATAAAGACCTCACCGCCAACACAACCTATACATTTGTTGTATTGCCTGTTAATGGTGAAGATGCATTAGACGTAGATTGCAACGTTAGACAAGACAACCCTGCCACAACCCAGGGAACAACCCTAAAAGGAAAACCCCGAACACATGCCTCAAATGTGAGCTTTACAGAGATAACAGGAGGCGAAACTACGGTGAGTTGGTCAAGAGGTAATGGCGATGCCTGTGTTGTTTTCATGAATACA
>Ga0102940_1002754_pt1 | contig 10396 bp, 9 predicted proteins | sample SalPonR2_C_D1_MG_FD_78215 | JGI IMG/M metagenome (GOLD analysis project Ga0102940, IMG submission 78215) | Salt pond soil microbial communities from South San Francisco under conditions of wetland restoration - Salt Pond MetaG R2_C_D1_MG | ecosystem: Environmental > Aquatic > Marine > Intertidal...
TATCACTGCTGAAAAAGTAAATTCGTACAACGATTTTGGCGAAGAGGAAGAAGTTTCATCTAAATCATTTAGCAATGTAAAAGTGAATGGAAATATGCTGGATGTAAACCTACCGGCTAAATCGATTGTGATGCTGAAGCTGAAATAAGAGGGACATTATTTATCAATATAATATATTAAGAGGCAGTTATCCGCAAAAACGGGTAGCTGCTTTTTGTTTGGCATGATTTTAAATTTTGATTTGTTGTTCGATGATTTTCAAATCCCGTTTACGGGTCGATAAAATCCGGATGTATTCTTTGCAATTCCAGGCGTGTAATTTGTGTTTCTCGCCAAATACATGATACGATTTTACAGCCCATTCAATAGCCGCATCCAGCTCGGCTTCCATTTCGCAGGCCAGTGCCAGGTTAAACATGCTTTTGGCCGCAATTTTTTTATTCTCGTTGCCGATGTTGGCTTTCCAGATTGCTGCCGCTTCTAACCATTTCCTTTCCGAAATTAGTTTTTTCGTTTTTTTTAGTTCAATGTGCCCCGATGTGTAATACATGCGCTGAACGGGTGCCCAGTGAGGAGTAAGATTTTCAGCAAAACTTGATCCTGAAAGTGCGGCTGCTTCAAAAATAGCACTGTCTTTTTTAGGCAAGTAACTTGTTGATTCAATGTAATTCACGCCAGAGGACTGCCATGCAATAGTATCAATCTGGTCGTACTGGAAAATTATTTCCATTTCTTTCAGATCATAAAAGTTCCAGAATGCCATATTATAAACCACTGAAAAACCTGTTTCCGCATCCGGGTCGAAATCAATTCCGTAAATGGCGGATAGCAAATCGAGTGAAAGAAGAATATCGGAGTTGGTTGAATCGGCAATTTTTTCCAAATCATTTTTCGTATACAATCCCAGTTCAGGATTGATATATTTTACAGGGGTGTGATTTGTTTTGTCATTATTAATGTGGGTTAAAACATAAGCCAAACTCCTGAATGGAGATGATTCACTTTTCACAGAATCGATGTTGAAAAGGCTGTCGGAAAAACTGTATCCGGGATAATTTCCAGATTGAATTACATTTACTGAGTCAAAAAACTGCTGGGTTTTTATTGTTTCGAGAAAACTGTTGTAGTAGCTTACAAAAGCAATACTATCGGTATTTAAAGTGCCTTTTTTAGATCCTTGTGCGTTTGGAGATTCAGCATACCATTTTTCAAAATCAAAATTGCTGTTGTTATATCTTACCGCAACATTTTGATAATTGGGAGACAGAATGATTGTGGACGGCACAAAAACTTCGAGGTCAATTGTCTGGATATTATTGAAGGTGTTGCAACCGTTTAACAAAACCAAAACAAACAGTCCGGCAAAAAGTATTCTAACGCTGATTTTCATTTTGATACTGATTGAGCCGGTTAATCTGCTTTTTCCGGGTATCCAGTGCTTTCTGATAGGAAGTAATCATCCTCAAATCTTCCTTGCTTCGGTAGCGTATGGCCAGATCGTAGGCTGCATCCAGCCATTTGTCGGCCATTGAAATCTCATCTTTCAGTTCATAGGCCAGCGCCAGGTTGTAGCGGGCATTAATAGCAAGTTTCCCATTGCTGTCGTCGGCGTATTTTTGCCAAAGAGAAATTGCCTTGTCCCATTTTCCTTCTTCAAAGTAATAAGCAGCATCTGAAAAATCGGGGAGGGGCGGAACCGAGTACATGCGGTTTACCGTTTCCCACGAAGCACGGAAACGTTTGGCATAATTTTCACCGGCCATTGCCGCTGCAATTTCCAGCGCTTTTAGTCGCGGCGGCGGCTGGTAACCTTTTTGGTAATTCCCCTGGTTATTGTAGCCGTTCCAGAACAGGGTGTCGATAAATGTTTTTCGTTCCATCAGTTTTTCATGTGCGGCATCGTAAATTCCCCATACCGAAACGGTAATCACTTCATTTGTTTTCGGATTTTCAGCATCACCCGGAAAAGAGGAAAAGAAGCTGGAATAGGTTTCGAGGGCTATCAGCACATCGGAACCGGATGAAGCGGCGAGTTTCTGAATCAGTCCGGCAGGTAATTCGGGTAAATTCTCAGCCGTGTGCCGGTCGAATGAGTTGTATGGAAAAATTCGGACTTCGCTAAAAGTGTTGCTGGTTTTAAATTCTTGTGCCAGTTCATTCAGGCAGGTAAAAACCAAAGCGCTGTCGAGGTCTGCAGGATCGTTTTTCGCTTTTACCAGCCGGTAGTCGGTTTTGAAATAGTGCTGCATGGTATCGGCAGGATATTTGAAATTCCTGTAAAAAAGTGCCACATTTTCAGCCGAAGGGGGCACCGCCACTTCGCCGGGTTTATATACCTCGATGGGGTATTCGTTATAAACTGTGCAGGCGGACAAACCGACCAGTAAAAGAATAAATGGCAGCAACAGGCGATTCATATTTATTGGTTTTTCAATTCTTTTTTTCTTCGTTCCAAAGTCTGCAGGTAGTCATAAGTCGCCTGCCGGTACATTGTATCGTATGATTTCAATGCCCATGAAATGGCTTCGTCCACATTGCCGAGCATTTCGTACCCGACGGCAATGTTAAACAATGCTTTGCTTTTCAGCGATTTGGAGTTGCTGCTCTCAGCGGTTTCTTTCCAAAGGGCGATGGCAGCCTGCCAGTTTCCGTTGTTTACCAATTGGCTGGCCTGCTTAAGATTATCATTGCCGTTGTTAAAATAAACCCGCTGTTCGGTTCGCCAGATAACTGCAACTTTTTCCGACAGCTCGAGTGCTATGGCAATTCCTGCTTCGGTTAGCGCTTGTTTTACAGGAGTAAATCTGCTGAAAAGATTCCGGGCCGACGCATCTGCATCTTCCCAGATAAGGGTGTCGCGCATTGTTTCACGCATCACAATTTTTTCTTCCACCGGATCGTACACGCGAAAAAGTGCTTCGTAAATCACCTGCATCTTCGCCTGTGCTGCGGAGTAAAATCCATCGTTAAACGCATCGAAATATGTTTCGTTGCCATAATCGGTAATCACCCTTGTTCTCAGGTGGTCGAGCGATAAAACAGCATCGGTTTCATACGTTTCGGCAAGATTTTTTACCGTGTCCCACGGCATGGTTAAACCCGAAAATGATTTGTTAAACGGTTTCAGGAACCGGTTTTCAGGGATTACATAGTCATATCTTCCTGATTCAAATAACAATTCGCCAACCACTTTCAGCGTGGTGTCGGCCATTTGTCGGTCGTAAATTACGGTATCGTAATTAAATCGTTGTTCATAAAAAATAGTTTGAAGCGAGTCTGCTTCCAAATCAGTGAATTTTTCATCCACTGCCTGGGTAACAATTGTAAGACTTTGAATATCTGTTGACAGGCTTTTTTCAGCCGGGATAGGTATTTCTATCAATAATGATTTGGTTGAACCACATGAAAAAGCAAGCAATGCAAACAAAACAACTGCTATATAGTTTCCTGCTTTCCTGAATATGTTTATCATCTCCCTTTACCTCCGTTTAATATATGCCCCAGTATTTTCTCAAAAACCATTCCAGACTTAACAATAACAGGAAAACAAAAAACAGCCACCGCAGGTTTAGCAGTTCATTTATCATTTCCTGGAAATAGGATTGTGGTTTTAATTGATTGCTGTTGTTAATTTCTTCAATTAATTGTGAAGTTTGCTCCGGCAGGTAAAAATTTCCTCCGCTGCGGCTGGCCAATTGGTAAAGCATCCGGTGGTTGGCCCGGGTAACAATATTTTCGAGGTTAACAGCAGTTACTGTAAAGTTTCCGGTTTCGGTAAAAGTTTCATTCCCGATGGAAACCTCCGAAGTAAAACTGTAATTTCCCACCGGTAGTTTTCCGGCATTCAGTGTATATGCATCTCCCTGAACATCGAAAGTAAACCGGAACTCGTTTCCCTGTTCGTTTACAATTTCAATATTGACTTCTTCTGAAGTAATGCGTTCGAAGGCATCGTTGTAAACTTCGGCTTTCAGGATTACGTCATCAATTTCGGCATAAACCGGCTGGAAATCAATCATGAAATTGTCTTCGTTTTCGCGTAGCGCCAGGTACTGCACCAACTGATTTATAAGTTCATTAAACTGATCGTGGTTCTGATTTATATAGTAGTTGTTAAGCCGCCATTTCCAGATGCCTTCACCAAAAATGAACCCGGTTTTCCGGCCATTAAAAACGCCGGTGGCAATCAATGGTTTCGAAGTTTCAATGTTGTTGATTTTTTGATAAAGCAGCGTTGTAAATTGCGGTTCGAGGTTATAATTGGCAAAAGGCGACAGCAGTGGTGGAAATTTTGGTATTATTTCCCGGAAATTTTCACTTAAGGTGAATGTGCCGTACGCCGGATTTATAATTGCCTGCGTTTCTTCGGCTGAACCTGCCAGCGGTTCAATTTCAACACCAGCCGACAAAGCATTTAGCTGTGGAATAAATGTTTGGTTTCCCACAATAAACAGCAGCGGAACACGACGGTTTTGGGATTCTTCAATCAGGCTGGCCATCGATTTTCCTGATGTTGGAAGCTGATTTAAAATAACCAGGTTGAAATCGGTAAGGTTTGACGGATAAGGTTCTTCGTAAAAAACAGAGGCTTCATACGATTTTTGTTCTTCCAGCGTATTTTTTACCGCACCGTTATCGGGGTGAGGGCCGTCTGAAAGTATCAGTATTTTCTGTTTGTTTTCCAGTACATTCACCACAAACTCACTTCGGTTGTTGCTGGTATTTCTTTCATTTTCGGCAACTTCAATTCGGGCTGTAAAATGTTTCAACCCCGGTTCGCCCGCATCGAGGATGAACTGGTGCGAATAAAAAAAGTCGTTGTTGGCTGGTGTTACAATTGTTTCCGTCAGTTTTGTGTCGTCCTGATAAACCGACAAATTAAGCGGCCGTCCGGTAAGTTTTGAAAAACGCACATCTACCTCCACCGGGAATTTATTCCCCGAAAAGGAAGTGCGGTTTACACGCACATCCTGAATGCGTGCATCGGCAATTACCGTGGTGTCGCCCAATCCGATGGTATAAACCGGGGATGTAAGTTGCTCGGTCATGTTCACCGGGTTTCTTCCCTGGTTGTAAATGCCGTCGCCGGCAATGATTATCGCCCCGATATTGTCGTTAAAATGGTTGCTGCTGATGGTTGAAATAAGTGCACTGTAATCCGATTTTTTATCCTGAAAGTTTAAAGCTCCCTCAGTGCCGGTTTCCTGTCCGAAAGTATAATTTATGAGTGTGTATTCACTGCCCAGCTCGCTGTTGACTGCTTCCCTTATTTCTTCAACAGTTGCTGCAACGCTGGCTGAATCTCCGGCGGCCACTACCGAACCTGAATTGTCCCAGGCAGCAATAACAACCGGGTTTTGAACAATTCTTTTCAGGTTTTTCAGAAATGGCGTGAGCAGAAGAAATGCAATCAGGAAAAAGGAGAGAAAACGAAGGCCCATTAAAATACGGACCTGGTTTTTTGTAAGTTCCCTGTTGTCTTTATTTTTGAAATAGAGCAATAAAACAATGCCTGCTGCAGCAATTATTGCGGCAATCAGCAATGCGAACCAATAATTTGTACCAAATGAAATCAATGTTATTCCCTTCTTTTTTTTTGCGGACGTAAATATACAGAACTCCTTTTTAAAATGCTGTTTTATATGTATAATTACAAGAATTTTAAAAATCCAATAAATTTCTTTTTGTTTGCAGTTTCAAAAAAACAAAAAGTAAATGTTGCTGAAAAATATTGGCGCATGAAACGTTTAATTTTTTATTTCAATTGTAAATGATACGACGAATAGTGTTTGTACTGATAGCCATTTCAGGCATTTTTAATTTTTCTGCAGCACAAAAATTTCAGGTTGAAAAAAACACCCTGGTTTATAAAGAAATCGACGGCGTTCAACTTGAAATGGTTATTTACCAGCCAAAGTTTGAGTTTAATGTTAAAGTTCCTGCCATTGTTTTTTATTTTGGTGGCGGATGGGTTGGCGGGAATCCCGGTCATTTTGATTTGCAGGCCCAATACCTGGCCTCACGCGGAATGGTAGCCGTTTGTCCGGATTACCGCACAAAAAGCAAGCACGGAACCTCACCATTCGAAAGTGTAAAAGATGCCATTTCTGCCATGCGTTACCTGAAAATTCACGGAGCAGAAATGGGAATCGATACTTCGCGGATTGTTGCATCCGGGGGGTCGGCCGGCGGGCATTTGGCGGCCTGTACTGCTCTTATCGATGACGTGGAGGAAGAAACCGACAACAAAAATATTTCGCCCAAACCATTTGCACTGGTGCTTTTCAATCCTGTTGTCGATACCGGCAAAAACGGGTACGGGCAGGAAAAACTCGAGGGACGTGAGTTTGAGGTTTCTCCCGTGCATCATATCACCCAAAATGTTCCGGCCACACTCATTATGCATGGAAAAGCCGATGAGGTAGTTCCTTATGAGAATGTAAAACGTTTTCAGGATGTAATGAAGCAGGAAGAAAACGAATGTATTTTGAAAGGATATAAAAAACAGGGCCACGGTTTTTTTAATTACAACCGAAAGCCCCGTTTTTTTAAGAAAACACTTCAGCGAACCGAAATTTTTCTGGATGATAATAATCTTCTGAAAGGCGAAAGCTGGATAAAAAAATACATGAAATCGCTGAAATAAAAGCTTTCAAAAACTTTTAAATTCCCAGTGTTTTGTTCGCCCTCTCAATTGCTTTTAATTTGTTTTCATCGAGCCCTCCAAAAAATGAAACACCTGAAGCTCCGTTTTTTACAGCAATTTTCACACCTTCTTCCAGTTCTTCATCCGATTTAAAATCCGGAAGAAAAACGCCGGCATAAAGCGGAAATTTGCCACACAAAAAATGAATTCCTTCATCTACTGCATCGCCAATCCAGCTCACATTTTCTTTGTAAAAACCATGGTAAATCATTGGGCAAACGGCATCTAAGTTCCAGCGGGTCCAGTCCTGCCGAACAATCCGGCGGGCCACTTCGGGCGTAGGGAATACAGCCGCAGTAATGGGTTTGTTGTACTTTTTATGGGCTAAATCGGCGAGCCGGTTTACAACTCTTGTAACCTGGTCGTAACGGTAATGCCTCCACGAAATACTTTGGCTGGGAAATTCAAGTTCCAGCGGATCTTTTCCGTGTGCTTTTTTGAAATTGCCACGGCACACGTCGCAGTAACAAAAATCGTATTCCGGTAATTCTTTGGTTTGTTCTATTCCGTATTTATCCCACAGGTTAACAGGAAGAATAACATCGGAGTAACGCACGTAATCGAGGTGAATGCCGTCTACGTAATCGTTGTCGAGAATTTCTGAAACCTGTTTTACAAGGTAATCGGCTACTTCGGGCCGCGAGGGGCACAACCAACGGTAGTAACCCACATATGGCGGATTGGTGGCGCAGGATTCACCGGTGCGGCTGATGGCATACCATTCGGGGTGGCTTTCGAGCAATGATTTTTCTCCCCGGTTTAGTGTCCACATCCAACGATGGGTTTCCATTCCGGCTTCTTTTGCAGCTTTGAAATGTTTCTCGCTGGTGGCGCTGAAAAAAATGCCACGTATGCCTGCCTGGTAATACCGTTCGTATTTTTTCTTCAAATCAGACTCGGTTTCATTTTTATTTGGACCTTCCCAAATCCAGTGTTTCAGATCATTTTTTTTGTTGGTTTCCTTCCACTCTTTTGTTGAAGCTGAATTTGCTGTTAGCAGTCCTGCTCCGGCAAGTAACGATGTTTTTATGAAATCTCTTTTTTTCATGTTTTATCGGTTTTTGTGAATATTTATTTTTCCGTTGTTGTTTAATGTCAGCCTCATTCCGTCATTGGTTTCGGCAATTAGGATGAATTGGTAATTGGTTGCCTGGAGTTCTATTTTCAGTGTTTGGTTATTACCGGTTTCAATGGTTCCGGCTTCTGATAGTTCTGCCAGCGAATCTGTAAATTTCCTGTTTTTATGGCGGTAATAATGCTGTTTATAATAAATACGCCAAAGATGATCACGCAGATTTTTATCCTCCGGTCCAGTAATTTTTAGGGAAGAACCGGGCTTCTGCGTTGAAAACTGCAGAAGTCCCCATCTTTCCGGGTAGTGCATGTTCACAATTCCGATGGGGCTCCAAACCCAGTTGTCTTCCCGAATCAGGCGGCCTGTTTCTTCATTTTTTTTACGTTGATACTTGCCATCAACGATTTCAGTTTGCCATTGCACCCTCGAAAAATTTATTCGCCAGGTATCGCCGTCTTTCGGAACCCTGGTATGGATGGTTATCCGCAAATCTTTAAATGGGATGGCCACTTCGAGCGTCCATTTTTTGTCTTTATCATTTGGATTGTTTAGCGTCCCGTCGATTGAAACAGCCGACTGAATTCCGTTGGAGTTCCACGAAATCAAAGGAATTCCACCGTTCCGGTAAGGTTTTGTCATAAATAAATCGAACAGCGTATTTTGAGCGTTGAATTCGTACTCAAAATAATTGTGCGTATCTCCATCCGGATCGATAAAAATTTCAAAATCGTTTTCGTGGTACACAATTTTGTCGTGTTCCTCATAATATCCCCAAACATGTGGTTCTTCCATTTCCACAAAGAAGTAAATGTTTTTTTCGTCCCAGAGCATTTTCATTCTTGTTTGGTAAGTGGGCAGCGGTTTGGCTGAGCCTTCGATGTCGACAAAAGTTTCTGTCCATTCGGCAGCCTGCCAGGCTTGTTCCCGGGCAAGTCCGTCAACCGTAATTTTTTTATCGGTTCGGTGGATTACGTACTGACGCTCAGGAATAAAAAGATGTTCAAATGTTGGCCACTCTGTTTGTGAATTTGCCACCATGGGGAAAACCAAAACCCCAAACAGCAGCATTTTTGCGATATGCTTTTTCATATTCAAATCTCCAAAATTTAAATTTTCATCATCATTAAATGTTTTTTTAAGCCATTGAGTTACCTGTTCAAAAAAACAAAGTTATTGAAAATATTAATTTTAAAAATTTACTTTTTAAAAAAAATTAATAATTCGACGTCTTTTTTGAATTATTAATTTAATGAAGTTGTTTGTATTTGTTTAACCTGTTTTAATATTTTCTCTTATTTTTACTTTCAAAAGTAGACTAATCTGAATTTCAAATTAAATTAAAATCAAAATGCGTATACTTCTTAATTTTTCTAAAATCCTTTTGTTAGTGGCAGCAGTTTTTGTATCAGCCTGTAATTCGAAACCGAAATCACAGCAAAGCGATGAAAAATCTGCCACTGCGGCAACCGAAGAAAACTGGATTCAGTTATTCAATGGAAAAGACTTAAATGACTGGCAGATAAAATTTACCGGTTTTGAGCTGGGAGAAAATTACAACAACACTTTCAGGGTTGAAGACGGCCTTTTAAGGGTGCGTTACGATGAGTGGGGTGAATGGGACAGTGAGTTTGGCCACATTTTTTACAAAGATGAATTTTCGCACTACCGTTTGCGGGTGGAGTACCGCTTTGTGGATGACCAGGTAACCGGAGGACCGGGCTGGGCTTTCAGAAATAACGGGTTGATGCTGCACGGCCAATCGGCAGAATCGATGGAAATTGATCAGGATTTTCCTACTTCCATCGAAGTTCAGTTGCTCGGTGGAAATGGCACCGATGAGCGTACAACAATGAACCTGTGTACTCCGGGTACAAATGTGGTAATGGATGGCGAACTAATTGAGCAACACTGCATGACGTCCAATTCGGATACTTACCATGGCGACCAGTGGGTGACTGTGGAAGTGGAAGTTCATGGCGGTGAAATTATCCGGCATTTCGTGGAAGGGAAAGAAGTTATGCAATACGAAAAACCTCAGCTCGACCCGCGCGATCAGTATTACGATAAGATGTTGATGGAATATGGTGACAAAATTATCACTGGCGGAACAATTTCACTGCAGGCTGAAAGTCACCCCACTGATTTTCGTAAAATTGAATTACTCGTTCTCGAAGAATAGAAACATTGAAAAAAACAGAATTAACCGGCTTCCTTGTTAGGGGCCGGTTTTTTCATGGCCCGCCGGTTGGCATAATTTAATGCCAGCAATGAAAATGCAATAACAATCATCCCGATTATTGACATGTAATCCGGCTGTTCGTCTTCAAGGATTATCCAGCTTAAAATGGCGCCTGAAACCGGAATCAGAAATTTCCACACATTCAGCAACGACACTTTTACACCCGGTCTTTTTAGCAGTGTGTACCAGATTGAAATGGCGGCTGCCGACAAAAAACTGAGCCAGCCCAGCGCCATGTAATATTTTGGTGGGAAAGGCCCCATTTGTATTCCTTCAACCGGAATTGAAACCAGAAAAAGCAGTAACCCGCCTACCGACAGCGACATGGAACTCATTACCAGCGGAGAAATTCGCCGGGGAGTTTTGGAAACCAGAA
>Ga0102940_1002758_pt1 | contig 10384 bp, 9 predicted proteins | sample SalPonR2_C_D1_MG_FD_78215 | JGI IMG/M metagenome (GOLD analysis project Ga0102940, IMG submission 78215) | Salt pond soil microbial communities from South San Francisco under conditions of wetland restoration - Salt Pond MetaG R2_C_D1_MG | ecosystem: Environmental > Aquatic > Marine > Intertidal...
AGGTTTAATGCCTGGTCCCGAATCCTTCACAAAAAGCTGGATCTTGTTTTCGTCGATTATGCGAAATCCAACTTTTACAAATCCTTCTAATGTAAATTTTATGGCATTACTAACCAGGTTCTGCATAATCTGCATAATTCGTACAAAATCCGAATCCATTACAGGGTTTCCAAACTGCGGGTCTGGATCATATTCAATATCCAATCCCTTTCGTCCCTTTAATCTTAATTGATTCCTGGCAAATGTGAGCGCTTCCTGCAACATTTGATCCACATATACCTTGCTAAAAGATATTGATAGTTGGTTTGACTCAATCTTTGCAAGGTCGATGATATCGGAAATCAATGCCAGTAACTGACCCGAATTTTTATTAATCCGGGCAACATACTCCTTTTTATCACTTGGAGAAAGCCCATCCTCTGAAAGCAAATTTGCAAAACCGACAATAGAATTCATTGGTGTTCTTATCTCGTGGGAGATGTTTGCAAGAAACGCCGATTTCAAAATTTCACTTTCCTCAGCCTGTTCTTTTGCCCTTATCAGCTCATCTGCAAACTCAACCTGATCAGTGATATCGCGAATAATAAATAATAGAAATACCTTGTCAAGTTCTGCATCCTTGATGCGTACGCCTTTTGCAGACATGTGCAGATAATAACCAGCTTTATGTTTAACCCTGTAATGGTAAGCTAAAAACCCTTCCTCCCTGAGCTCTTTTTCGACCATATTCACTTCACTTAGGTCATCAGGATGGATATCTTCTTTCATCCCTAACTGAATAAACTCTTCCTGCGTATAACCTAGCGTGGTAAAATAAGCATCATTCATAATCTCTATCTTTCCATCCAGGTCAAACAGCGCAATACGGTCGTCCGCGGCATGAATCAGGGTTTTGTATATTTTTTCATTTCGCCTGAATGCAAATTCTGATGCCTTAAGCTCATGACGAATCATATGAGATTCGGTCTTATCATTAACGATAGCAATAAAAAGTTGCTGCCTGTTTTGCTCAAATGAATGGGCGTTTATCTCCACATATCGCTTTTCACCCTTAAGAGTGATTAGTTTTGTCTCTCGAAAAAACACACCATTTTTTATAAATTGGGCGCGCATTTCTTCGCTAAAATTCTTCAAAGGTTCATATATTATATCATGCGTACTCATTCCAACAAGGTCCCTTTCTGTGGCTTGCAATAATTCGCATGCTGCGCGATTTACCTCAATAATTTCACTTGGGTCTTCAGTCATGCTAATTCTTCCAACAAAAACAGGCTGTACAGCAGACTTAAAAACAAATTCAAATTTCCTTGCCTCCTCAATACGGTCTAACATTCGAACATACCGTTTTGATATATCCATTGTAATACCCCCCATAATAAGTGGGTTATCGTCACCATCATTGGCCAGTACTGAGCCCCGAACATAATACCACACCCAATCACCTTTAACATTAAAACGCATATCAGCCTCCAACACTTTTTCTTTTCCGTCAAGTATTCGCGCCTGATTAGATTCTAAACTGCCAATATCATCAGGATGTACCAGTTTTTTCATCTTGTTCACAGACTCTTCAAAGCTATCTCCCTTAATATCTAAAAGCATGCGTAATTCAGGACTTAACATCACCTTGCTATCAGCAATATTTAAATACCAGTATAGGATACCCATGTTTTCAAGCGCCTTCCTAAACTTCTCGGTTGGATGTTTAAATTCATAGGGAATATGCTCCAGTAAATTGATCATCTAAAGTCAAATTTGATTTAATTATAAACGTTCTGTTCGCAAGACAGACAAACTAAATTTTTTTAATAATAAGTTATTACACTTCATAACATAAACACTAAATAGAAGAGCCTGTCAATAGAGTCGCCATGGCTGGATCATGAAGTTCGAGAACAAGGCCTCGCCCGCCTTAGTACCCAAGTACGGCTGGCTATGCGCGCAAAAATTATAAACCACAATATTCTATTGTATTCGAGGATTTAGCATTTTTGCAGCAACGCGTTTATCGGACTTTATGGACAGACATTAAATATAATCATAACATCAATAGCTACTACCATTCATAGTCAGGATTTATAATAATTGTGATTTATACATCATTACTGAAACGCAAAAAGTCATTATTATATCATGGTCTGGCATTGACAAATGAAAAAATTACCAGTTTGTGACATTAGTTACATTCAGGTCCGTTTCCTACCCATATATTTGCACCAGATAATTGAAAAAGTAAACACTAAAAATCAAATAATCATGAAACCAGAACATTTAACAGTCGATACTTTTAAAGAGAAAGTATTTAATTACGAAGCAAGCAAAGATTGGAAATTTGAAGGCGATAAACCCGCAATAATCGATTTCTATGCAGATTGGTGTGGCCCATGCAAAATTGTTGCCCCCATACTGGAAGAATTGCAGGAAGAATATGGCGACAAGCTTAATATTTACAAGGTTGATACTGAAGATCAACGTGAATTAGGCGCAGTTTTTGGTATTCAAAGTATTCCGTCATTACTTTTCATCCCTCAGGAAGGTCAGCCACAAATGGCTATGGGTGCACTGCCAAAAGAAACATTCAAACAGGCGATATCAGAAGTTCTAAATGTAAATTAAAAGAAGTAAACCATGAATATTAATAAATTTATAATCATTCTTACTTTCGCTTCATTTTCAGTATATGGATGTAACAACACACAGGCTGAAAATAGTAAAAGTAACGACGCACCAGAAGAGGTTGCAGCAAAAAAGTCAATCAGTAAAGCTCCCAAAGCATCAGGAAGCACCATTCAACTTACTAAATCTGATTTTCTCGAAAAAATTATGAATTATGAAAAGAATCCGAATGAGTGGCAATATTTAGGTGATAAACCCGCACTTATTGATTTTTATGCAGACTGGTGTGGCCCATGTAAAATTGCCGCTCCTGTACTTGAGGAATTAGCCAGTGAGTATAAAGATGAGATTTACATCTATAAAGTAGATACCGAAGTTGAAAGAGAGCTGGCCGGAGTATTCGGCATTAAAAGTATTCCATCTTTCCTTTTCATACCTGAAGAAGGAAGACCAACAATGAGTAATGGAATTGCTCAAACACCAGAAGAAACAAAAAAAATGTTTAAGCAGATGATCGACGAACTTCTGCTTGACAAAGGGGGCGAAGAAACACTCTAACAGCCTACATATGGTGTAAAGCAGCAAAAAGATCTATCTAATATTTATTCTTTACAGATTAGAAAATAGTTCTTTTTCTAAATTATTATTAAAAATGCCGGGCATTGTCCGGCATTTTTTATTTATTCAAACATAACTGAGTATATTTATAAAAATTTTTATTCTAATTCCTCATTATCGAAAATATGGTTAAACACAAAAACAAATATATTGGTGCTCATGTTAGTTCAGCTGGCGGTGTTGAAAATGCACCGTTGAACGCACATCAGATTGGTGCTAATGCATTTGGATTATTTACCAGAAATCAACGACAGTGGAACCCCAAACCACTTACACAAGAAAATATTTCAAAGTTTCGCTCGAATTGTGAGAAATACGAATTTGGACCAGGACAAATACTACCGCATGACAGTTACCTGATTAATCTCGGGCACCCAAAAAAAGAAGGCCTGGAAAAGTCAAGAAATGCTTTTTTTGACGAGATGAACAGGTGCGAGCTGCTCAATATTGATAGATTAAATTTTCATCCTGGTAGTCATCTGAAAGAAATTTCAGAGGAAAAAAGTCTGGATATAATCGCTGAAAGCATCAACTTAGCCCTCGATAAAACTAAAGGCGTGACTGCTGTTATTGAAAATACAGCAGGACAAGGAACAAATCTTGGATATACGTTTGAGCAATTAAGATATATCATCGATAAAGTTGAAGACCAGTCAAGGGCTGGTATTTGTATTGATACTTGCCATGCTTACACTGCCGGATATGATATTAAAAATAAAAAGGGATTTGAACTTGTTTTCAAAGAATTTGATGAGATTATTGGTTTTAAATATTTGAAAGGCATTCACCTGAACGACTCAAAAAAACCCCTGGGATCGAAAGTTGACAGACATCATAGTATCGGGCAGGGCGAGCTGGGCAAAGAAGTTTTTCGATTAATTATGGCTGACAACCGATTTAATGGAATTCCGCTTATTCTTGAGACACCCGATGACCAACTATGGAAAGATGAAATCATTTTACTCAGACAAATGATCTCCTGAAATATTACACTTTAAATATTATTTTTCCCCAAAAAAAATACAATGAGACACGAACGATCACATGCAAAAGTTATTGCAACTCTAAGCCCCGCAACAGACAACAGAGCCACACTTGAAAAAATGTTTCACGAAGGAATTGATGTAGTAAGACTCAATTTCTCTCATGGAGACCACGATACGCAACGAAAAAGAATTGAAATGGTATTGGCTATGAATAAAGAGCTTAAATCAAACGTTGCGCTTTTAGCTGACCTTCAAGGTCCAAAACTCAGGGTTGGTGTTATAGAAAATAATTTCGCAGAGTTAGAGGCAGGTGAGCAATTTGTTTTTACTGTAAATGAATGTGTTGGTAATGAAAAGCGTGCTTTTATCAGTTACGATTCATTGCCCAAAGATGTTCAAAAAGGCGATATTATTCTTGTTGATGATGGAAAACTCCAGTTTAAGGTTCTTGAGACTGATGAAAAAGAAAATGTCGTTACAGAAATAGTTGTAGGTGGGCCACTATCTTCAAAAAAGGGTGTTAACCTTCCCAATACTGCCGTATCGAAACCAAGTCTTACAGAAAAAGATATTGCCGATGCAAGGTTTGCACTAGACCATGATGTCGATTGGATTGCACTTTCATTTGTAAGAAAAGCCAGCGATATACATGATTTAAAGGAAATTATTAATGAAACCGGTAAGCATGCAGGAATTATAGCTAAAATCGAAAAACCGGAAGCACTTGATGAGCTTGATGATATTATTGATGCTTCTGATGCTGTTATGGTTGCCAGGGGTGACCTGGGTGTTGAGGTTGCCTTCGACAAGGTTCCCCTGATCCAGAAAAGCATCGTAAATAAATGCATATCTTTATCAAAACCAGTAATCATTGCTACACAAATGATGGAAAGTATGATTACAAATGCCTCCCCAACCAGGGCTGAGGCTAATGATGTGGCAAATGCTGTGCTCGACGGAGCAGATACAGTGATGCTAAGTGGTGAAACTTCTGTTGGTAAATATCCTGTTGAAACCATCCGGAACATGCAAAAGATTATTGATTCAACAGAATACAGGGGAGCTCACTTCTTTAGAAAACATCCCCCCGAAATTCACAATGAAACGTTTCTTCAGGACTCAGTCTGCTATAATGCCGTTGTACTCGCTGAGCAATCGGAAGCTTCTGCCATTATCTGTTTAACAAATTCAGGCTACACTGCATACAGAATTAGTTCTCACAGACCCAGGGCTAAAGTTTTTTCTTTTACCATGAACGACAGACTTCTAAGAAGAATGTCTCTCGTGTGGGGTGTTAGAGCTTTTCATTTTGAAGATTGTCATAATATTAACGACTACATCGAATATACCCTTGATTTCCTTGTTAGTTATAACCTTATTAAGAAAAATGACCTCGTCGTACATGTCGGCAGTATACCAATCATAAAGAAGGGCAAAACAAATATGATTAAATTAAGTGTTGTGCAATAATCTTATATTGGGTGAATAAAGATTTGCATGCTACCATAAAACAATTAGAAGCCAAATGGCTTGCACAGGCTGAAACATTTGTCTCGGAACTGTTCAACGATATATACCTTCCCTCTCATGATATAAAACATCACTTGCGTTGTTGGGAAAATGCAAAAGAGTTGATCATAAATGTATCTGAAGAAGCACAGCCTGTTAATGAACACAAGCTGGAAGGATTGCTTCTTGCATGCATCTTTCACGATACTGGAATGGTTAAAACACTTGAACCGGAGCACGGCAGGGAAAGTAAGAAATTTTTTAGCCTTTTTATTGACGCCCTGAATACAAAACCGCACGCTTTGAATCAAATTCAGGAAGCAATTGAATTGCACGATAAGAAAAACTATGCTGAAGCAGATCCCATAAAACCAGGGGAACCAGTCCAGATACTGAAATACCTCAGCATTGCAGATGACATGGATGCGTTTGGAACAATAGGTGTTTACAGGTATGCCGAGATTTACCTAATGCGTAATGTACCCATGGAAGATTTAGGAACAATAGTCATTCAAAATGTCAGGAAGCGATTTAACTACTTTCTTCAATCGACTTTATCATTTCCAAACCTTCATGAAGTATGGCAACAAAAATATGATGACATCATTACTTTTTTTGAAAATTATAATTACCAGATAAATCGACATGAGAGCATTCACAGCACATTTTCAGGTCCAATGGGAGTAATAAACTATATCAAACAATTTAGCATTGGCAAACAAATTATGCCTGATTATTTCTTAACTGAAATTAAAAAGAAGAAGACCGATATATTTACCAATGCATTTTTTCACAAACTGCATCATGAGCTTAAGCTATAAGTTAATGCATTTTTAGCCATCGCTCTTTATTGTTTTTCACTTTTGAGCCAGCTAATAAGGCGTTTTCTCGATAACCTCAATAATTAATCTCTTCAACTACTGAATAGCCGGTTAGCTTTCCTCGTTTATTATAAGATTCTGATTTAATTACACCATGCTTCTTATTATAATACTCAACTGTTGAACTTTTAACTTTTAAAAAACCAATTTTTGTTTCTAAATCGTAAGCGATCTTCAGACAATCGAATTTTCCAGCAGGCGTTTCAACCTTTTCTTCCGATTCAACCTTGCGATTCGACATTCCTACAGAAATAGAAACATTCACAGGCGTACCTGTTATTACCGTTACAGTAATCTCACCATCGTTCAATTTATCGCCTGCCCTGGCTTTCGGGGGAATAGACAAATCATCCGCTTCAATCTCAAACTCCATATTCTCATACGCAGTCATGGTATTGGGATCCAGCATCTTACTCATATCAACTTTCACTTCTCCATTCTGACATTCTATGGAAAACTCACTCTCAAACTCGTAGTCATCACCATTATCATATGCCTGATTAAACGTAAGTGAAACACCATCCTGAATATCTTTGCGTTCCTTCACTGTGGTTATTGTCGTACCTGTTACTTTATCCTTTTTATCATAATGCACCATCTTTGTGCTTGACCCCTCCTTATACCCTTCATATATAGTACATTCCTGGGCATTAAGACTGTTGGCAATGACCATTAAACCTGCTGCAATAAATAATAAAAGTGCCTTCTTCATGATTTGTTGATTTATATTTAACTGTTTATAAAACGTTTTAACTGTGATTCAGTGTTTTTGCCTGCTGTCTTCGTAAATTATAATCGAATCATACCGACTCTATTAATAGACTCTAATTACCACCTATATTACTAAATTCTTCATTAGATCTATTTATAATAATAGATGAATTTGATTAACTTTGAATATCTGTACTTAAATGATCTGTAATTTGTTACCGAAAAGCAAAGCAATATACCTATACATATTTATATTACTGATATTCAGCAGTATAAATACTTATGCTTCTGTTTCACTGACTGAGTTTCTTAGTGGGTTACCGGTCGAAAATATAAAAATCCTCGATGATGAATCCTTCTATGATAATATTTTAGAGGTGCATTTTAAACAACCAATCGATCATTCAGATACAACAAAGGGCTTTTTTTCGCAAAAGCTCTACATCTCACACTACGACAGTACAAAACCTGTTGTGCTGGTCACTGAAGGATACTCCGCAAATTATTACTACACCAGTGAACCGGCAAACATTCTGAAATGTAACCAGATTATTGCCGAGCATAGGTATTACGGAGAAAGTAAGCCTGACTCGATTGATTGGGATTATCTCAATGCCTGGCAGTCTGCCAGCGATAATCATACGATCATAGATGCATTTAAAAAGTTTTACCCTGGTGAATGGATTACTACTGGCATTAGTAAAGGAGGCCAGTCTACCATATTTCACAGTTACTACTATCCCGATGATGCTGATCTTAGAATTCCTTATGTTGCCCCTATAAATAATTGCGTGGAAGATCTTCGCATTTATGATTTTCTGAAAAATGTAGGTAGTAAAAAATGTAGAAATAAAATTAAAACCTTCCAAGAGATGGCATTAGCCAGACAGGATGAATTACTGCCGGAGTTTAAAAGATTCTCCGACCGGAAAAACTATACTTATAAAATTGTGGGTGGTATTGAAAAAGCCTTTGAATACTGTGTCCTGGAGTATTCCTTTGCTTTCTGGCAATGGGGATATGCTTCTTGTTCTGACATCCCCGGAAAAAATGCTCCTGCAAATTTGATAATTTCTCACATGAATGCCGTGGCTGGTTTCGATTATTTTGCCGATTCTTTCATAAAAGAATACAGACCATTCTTCTACCAATCATACAGTGAAATGGGGTATTATGGCTATAATCTGCAAGAGTTTGATGGGTACCTGAGGCATGTTGATGACGGCACTTTTCAATTTGCACTACCAAAGGAAACAGATATCGTATTCAATGATTCCCTGCTGCGGAATGTCACAAGTTACTTGCAGGGGAAAGCATCCGATTACATTTTTATTTATGGTGAATACGACACATGGTCAGCCACAGCTGTTAATCTTGGAGAGAATGACTACTCATCTGTTTTTTATAAAAAGAAGGGATCGCATCGTGCACGCATTCGGAATATGCGTGAAAGAAAGCAAGAGAAAATTAAAAAAAGGATGCTGGAATATCTTGCCAACTAGAGCATTTAATAACAGACAGATGAATTTTAATTGCCTGGTTGATCGTATTAAAAAATGCTATTGAACCTAACCTTAAGTCAGGCGTGCTTTAAACGTGCCTCTTCCAATTCTGCCTTAATTACTTCGATGGGTACAAATTCTCCATGCGCCGGGTAGACACCTTTGATTCCCTTTCTTATATAAAACTCCCATACCTTTATAACCTGGGCCGGATCATTTGCAAACGGAGGATAATGCACTTTATTTGATATTCCCATCACATTATCACCGCCAAACACAATACCGTTATCAAGAAAAATTGATACCGAACCTAAAGTATGACCAGGTGTATGGATAACTTCGCCCGGTATCCCAAAGGAATGGAGATCCAGTGACTCATCGATAAGAATATCTGGTTCAGCTTCCGGATACCATGCCATTTTTCGGGCAAAAACAGAACCGATAGAAACAAGAAGCCTTGCCTTCCATCTCGTTCCTCTCGGAAATGGTGTAAATCCTTTTCGAAGGTTATCAGCCTCATTCTTATGTACGGCGAGCTTTGCTCCTGATAATCTTTTTAATGCATTTGCTCCCCCGGCATGATCAAAATGTGTATGTGTTAGTATAATTATTTTCAGCTTGCTAATGTCAAGATTAACAGTTTTAAATGCTGCTTCAATCTGGTTTGTGGTTTTTGAATGTCCTGTATCAATCATGATGGCAGACTCGTGCGTATAAACGAGAAACCCTTTTACATTTGAAAATTTTACTATTTGAATTTTAGGATCATCAAACATTCCATCCAGACTTTTTATATGACTATTTAACACAAAAGTCAAGCATCTTTTGCTCCTCCAAAAAACAGTTGAGATTATCATTAATCTTTACCGGCCCGACACCGGCAGGTGTACCACTAAAAATCAGATCACCGGTTTTCAATGTAATGAACTTCGATACGTATGCAATGATCTTATCAAAGCTGAAAATCATATCTTTACTATTCCCTTTTTGTACTAGCTGACCATTCAGATTCATATGAAAATCAATTGATTTGCTGTTTTTTAAACTATCAATCGGTACAAATTCACTTACAGGTGCCGAATAATCGAACGCTTTCGATATTTCCCAGGGAAGTCCTTTATCTTTCACCTCATTCTGCAAATCTCTGGCAGTAAAATCTACACCAAGAGCAATCTCACTGTAATAGCGGTGGGCAAATTTCTCAGGAATGCTGCGCCCAAGGCGACTGATTTTTATAACCAGTTCCAACTCATGATGCACATTATGTGAAAAATCCGGATAGAAAAATGGCCTGTTCCTCGTTACAAGTGCTGAGTCAGGCTTCATGAAAAATACGGGGTTGGATGGAACCGTATTTTTGAGCTCTTTCGCATGATCGACATAATTTCTTCCGATACAGATAATCTTCATCTCTTTAAATCTTTGCTTAAACTGTTTATTTTAAATAAGTTATCTATTTTCTAACAAGCCCTTTGTACTAGTTGCTTCACTCATTATTATTTTTAGCGGTGTTCAGCGAGCACTCATCATATAGACTAAAAAAATCTAATCCCATTTAATG
>Ga0102940_1002761_pt1 | contig 10375 bp, 8 predicted proteins | sample SalPonR2_C_D1_MG_FD_78215 | JGI IMG/M metagenome (GOLD analysis project Ga0102940, IMG submission 78215) | Salt pond soil microbial communities from South San Francisco under conditions of wetland restoration - Salt Pond MetaG R2_C_D1_MG | ecosystem: Environmental > Aquatic > Marine > Intertidal...
CCTGCTCGCCGGCGGGGTTCGCAGTGCGGCACAGAAGATCGGGAAAGGGAGCGAAGAGTTCGCTCAGCATACCAAGGGCCTGGAGACCCCGGCCTGGGGACCTCGAGGGGTGTTTGGAACCGGACTGGCATTTATGACCGCCGACCGCGGCGGATGCCATCAGCGCGGGCTTCCGGCCCCGATCGAGGTGATGCACGACGAATACATGGGGAAAAAAGTCGATCCTCTTTCCACGGACGGCAAGGCTGAGATGGTTATCGGCATGCAGAACTATTCTGCCGGAACAGACGCCCTGGTTAAGTGCGATTTTGGAACCGCGGGTATAGCCGACGAAACATACATCGAAATGCTGAACGCGGCCACCGGCCGCGAACACGGCCCGGATTTCCTGCTCCGTCTCGGGGATCGTATCTGGAACATGATCCGGCTGTTCAACCTCAGAGAAGGTCTGGATCCGGCTGAAGACCGGCTGCCAAAGAGGTTCATGCAGGACCCGGTTCCTGATGGACCCCAGAAAGGACAGGTTTTCAGTTCCGAGGACACCTCCACAATGCTTAAAGAGTATTATCGGCTCAGAGGGTGGGACGATACGGGGTGCCCCAAGGAAACCTCTCTGAAGGAAACGGGGGTGGATGATCGAGTGCGTTTTGTTGTAGAGCAGGAACAGGTTGGGGAATAGAACGCCCGGAACGTTGCCCTTCCAAAGAAACCAGGTGGGCGCTGTCGCTGTTTTTTCCAGGAGACAGCCAGCAGAACGGGCCGGTACGAATATTTCGTACCGGCCCGTTTCGTTTTTTTATGGACCGAGGTCATTTCTCCAGCCTGATGACGAGCGGATATGCCTTAGTGGTCGTGCTCGGGATAGAAAGGCAGAAGAGCCTCCACGGCCCCTTTGAGGGTTTTCGTATAGCCCTGATCCGCGTGCTGTTTGGCCTTCATGGCCGCGACGATGACTGCGTGGTGCTTTTTCAGGCGGTCCGTATAGTCCTTCTGGCTCGGCTTGACCCGCTGGGTCAGAAAGTAGTCGGAGATGGTGGAGATGATGTTCTGGGCATGCTTTTCCTTATTCATGACCCAGCGGACCAGCTGATTTTGAGACTGCGGGTCGGTCTTGCCGGACAGCTCGATAATCAGCCGTATGGATTTTTCTATGGTGGCCACATCCTCGAGCATGGAAACGACCCGGGCATGATCGTCATAGATCCCGCACGGAATCTGACAATGGGTCGCAGCCGACCGGGGGACTAGCAGCCCTGCCCCTAATAAAAAAACAATCATCAATCCCGGCATAATCCTGCAGCTTCTCATCGTTCTTTCCTCCCTTGAGTGGTTGTTCATGCCGCCCTGTTTTCCACGGACATGGGTAACGGTTAGATAACATCCCACGCGAGGTTCTGCAACGCCTGATGCCGGATATTGTGCATCCGACGATTCACACCTGTGTTTCCAGAACGATCCTGTCCTTTTCGATCACGATTTTTTTCTGTCTGTACAGCATCCCCAGTGCTTTTTTGTAGTTTGATTTGCTGACCCCGAACTCCTGCACGATGTCTTCGGGTGCACTTTTGTCCGTCAGGGAAGAAGTGCCGCCCCGGGCCTTCATGTATGCAATGATGGCTGCGCTCAGGTCCTGCTTTCCCTTGTGTCCCGGGGCTTGCAGGGTGAGATTGATTTTTTTGTCCGGGCGGATTTCCTTGATGTATCCCTGGACCTTCTGCCCGTAGCGCAGGGGGTGGAAGGCTTCATTTTTGTGGATCAGGCCGAGGTGGGTGTTGTCGATGACCGCCTTGTAGCCCAGATCCGAGGTGCCGCAGATAAGGAGATCGACTTCCTGGCCGGGGGTGAAGGACGGGCCGTGTTCGCTGAGGTAGGAGGTCAGCTTTGCCGATGCCGTGATTCTGTCCGTCTGAGGATCGAGAAACAGGTAGACCACATAGGATTTTCCATCCCGAAGTCGGGAATACTGTTCATTGAGGGGAACCAGCAGGTCTTTGGGCAGTCCCCAGTCAAGGAAGGCGCCGATGGCGGTGGTCTGCACCACCTTCAGAAATGCGCACTGGCCGACCTGTGCTTCGGGTATTGTCGTGGTGGCGATAAGCACGGACTGGGAGTCGTGATAGGGGAATACGTCGAGTTCGTCTCCGACCCTGACCTTTTCCGGGCTCATGCTTTGGGGCATAAAGATCTCGCCCAGATTTTCGCCGTCCAGCCAGATCCCGGGTTCGGAGACGCTGGTTACGGTCAGGCGATTGGTTTTGCCTATTTCAATCATTTTTTACTCGCTGCTCGGGTATTCAAACCGGATAGAAATTTTCTGAGAAACTGATCGCCGCACGCTTTGAAGTTGCGATGGTCCCTTTTGCGGAACAGGGCCGAGACCTCGTTTTTGGATACGGTCGTCCCCACCTCCTGCATGATGTCGATGATGTCCGTATCCTTGAGTTCCAGGGCGATACGCAGTTTTCTGAGGATCAGGTTGTTGTTCAGCGGCAGATCCCCCTTACGGTTCGGACCGTCATCCCGGGGGCCGCGGCGTTTGGTGATCAATCCATCCAGAAATGCGTTCAGCACTTTGTCCGGGCACTCCATGGCGCCGGGTTCCTCTTCCCGTTTGAGCATATCGTCCAGGTCGGTTTCGGTCACGGACAGGCCGGACAACCCGAACACGGCCAGCATGTTCGGGTTGTCCAGATGTTCGATGTACCGAAGACGACGCAAAATGTCGTTGTTAGTCATATATGAATTTGTTGTGGGTTTGATGTGTTGACGGTCGGGTTACTCCACCCAGTTCAAGGTCCTTTCCACGGCCTTCTGCCATCCGTGGAATCCTCTGGCCCGTACTTCCTCGGCCATGTCCGGGTGCCAGGTCTTATCCTCTTCCCAGTTGTTGTACAGCTCTTCCCGGCCGGACCAGAATCCCGATGCGATCCCTGCGGCATAGGCCGCACCCAGACAGGTGGTTTCGGCGACCTTGGGCCGGACCACGGGTACGTTCAGGATGTCGGACTGAAACTGCATGAGCAGTTCGTTGTAGACCATGCCGCCGTCGGCCTTGAGGGTCTTCAGGTCCACGCCCGAATCCTTGTTCATGGCTTCGACGATGTCCCGGGTCTGGTAGGCCGTGGCCTCGAGGACGGCCCGGGCGATGTGGTTGCGGTTGATGTAGCGCGTCAGGCCGACCATGACGCCCCGAGCGTCGGGGCGCCAGTACGGGGCGTATAGTCCGGAAAAGGCGGGCACGATGTACATACCGCCGGTATCCTCGACCTTGCCGGCCAGGATTTCCACTTCCGGGGCCGAGGAAAACATGCCCAGGTTATCCCGCAGCCACTGCACCAGGGCCCCGGCAATGGCGATGGATCCTTCCAGGCAGTACGATGGTTTGCGACCGCTGAACTGGTAGGCCAGAGTGGTGATCAGGCCGTGCCGGGACTGGATGGGCTCGTGGCCGGTATGCATGAGCAGGAAGCATCCCGTCCCGTAGGTGTTTTTGGCCTCGCCCGGGGCAAAGCAGGTCTGGCCGACCAGGGCGGCCTGCTGATCGCCCACGGCTCCGCATACCGGAACCCGGGCGCCGAGAGGTCCGTCTTCCGACGTGGGCCCCCAGGTGGCTTCATCCGAGGAGGGCACGATGCGTGGCAGCCCGCTGTCCGGAATGTTCAGGATTTTGAGGATGTCCTCGTCCCAGGTCAGCGAGTGCAGATCCATGAGCATGGTCCGGGACCCGTTGGTCACATCTGTAACATGGGCTCCGCCTTTTGGGCCGCCGGTCAGCCACCAGATGATCCAGGTGTCGATGGTCCCGTACATGGCGTCCCCGCGTTCGGCGGCCCGTCTGGCTTCGGGCACGTTGTCCAGAATCCATTTGATTTTGGGGCCGGAAAAATAGGTGGCAACAGGCAGTCCAGTTATGTCCCGGAACCGGTCCTGCCCTCCCTCGGCGATCAGATCTTTGCAGATGTCGTGGGTCCGGGTACATTGCCAGACGATGGCGTTGTAGTATGGCCTGCCCGTGTTGCGGTCCCATACAGTGGTGGTTTCCCGCTGGTTGGTGATGCCGATGGATGACAGTTCGGATCCTTTGATGCCTGACTTGGTCAGCGCACCCCGGATGACCTCCCGGGTGTTGTTCCAGATTTCCATGGGATCGTGCTCCACCCACCCGGGTTTGGGGTAGATCTGCTCGTGTTCCTTCTGGTCCATACCCACGATCCGGCCGTGTTCGTCAAAGATGATGAACCGGCTGCTGGTGGTCCCCTGGTCAACTGCACCGACGTATCTGGCCATGACTTTCTCCGAAAGAAGGTTGTAAAGGTTGGGTTTTAAGGGTTGAGAAAGAGCAGTAGGGAGATGCTGTGCTGCGCGATGTCTTTTGAATGAAAGGGCGGGCCCCGTGTCTCTGCCCTTACGGGCAAAGGGCAGTCCTTAATACGAAAGATAGGTCTGCAGAAATCTGTTTTTATCAAGCCCCAGGTCGCCCCCGCCGAGCCCTGTGGCCAGGCCCAGAAGCTGCGTTACGAGCAGTGCCGGAGGGGCCGTGAGCAGGGGGTCCTGCGCAGGCAGGTGGATGCGCTCCTCGTCGAACTGCAGTTGGCAGTAGGTGCAGGCAGTGGCCAGCACATGGGCTCCTGAATCACGCACGGACTCCAGTTTGCGGCGCATCAGGGCCCCGGAGATGGTCTCGTCCCGTCCGCGCAGGGGGTGCCCGCAGCATTCCAGGCGCAGATCCCAGTGAACCGGTTCGGCTCCGGTGGCCGCGACCACCCGTTCGAATACGGTTGGGGCCAGCGGGTCGTCGAAATCGGTCACTTCGGCGGGACGCAAGGCGTGGCAGCCGTAATGGCAGGCCACTTTCAGGCCGTCAAGAGAATGCGTGACGTTTCCGGTTATGGCGGCCGTGCCCACGTATCGATCCAGGACTGTCAGCAGGTGCACAACCTCGGTGGATTCTGGAAAGGGGAGTTTTTCCCGGGCGAGCTTTTCAGCGCAAAAGGTTCGAAGCGATTCGTTGCTGTGTATTGCCGCCCGGGCGTGTTTCAGGTTTCCAAAACAACATTTGCAGGGGGTCATGACGGGCAGGCCGGCCTGTTCTGCGATGGCCAGATTGCGAACCGCCGAATACATGGAAGCCTCATAACTCTCATGGCGGACCGGCCATCCGCAGCACCCGAATTCGGGATACTCGAGGGAAATGCCAAGGACATCGCACAGAGCCAGGACCGACCGGCCGTACTGGGGGAGATGGTGCGGAATCCTGCACCCGGGAAAATAGAGGAAGGTCATGATCGGCTCCGTCCGGCAACATCGTTTCTGAGTTCATACAGGATGTCCGCCACGGGCACGTCCTGGGGACAGTGTTCCTGACATTTGTAGCAGGTGGTGCAGCTCCAGACCATGCGGGCGGTCAGAGGGACGTCGGTCAACCCCATGCGCAGCAGATTCATGATCTGGTGCGGGGTAAGGTCCAGGTCCCGGGTCGGGTCTTCACTGACGGCCACTACCGGACAGACCGAGGTGCATGTGCTGCACTGGATGCATGCCTGGAAAGACTCCGGCCGGCGGCTCAGTCCGGGACATGTGTCCGGCTGCTGCCTTGGGGGCAGGGTTCTGATGCGGGCCCGGCCTTCGTCGGTGAGCATTTCCCGGTGCGGGCCGCCGCGGCCCGTCTCCACCAGTTTTCTTTTTGATGTCCGCCACAGGTTTTGCAGGTCGATCCCGGCCGGGCAGACTTCGGTGCATCGCAGACACTCGGTACAGATACGGCTGCCAAGGGCGAAGTCGAGTTGTTCGGATTCGGACAATCCTTTTCGGGAGCCGTACCCGGCCAGGGCGGTCAGTTTTTCCGCCGGCAGGATTTCCCTGGTTTTGAGAACGGAAAAAATCGGGGCCACGGAGCAGTGCAGAGAACACTCGCCGCACCGGGTGCAGCTGTCCAGGGCCAGGCCCTGGGTCAATGTGCTGTTGCGGATATCCGGCCCGGGACTGTCCATGGCTCCCTTTCGGGCCAGCAGGTTGGCGGGGGTGGTCAGAACATGCATAAATTTGCCCCAGGGAAGAAGGGCCAACCCCAGAAGGGTCAGGATTACGTGCAGGTACCACAGAATCATATCCCCTTTGACTGTGCCGAGAAAAGACCAGAACGACGGGGCCGTATCAACCATGGCCCGGGAGACAAAGGCCGAGGTCGTCTGCGCATGGCAGCCGAAGCATCCGTCTTCGGCCAGTTCCTGGCCGAGAGTGAGGTCTTCGGGCGTCATGAGGCCGGGCTGTTCGGGAGCAGGGCCTCCCTGGGTTTCGTGCCAGAACCCCTGCAGGGCCCGAATGTCCTCCGGGTGATCGGTGTACAGATAGTCGGCGACCATGGTCCTGAAAATGGTCGGGGAGGCAATGGAGGCCGCTTCCACCAGAAAACCGGACAGAACGATGCCCGCAATCAGGGCGGGCATCAGCCAGTCGTCCCGGTGCGCCGCCATCCGCAGCAGCGGGGAGCGCAGTCTGCGGATCACGGCCATGGCGATACCTGCCAGAACCATGACCCCGAACAGGTTGCGTAGAAACCGCCATGGGTCGAGAGTGGGTTCGTAGCCCGAAAAGAGGTGGACGGTGATCAAATCGTCCATGGCGTGGAAGAGAAGCAGTCCCAGAAATCCGGACAGGATCAGGGAGTGCATCATAAACCGGTACGGGGAGCGGATGGCGGTGCGTCGGAGAAGGACGATGTCCAGCACCAGGGTCCGGCATCCGGTGGCAAGGGCTGTGCCGAGTGCGCGGAAAGAGAACCTTTCCGGGGCGGGCGCAGAATTCGCAGGGAACGATGACCTGGTGAACCACCGGGAGACGCGAAGGGAGAATCCGACCATGGCGACAGCCGACGCGAGAAGAAGTCCGGTGGTGAGGAAGGTCATGTGGTCCTCGCTGGTTATGATATCCTGTTCACTTTGTTCTGATCTGAGCCCCTTTTTGCGCGTCCCGCGTGGAAAAAGCATCTCGCACGAAGGACGCGCAGGGGAAGGTGTATTTCTTCAGCTGTTCAGTTTTTGGAAACAATCTCCTGTACGGCCCTGTATGCGGTGGCGATGGCCAGTCCTGCACCGCATTTCATGCGCATCCAGTCCTGTCCGGCCAGAATGGCCCCGGCTGCGTATAGATTATTATACATGGGTATGCCGTTTTCGTCCACAGGACGGAAGGATTCGTCCACGGACAATCCGGCCGAGTTCACGGCATGGCCTCTGGGGTCCAGGAAATGTTCCCGGTGCCACAAGGTCCGATTTTCGGGCTGGGTGACCGGAAGGTCGAACACTGTTTCCCGGATTCTCTGCCGGTCGGCCGTGAGTCCTTTGCCGAAAAAACGGCCCGAGGCCAGAATGGCGTTTTTGGCCCGGACCGTGGTCGCTCCGTGGCCGGTGCCCACGGTGAACTCGAAAATTCCGTTTTTCAGGCGAACGGCTTGGCGAACCATCTTCTGGGTGAAGGTGGTTACTGCGAGGTCGGGAAAGCCGCGGTCGAACGCCCCGCGCAGACGGGATCCGGCAATGCACGGCGGCATGGTCGGAATCTCGAATATTTTTTTGCCGGTCATCTCCTCAAGACGTTTGACCACCCGCATGGGGGCCAGCAGCCCGAGCACTCCGGGAAATCCGATATACTCGGCATCCGTGTCATGTCCGGCAACGGAAGCAGCCAGAGCTTCCTGGTTGCGCGGGTCGGATACGGCCCAGGCCATATGCTCGGGATAGAGTTCTCCTCTGGAGGCGGGAAAGGGCAGTCGTACGGACTTCAGGCCGGGCCAGACCGGCGCGCAGTTTTCCCGAATCTGAGCCGCACTGAATCCCTTCAGGCCGTGAAAGTCCACCAGCAGCGTGGGAGCTTTTTCGCGCAGGGCCAGGACGCCGTTCCAGGCGGAAGCAGGCACCCGCCAGGTGGGTTTCACAGTACCAGCCGAAGTGACTATGCGCACGTTGGCGTCCGGATCGCCGGTGTAAGGAATATCGTGACTGCCCAGAAAGGAGATGAACGCATCCAGGCCGGTTCGGATTTCATCCTCGGACAGCCTGGCATACGGATGATCAGGGCAGTCCCGGCTTACGGCCCTGATGGCCTCGAAGGGGTTGTCCCAGACAGTGCCTTCGGACACGGGATGGACGGCCATGAGGTCGATAAACCCCGTGCTGAAGTCGATGCCGCCGGTGCTTCCGGCCTGAGCCGTCTTCAGCCCGTTTTGTGCCGCGAACAGGGCCGCGGCCATGCCTGCGAATCCCGAGCCGATGACCATCAGGTCGCAGGAGTGGATTTCCCGGCTCATTTGTCTTCTCCCTTGTCCGTATTCAGTGTGACCGGATGCAGTTCCAGATCCAGGGTGCCGCAGTACAGCGCTTCCTGAAGTTCGGCCTGCATGGCCGGAGCCCCCCAGAGTACCGGGACCATTCCGCGCCAGCGCCTTTCGGTGAACGCCTTGAGTTCGGCGATGCCGCGCTCTCCCTTCACGTGCCCGGTGTCGTACAGATGCCCCGTGACCCGCAGACCGCAGAAGCCGCCCTGACATGGTCCTTTGCCCACCCGGCTGCGCAGACCGATCCCCTTGAGCACGGATCTGCCGTGCATGTTCTGCATGTTGTTTAAGATGTCGTTGATGGCGGATCTGGAAACCATCTCGCATTCGCAGAGCACCAGATCGTCTTCGTTCCGTTTTTCCACCCAGGATCTCGGTGCTTTGCCCGGTTCTGTCCACATGCCCATGTCCGACGCGGGAATGGGCTCGGTCCGGGTCAGGCAGGGGGCGGTCACGCCGATTTTGGAGCAGACCAGGTCCGCGGTCTTTTCGGCCATAAGCCGATAGGTGGTCAGCTTGCCGCCGGTGATGGTCACAAAGTTGTCTATCTGGTCCGAAGTATGATCAATGAGGGAAAATCCGCGGCTGACGTTGCGATCATCCCCGCCTCCTCCCCGGGAGACCAGGGGGCGGACTCCGGCATAGGCCCGGATGTATCTCGACGTCTCCAGGACCGGGATCATGGCCCGGGCGTCATCGATGATCCGGTCCGCTTCGGCCACGGTGGGGCGGTAATGGTCCGGATCGTCCACTCGTACCGAGGTGGTGCCGAGGACGGACACTGTGCCGCCCGGAACAAGGATGTCGGCATCGGATGCCTTGCGCAGTCGGTTGATGACCCGTCCGGCCAGGCGATCCTGGGTGATGAGCAGGGTGCCCATTGAGTAGAGGACCTCGATGTGGGCTCCGGCCAAGGCCGCCACGTGCCCTGCCCAGGCTCCGGCCGCATTGACCACCAGCTCGGGTTCCACGATGAACTCTCCGCCCGTGTTTTCGTCAAGGACCCGCACGCTGCGGATAGAGCGGTTCACGATGTCGAATGAGGTCACCCGGGCATTGCGTCTGGCCGATGATCCCAGCGTCAGGGCGTGGGCCAGATTGTCCAGGGAAAGCATGAACGGGTCCACGGCCCCGTCCTCCACCTCGTAGGCGGCGATGAGTCTGTCTGAAAGGACCGGCTCGAGCTCTCTGGCCGTTTGGATGTCGATTTTTCGTGCCGGAACCGTGCTCGCAGCGCACATGTCCGCAAAATCTGCCACGTAGTTTTCTTCGTCGCCGGCAACGGCCACGAACAATCCCCCGCACGACTCAATGCACTGCGGCGCCAGACGTTTCAGGATCTCGCTCTCTTCCCGGCATTCCCGGGCAGCCTCCCGGTCCGAGGCAACATATCTGGCCCCGCTGTGCAGCAGACCGTGATTGCCGCCTGAAGCGCCGGCATTGATGTCCCGTTTTTCCACCAGCATGCAGGTCACACCGCGCAGGGCCAGATCCCGGGCCAGTCCGGTTCCTGTGGCGCCACCGCCGATGATCAGAACTTGTGTTTGGATGTTCATAAGGGTTGTCGGGTTCTGAAAGTTGTTTGGATAATCAAAAATGGAGAAAAACGTTGTCATAAAGCATGTTGCGTGATAGCGGCTTATGCTAAATGAACACCTCCACATTTTGGTGAGCATTTTGGTAGCATCATGAAGTCATTTTCGCCACTTTTTTTTTCGCAAAAAAACAGTTTACTCTGTTTTCTTTCGAAAAGGAAAATATTGGAGTTAGCATGTCCGAGTCTTTGTCCCGCAAGGGAGCGCCGGAAGGGGAATGTGGTGTTTCCCGGCACTCAGGGGTTCGCAGACGCCACGAAGAAATGACCGGACTGGTTCGGGAATCCGGGTTCGCTACGATTCAGGTTCTCGCGGAGTATTTCGGCGTCACCCCGCAGACAGTACGCCGGGACATCAACCACCTGGCTGATCAGGGGATGCTGCAGCGGTTTCACGGTGGCGCGGGCCCTGTGAGCACTACGGAAAATGTGGACTACTCCAACCGCAG
>Ga0102940_1002763_pt1 | contig 10371 bp, 6 predicted proteins | sample SalPonR2_C_D1_MG_FD_78215 | JGI IMG/M metagenome (GOLD analysis project Ga0102940, IMG submission 78215) | Salt pond soil microbial communities from South San Francisco under conditions of wetland restoration - Salt Pond MetaG R2_C_D1_MG | ecosystem: Environmental > Aquatic > Marine > Intertidal...
ATCTTCAAACAACCGGGCGGCTGCTTTGCCCGTAACGGGACTACCGACACTGGCTTGCAATACTAATGGCGCACAACTCTGTCATATATGCATTCATTAAACCTTTCAAGTCCGCCTCCGCTTGATCGTTTCCACCAAACTGTAGGTAATGATCGTAATCAGCTTCCAAGCCTATTTCGATGTATGCAGTATTGTCCTCCATTTCCCCGAAATGATTGCAATCTACACTGATTGGCCGACGGTCCAACATGAAGACATCCTGATAAGCTTCACCCAATGCGCCTCCCAAGGAGTTAAGGGAATAAGAGTCCCCATCATAGTTGACCCGGAAGTACAGAATACGCGGAGAAGCATAGAGCAGCACATCGCTGTCTGTAATATTTCGGATGCTGCCTTGGTATACGCTAGAAGGTTGTGAGGAGACTTGGCTAGAGGGAGCGAGGTCAAGTGTCCAACTGTAGTCTTGCCCAAGCCGCAGGGTCAAGCTTACCGCGCCGGTGTCTAGGCTCAGCAAGCTGTCAAGGGCATTAAGGTCTACTTGGTAGGCGGAATAGGTGCCCCCCCCCCCGCGACTGTTGAATGCGGAACTCGGCAGCGGGGTCGTCGATGGTCACAGCCGGGCTTTGCAGTACAGGCTGGGCGGCAACGCCAAGGGGGAGTAATAGCCATAAGAGCAAGGCAAAGCGTGCTTGATAATGATGATTATAAATGTAAAGGTTTGACATGCTACAATAGATTTACAAAGTGATCAGATAAGCGCCCCTAAGTTGACGACGAGAGCCTCGAGGAAACATGCAGCGCGTGGCACAAGGGCAACAATGGTGTTTTCTGTAGTAGTAAGCAAACCATTTTTTTGCAAAAGTCAGGTTTCTGATCGTTTTACAGGAGCTTAAGATGCTTTCACCCTAAGGCCTCTCACGCTTATACGGTCAATAATGGAAAGATTCCTAGTCCAGGACGAGATTTCGCTCAAAGCACGCGGCGACCGAATTGCGCCGCGTGATGTCCCCGCTCTGTGAAATGTAAAACTGCAAAATGATGAATGCAAAAGGCTTGCCGTGAAGGCGGAGTCCTTTATGGTAAAAGACATATACGTCATGGCTCGGGCGATTAGAAATGTAAAACTGCAAAATGATGAATGCAAAAGGCAAAAGGCATATACGTCATGGCTCGGGCGATATACGAAGTGTAACGGAGTATATCGTCCAGACCGCAAGCGTCTGGGCGGTCTTCGTAACAGGGTGGAGAAGGGCATGCGACACTGAAACGTTCGTACGTAGTAACTCTTATATTTCCTCATCCATCCTGAAAATGCCCGAGCCATGCCCCTGCTCGTCTCCTCCCACGGGGAGGTGCCCGCAAGGGCGGAGGGGATATCCTCCTTGGGGAGGTGCCCGCAAGGGCGGAGGGGGACATTCTACATTACACGGATTTACCTGCCTTCGCTGAGGCTACGGCAGACAGTGCATTTTACGGTTTACACGGGGGGGGCACGCCACTCCGATAGCGATCGGAGCAACGAAGCGGAGTCACGCAACGCCCCTTGAGCGGCACATTCTTTTTGCCGGCTAATTTTCTCAACTGTAACACCCAGCCGCTTGCCGTCTAGGCGATCTCCTCTACCAATTTACGGAGCACGCCCGAGCCCTGCCGTGTATGCACTTTTGACTTTTACATTACCCCGCTTTACATTTTGCAGTCAAAAAAAGCCACCCCCAAACAGAGGCAGCTTTATCAAATCGTAACATTGCAGATTCTTATAGTTAAGCGCTGACTTTGTACGTCAATTTCGGCAGCGCCTGCTCATTCAGCTGGCCGAAGCGGTAGCCGTTGTCGGCGAAGTACTGCAGCACCCGCGGCAGCACCTGTTTCAGCGTTTCTTCTGCCTTCAGGCTGTCGTGGAAAACCACGATGGAACCCGGCTCGGCGTTGTTTACCACGTTGGAATAGCACTGCTCCGCCGTAATCTTCGGGTCGAAATCGCCGCTCAGCACATCCCACATGACGATGCGGTAGTGGCGCTGCAGGAACTGTGCCTGCTTAGGCTTCAGCCGGCCGTAGGGCGGGCGGAAGAGCACGGAGTTGACCTGATTGGCGCAGTGGCGCACGTTGTGGAAATACGGGATATTTTCCGTTGTCCAGCCATTGAGGTGGTTGGAGGTGTGGTTGCCCACGGAATGCCCGGCATCCACCACTTGCTGAAAGACCTCCGGGTGCTTGCGGATGTTGTCGCCCACGCAGAAAAAGGTGGCTTTGGCATCAAACTGTGACAGTTGTTCCAATACCCAAGGTGTGACGCGGGGGATAGGCCCATCGTCAAAAGTCAAGTATACGACCGGCTCCTGAGCGGGTATCTTCCACGTAAAGTTCGGGAAGAGGTTTTGGATAATTTGAGGTGTTTTAACGAGGTACATGGTTCGTTCTGGATTATGTAATGTTCATGGATTAAATACAATTCAAGTACCCGGGGGCTTTTCCCCGGTTTTTTGGTTATCTGGTCGTGGCTCGGGCTCCGATATTGCTGGCAAGCTCTTGTAAATTCCTTACATTTGCTCACCGAGCGGTATCGCTTTGCAGGAGTTTTCTGATTATTGGGTGAGTAGTTTGAAATTATCAACGTCCGAACGCCCAATTTTGCTGCCCGAAAGGCTACTTTTTCTGCAATTTTTTTCTAATAGTGATTTTTCTACAAAAGCACAGCAATTTACATGGACAAAATCAGGCTTCGTTTTGCCCCCAGCCCTACCGGCGCCCTGCACATCGGCGGCGTGCGCACAGCGTTGTACAACTATCTTTTGGCCCGCAAAGAGGGCGGTACCTTCGTTTTGCGTATTGAAGACACCGATCAGTCGCGCTATGTGCCCGGGGCAGAAGACTACATCATCAATGCCTTGAAATGGCTGGGCATGGAGCCGGATGAAGGCCCGGGCTTTGGCGGCGAATACGGCCCCTACCGGCAGTCCGAGCGCAAAGACATCTACCAAAAGTACACACAGCAGCTCATAGATCAGGGCGACGCTTACTACGCCTTCGACACGGCCGAAGAACTCGAGCAAGCCCGCCAGAAAGACGTCACCTTCAAATACGACGCCGGCGCCCGCATGCAGATGCGCAACAGCCTCTCGATGAAGCCCGAAGAAGTGGAAAAAGCCATGGCCGAAGGCCTGCCCTACGTCATCCGCCTCAAAGTCCCGGACAGCGAAACGGTGCTCTTTACCGATGTAGTCCGCGAAGAAGTGGCTTTCGACACCGCGGAGTTGGACGACAAGGTATTGTTGAAGGCCGACGGCATGCCCACCTACCACATGGCCAACATCGTGGATGACCATTTGATGAAAATCACCCACGTCATCCGCGGCGAGGAGTGGCTCTCAAGCACGGCCCACCACGTGCTGCTCTACCGATTCCTAGGTTGGGAAGACGAGATGCCGACCTTTGCCCACCTGCCGCTCATCCTCAAGCCATCACCAGAGAGCTACCTCGACAAATCCACCACCCCCGTACTGGCCAAGCGCATGGCGCAGGAATTTGCCCGCAAGCAGCCCGATAAAGCGAAAGGGTACGAAAGCAAAGCGGAAAACCTCGCCCTGCAAGCCTTTCAGGACAAGAAAAATCTGACGACCCATCTCAAGGAAAAAGACAAAGACGACGCACAGAAGGCTGCTTTCAAAGCCTTTCTCAAAAGCGCCCTCTACGGCAAGCTCAGCAAGCGCGATGGCGACCGCCTGGGCTTCCCCGTATTCCCTCTCTCCTGGGAAGGAGGAACGGCGGAGGACAGCTTCATCGGCTTCCGGGAGTATGGCTTTTTGCCCGAAGCCACATTGAACTTCCTTGCCCTGCTCGGTTGGAACCCCGGCGACGAGCGTGAGATGTTTGACAAAGCGGCATTGATTGACGCCTTCAGCCTTGAGCGGGTCAACAAAGCCGGCACCAAGTTCAATATCGACAAAGCCCGCTGGTTCAACCAGCAGTACATCATCAAGTCGGACAACGCTTACCTCGCTGAGCAACTGCGCCCCATGCTCAAGGAAAAAGGCTACGCGCCCGACGAGGCCTTCTTGCTGCAGTTTATAGAATTGATGAAGGAGCGGGCGGTGACCCTGCCCGATTTCGTGGAAAACGGCTACTATTTCTTCGAGCGGCCCCACGGGTACGAAGAAAAAATGATCAAAAAGCGCTGGAAACCGGAGCGCCACGCCCTGTTCACCGAACTGGTAGACGGCCTGGAGCAACTCCCGGACTTCTCCGCTGAGGCCATCAAAGCCAGCAGCGAAGCTTTTATGGAAAAAAACGGTCTGAAATTCGGCGAAGTGCTGCCGATGTTGCGCCTGGCCAATGCCGGCACGATGAAGGGCCCTGCCGTATTCGAAATGATGGAGCTCCTCGGCAAAGAGGAGGTCAGTCTGCGGATGCGTTCGGCCTTCAAGGCGTTTGACGATATCGCACAATCCTAAAAACCAAAGCTATGGCAAAAAAGAAAAAAGAGGAACAAGACAAAGAGCAGGAGGAGGCCCCAAAGGTCCACAAAGACCTGGAGGGCTTCAAAATCAAGATCAATGAATTCGGGGAAATCACCACGAGCTACGATGTAGAAGAGCTCAATAAGTTCCTCAACGAGAACGTGGAAGACAAAAAGCTGAAAAACCGCAAGGAGGAAGAGGAGTAGTAAGCAATAAAGCCGGCGATTGGCATTTTTGACCGGGTAAAGTAAGGCGCTATTGCACAGATTTTAATACTTTGCCAGATGTATCATTCTCCAACACACTAACTGATACGCTGGATGGGGAAGCAGCGGTGACCTGTTGCTTTCGCTAAAAACTACCAAAACGGAAAACTCGACGCCTTGACACGCAACAGTGAGTGCCAAGGCCCGTAGACAATGTTGTTCTGATAACCGATTGTATTTGTACTCCGCAGGCTCGTATAATCCGAGGCCAGTAGCCACAGCGACGAAAAAATGCTGGGCTGTGGCTGCCGGATGCTTACAGCGAGGGCGCTGATGATGCATTCCAAGCGCACACATTCAAATAACCATACAAACGGGGATCAGCTATTAACCGCTTATGAAAAGGGGTAACCCGAAGCAGCTATTACCGGACCCTAAGCGATTGAGTAAAAGAAAGCTGGGCAGCAGGCCAGCCCAGAGCGGTGGAACCTTGCCGAACGGAAAAGTTGCGACGGCCCGGTCACCGATAATCCCTTAAATGAATACACTATTATGAGACGACTACTACACTACTCCCTCCTTTGGGCACTCGCTTTCGCCCCTTTGCTCCAAGCTGGGGCAGCGGACGAGAACCGGTACTACCCAGGGGCGGACAAATGCACCATAGCCCCCTTCGGCATAACCGCCGTGACGGATACGGTGCCTGCCAATATCACAGTAGCGGATTCCTGCAGCGTGCCCGAAGCGGACACCATACGCTTTATCAATCCTATGACGATGGATACGGTGCTGACGGCCCCTTCGACAGCACCTCCAGCAGTGGACTGATGGCGGATGTGGACTACTGCGCCGGAGATACCATTTGGCGCATCTGGCGGGATACTTTTCCTACCGATATGTCGATCATCGACACCTTTCAGCGCATCGTCGTTATTGCCGATATGGTCGCGCCTGTATCTGACTTTACCGCCAATTTGGATACCATCGTCTCTTGCGAGCTGGCTGGCGACGCCTATGGTCCTTGGCTTAGCCGGATCAGCAATACGGTTATCCTGAACTTGCCAGATTGCGGGATAGCGGATATCGAAAGCGACCGCCCGACCAACTTCACGCCCGACCCCTGCGACACCCTCACCGTCACGTTTACCATCACCGACTTTTGTGGCAATGAGCGGCAGTACGCCGGGCAGTTTATCACCCTCGACACCGTAGCGCCTGTGCTCAACAACGTACCCGATACGGTCACGCTGGCCTGCGACACCCTCGACCAATACCTTATGGACAACCCACCGGGTATGGTCACTGTAGATGACTGCCAGCCGAATTTGGTGCCCACCTTCACCCAAGACACCATGCCCGTCACCTCTCAATGCCCAGACGGCCGGGAGTTTAACCTCCGCCGCACCTGGACCGTCATGGACTCCTGCGGCAATAGCACCGAAGCCGTGCAACTGATCAGGGTGCTCGACCAAGAACCGCCCACCTTCACACCGCCCGGGCCCATTACCGTTTCTTGTGATATAGACTTCGATGATCTCAGTATTACGGGCGATGTACTCGACACCCTAGACAATTGTGGTGGCCCTATTTCGGTGACCTACAGCGACTTCATCGTAGAGCAGCCAAACACCTGCGACAACAACTACTTCATACAACGACAGTGGACCGTCTCCGACGTTTGCGGCAACGGCCGGTCTATCAACCAAGTCATTACCGTGCAGGACACCACGCCCCCTGCCTTCCTCGTCCCTGCCGACACCACCGTGAACTGCGGGGAAGAAAACGACCTCGCCATTACCGGAGAGCCGACTATGGTTGACGATAATTGCTCCATAGTAGACTCTATACAGGTGGAAATCCTATCAGAAGACCTCATCGCCGGCAGCTGCGAAAACGATTACATCGTGGAGCGCACTTGGCGCGTGGTGGATGAGTGCGGGAATGACAGCCTCCAAGTGCAGCGCATCACCGTTATTGACACCATAGCACCGACCTTCGAGACCCAAGCCGAAGACCAAGTTATTACCTGCATGGACGGCATCAACCTGGAGCAAGCCTACAGCGATTGGATAGACACCCACGGCGGGGCTACGGCAAGCGATCTCTGTACGATGGAGGAAGACCTAACATGGCAGGCTTTCGTAGCAGGTACCATGCAGCCGGTAGTCAATACGCCTGTGATCGCCTGCCCAGCCGGTAGCGACACCCTATTCCAGCAGACCGTAGATTTCATTGTGGATGATGGTTGCGGCAACAGCCGGGTGACCCAAGCCCGCTTCATCGTTATTGACAACACCCCGCCTAATCTTACGGCTTGCCCCGAGGACCAGACCATTGGCACGGACCCCGGGCAGTGCTCCGCCAACTTCACGCTGGAGGTACCGGCTATACAGGAAGAATGCGCAGCGGCACTACAGTCGGCAAACATTAGCGACAGTGCGCCAATTACCTCGAATGCCCCTCCTGGGCAGCAAAGTATCACCCCCGTCAACGCCATCGACCTGAGCTTCCCCGTCACGCAGCCCTTGCCTGTAAATGCAGTAGGCAGCGCTACACTGGATTTGGGATTGGTCAATGCCGATGCAGAAGGCGGTACCGAGTTTTTCTTTGTCTATGGCGAAGATGGCACACTGATAGGCCGCACCGGACGTGCAAGCGTGCAATGCGGTAATGCGGATACTGCGCTGATCATTGCCCCCACGCTCATTGATAATTGGGCTGTAGACGGTGTAATCAACATCCGGCTAGAACCGAACTTGCCTAGCGCGCAACAGGGTGGATTCGCTATTAACGCTGTTTGCGATCCTCCGGGGCAGGTCAACGCCAATCTCTCCTTTAACTTGGCGAGCTTAGTGGACCTCAATTACGCCTACCGAATCAACGGCAGCAATATTACTGGTGTAGACCCCGTTGCACCCGTCACCGTCAATCTGCCATTAGGCACCAACCGCATCACCTATTTTGTAGCGGACTGTGCGGGCAATATTGACAGCTGTGCCTACGAGGTGCGCGTGGAAGACCAAGAGCCGCCGCTACTCGATTGCCCCAACGACATCGATGTACCATTGGAACCCGGTGAATGCTCCGCGCTTGTATCTTTGCCACTGCCGGACGGCCTGGTGGACAACTGTGCTTTAAACATACCAGATTACGAGCAGATTCTGCCCTTAGATACCGCCAGTGCTTGGTTGAGCTTTGTGAATGACCCCAACTTAAACGATTATATCGCCACCCCAAAATCCTATACTTTCAACAATTTGGCGGCCAATGCCCTTGGCACCGTCAACCTGACGCTAAGCCTACGCGGCGATTTCAACAGCAGCAACGCATCGGCGAATATAGTGGTCGACAACACCGACACGCTCACCACCACCCCTATCGGTTTGGCGTCTTGTGCCAATGCCGGGCAATTATCCATTAGCATTCCCGCCCAAGATTTCAACGAATGGGCGAGCGACGGCCAAATCACCTTCACGCTGGAACCCCAGTTTATCGCCGTACCGCCCGGTGGGCCCGGAGATGGCATCAATCCCTGCGACCCCGCTGTGGTAGATACTGATGGCGAGGTGGATAGCCTCAGCTACGTCTTTATGCGTTTGAGCTACCAGCGTTTTACCCCCATGTATTTTGCAGAAGGCGCTACCGATATTCCGCTTTCGCAAATGCAAGAGCCAGACCTGTTTACCGAACACGAATTCGACCTAGGCACCACTGAGGTCTCCTATATCGCACAAGATGCAGCCGGCAACGCTGACACCTGTACCTACCTTATTAATATCATAGACAATGAGCCGCCGGTGGCAAGATGCCGGGCCACTATCGTACCGATCAACCCCTCTGGCCTCGATGTAGATACGGTGCAAGTTGCCGATTTTGACGACGGTAGCTTTGACAACTGCGCCATCGACACCATGTTCCTGTCGCCTAACACTTTCAGTTGCGAACAGGCTGAAACTACTGTGAACGCCACATTGACTGTGATCGATATGGCGGGTAATATCTCTACCTGCACTAATCTTATCCGCATTGAAAACGAAGCGCCGGAGCCGACTTTCAGCCCGGGTATCTGCGGGGGAGACACCCTTTACCTTTTTGCCAACCCGCCTCCAGCCGAAGGAGGCATCGTATACTCCTACGAATGGCGGGGGCCTAACGGCCAGCTTGTCTCTACAGCCGAAAATCCTATCCTCCCTAATGTGGACCAAAACGATGCAGGAGCTTATGTGGTGAGCATCGAAGGTATCACGGGCTGTGTAGCGGAGGGCGTGGTCAATGTAACCATCATCGACCAGCCGCTGACCGCAGAAGTGCAAGCCAACGACCAGCAGTGCGCGGACGAAGATATTATCTTGACGTCCTCTATCACTCTGAGCAATGCCTCCTACCACTGGTATCAAGGGCAAGCGCCGAATGGCACTTTGCTGCAAACGACCGCTTCTCCTTCTTTGACCATTCCGGCGCTAAATGTGGGGGCTCCCACCATACGCTCTTATTACTTGGTCATCGAATCCAACGGCTGCTTGTCCGACCCCTCACCGGCTAAAACCGTGCAGGTGACGCCCCGACCACAAGCTGTAGTCAACGATCCGGTCATTACCGTTTGCGAGGGCGGTTCTTTCTCGCTGGGGACCAACTTTAGCGGGCCTGGTATCACCTACAGCTGGACAGGACCCGACGGCTTTACCTCTAACTTACAATTCCCACCTACTGTTTCGGATGCCGAATTGGTGGACGAGGGAGCTTACCAGCTGGTAGTGACCCGCAACGGCTGTAGTTCTAACCCTGCTTTCACGTTCGTAAATGTCAACCCCCGCCCCAGCCAGCCTCAGCTGCCCAACGAGCGCAACCTTTGCGAAGGGGACACCTTGACCTTGCTCACCTTGCCCGGTGGAGCCACCTCTTACACTTGGACAGCTCCGGATCTCAGTACGATCACGACCGCGGAGAATACCTTGGTACTTCCTAATGCTGATATGGAATACGACGGCGCTTGGACCGTCACCGCCACGCAGTTCGGATGCGTCTCAGAAGTCTCCAACACCCTGATCGTAAACGTCAACACCCGTCCTGAGGCCCAAGTGATGGCGAATGAGTTACAGGTCTGCGAACGAGGCACTTTGCAGCTCACCGGCAGCCCTACCTTGCAAGATGCCACCTACCGCTGGACAGGGCCCGATGGCTTTACGTCTTTCCTCAGCAACCCTAGCATCAGTAACATGACACCGGCCAAAGCGGGCAATTACCGCTTCCGGGTGACTACACCCGCAGGTTGCATCGACACGGCATCCGTTGAAATCGACGTCATCGAGTCGGTGGATATTCTGGCCATTAGCAACAGTGCGCCTAACTGCTTATACGGCCCGACGAACATCAGCCTACAGGCGACGATATTCCCACCAAATGATGGTGGATATACATACGAGTGGAGCGGTCCAGGCTTTATGTCCTCAGACAGTATAGCGGTTATCCAAGGAGCCACGGGTACTGTAGATGGCAATGAATACAGCTTGATTGTGTACACCCCGGAAGGTTGCCCGTCTTTGTCCGCAAGCACGGAAATCAACACGCAGGATGCCCCCCTGCGCCTGCCCGTACCAACAGCTGAAGATAACGCGGATGCCATATTCTGCGAAGGAGATGAAATGGTGATCCGTACTACTCCAAACCCTGATCCAAATGCCATCTATATTTGGTCCACACCGGCC
>Ga0102940_1002764_pt1 | contig 10371 bp, 7 predicted proteins | sample SalPonR2_C_D1_MG_FD_78215 | JGI IMG/M metagenome (GOLD analysis project Ga0102940, IMG submission 78215) | Salt pond soil microbial communities from South San Francisco under conditions of wetland restoration - Salt Pond MetaG R2_C_D1_MG | ecosystem: Environmental > Aquatic > Marine > Intertidal...
GATGAACTACCTACGTCGTATCCTAAAAAATACATAATTTATTTGTTTTATATTTTTAAAACGATTTTCTTTCAATTAGTTTGGTGGGAACCACATGTTTTATTTCACCAGGGTTCAACACGTAATGAGCTGCCATTTTACCCATTTCGAAAAAATTGGTTGACAAAGCCGTAATTCCCTCGTTTATATATTTCTTCATTGGCGTATCGTTATATGAAATAATGCCCACATCATTGCCAATGCGTAAATTTTTATCGTGAGCCTGGTCAAGCAGCCGTGTTAGTGAACGGTCGCTCACCAAAAAATACAAATCACCTTTTTGTATGTTTACAGATTGTATATTGTATTCTGTTTTGTGATCTATTCTGTTGTCAATGCAAAAACGTTCAAAATTTGTAATGGTTTCCTTTGGGTGAAAGGTCCATTCATGTGGATAGAGCAAAATGAAACGTTTATGCTTTCTTATCCGCGTAACAGCCGATAGAAGGTTATTATATACCGACTTTCCAAAATCCTGGCATACATACGAATGGTTACTACCTGCATGAATATTCCAATCGACCACCAATAGCCTTTCAGGAGGGATGTTACGTATTACCTTTTTCATCCGGGGATGATCAAAATTCATAATAATGTAATGGCTGTATTTGCCAATACTATCATTAATTATGCTTTCGAACACCTTGAAATTATAGTGATGAAACACTAAATCGACCGAAATGTTATCGGGTAAATTGGATCGAAATCCATCATACAAGACTTCTTTATAAGCTTTGAATGTATCAAGGAAAAGCAACACACGGTTCAGTTGTTTTGATACAAAGTATCCCCTGTTGGGAACAGATTCTACGATGCTACGATTTTTGAGCTCGGAATATGCTTTGAAAACCGTATCCCTTGATAGAGATGCAGTTTTCACCAAATCGTTAACCGAAGGCAACATATCACCATGGTCAAGCGATCCTTCGCTGATGGCGTTGGTGATGGCATCAACAAGCTGAATGTACTTCAGCGAATTTGACTGCGGGTTTATGTGAAAATCAAAAGACATACTGTTCTGGTCTGTTCTGGTTGCAAATATACAACACGTTTTTATATAAACCAATAGCTCAGAAAAAAATTATCCTCTAATTTTGTGTTTGATGGTAATAGTTTGTAATTTGCTATTTCAAGTTGGACTGATAATCAGTATTCAATTTTGAAGCTAAATCAAGTACGCCAGTATAATTCATTCAACTTAAAAACAATTTAATATGCGTATAAAGATACTCATTGTCATTTTTCTATTCTTGTCATTACCGCCAGCCATAGCTCAAAAGCCAGGAACAAAGAATAAACAATTGCCTGTAAAATCTCTGAATAATGGCGTAGAAGAATTTTCATCGGCTTTTTTGAAATCGGCCACTGAAGATGAAACCATACTCCTCGATGAAGGATTTGAAGGTGAATTCACAGGTTGGACATACATAAATAACGATGAAGATGATTATTATTGGGGATTATATGAAGAAAATGAAGAGTACGATTATGCGCATACGGGCAATTTCGGGCTGGCTGTTTTTTTTAATGGTACGGAACCCAATGACGACTGGCTTTTAATACCACAAATTAAATTGCCTGATGATGCTGACCGGGTTGATTTTTCATTCTGGGCATCTTCACACAGCCCCGAGTATCCAGAAAGTTTCAATGTAAAACTATCTACTACCGATAATAAAGTGGATGATTTTACTATAGATCTTGAAACCGTAGCCGGGGCTCCTGCTGCATGGACCCAATACTCGTGCAATCTTGATGAGTACATTGGTGACTCGGTGTACATTGCTATTCAATGTGTATCGGAAGATAAATGGGCACTTTTTGTTGACGACTTTTTAATGGTTGCAGCTTATGAGGGACAGACTGATGATTGGGCAGCCCAGAACATTACACTTTACAATACATCCGAGGCTGAAATAGTTGCCCGTAACGGTGATATTGATAACATGGGATTTGGATGGGCAAGTGATTTTGACCCATTCTCGGGTGCATCAACCGGGATACATGCTTTTCCATGGTCTCCCGATGAAGATGATGCCCCGGGAACAGACCGTATCATGGTTGTATCAAGCTACGATGGTAACCCACCTGACGGTTCCGATGGTTATACCACTTCTACTACCCGTCCTGAAAACCTGCCTGAACCCATTACAATTACATACGACTTAAAAGAAACAACAATCAATGCTGCCACTCTTCAGCTTTTTGTGGATGATTTTCAGGCACCTAGCTGGGGTGTCCAATATCAGATAACCATTGACAATGTTAGAGCCCCGTTTCTCGAAAATGTTATCAATTCACTATCGCAAGCCGGACCAGTCGGTAAAATGATTACCGTAAGTATCCCACCAGAGTTTTACCCCTACCTGGCCGACGGGGAATTTTCGCTCCTCATTGATGATCCTATTACAGGTGCAGGCGACGGTTATGCCATCGATTTTGTAAAACTTCTAATCAACCCCGAAACATTTACCTATACCGGGACAATAACGGGCGTGGTTATCGATAATGAAAGCGAACAACCCATAAGTAATGCTGTGATTAATGCATCCGGGATAACCGAGACAACAAGTAATGCAGATGGAACATTTACATTGAACGATCTACCGGCTGGAATTAATCATCTGACAATAACTGCTGATGGTTACCAGTCGACAAACACAAATGTAGATTTAAAATCGGATGAGACAGAAAACATTAACGTGAGATTGGAGCCGGCAATTGAGGTGCCTGATATTTTGTCGGCTGAATACGGCCCGCCTTCGCAGTCCAATACCTGGACACACTACACGGTGCCTTTAACCGCTTCGGCTTTTGGTGTTGACCAAGCAACATTTGAACAGGCAATGCAACAAATTGAAATGATACGCATCCGCACTGAAATGCATACCGGCAACGATGAGGGTGGTATTGACCAGGTTTCAATGGGGATTCATACTGCCAGCTTTGATTCGGGCACTGAAGGATGGGGTGCTATGGGTGATGGAACCATGAGATGGAAATCAAGCGGGGGTTACGATGGCGGCTATATTGCTGTTAGCGACTGGGCAACGGGTGAATGGCACTGGGCTGTGGCCCCCGAAAGCTGGACAGGCGACCTTAGCGGCCTTGTTGGTGAAGACTTTTCGTTCTATTTCATGACCAACCAACCAAGCTACGAGGCTTATGTTGAGTTTCACACTTCAGGCACAGAACGGATCGTGTTATCATCGGAGAATGAAATGATTGTTGCAGGAAGCGTTACACCCCTGAACATATCGCTGGTGCCAGCTCCCGAAAATGATGTAACTGTTAGTCTGAGTTCTTCAAATCCGAATGTACTAACCGTTCCGGATGAAGTAGTCATTGATGCCTCGGGAAACGGAATTATAAACATGGCCGCATCAAGTGAAATTGATGAAGAAACAACCTGCGTTGTTACGGTTAATGCCCCTGGATATAGCAAATCACGCATAACCATTACCATAGCGCCACGTCCGGATGCTATCATTTCAACCAGTAAAGGTGGCTACTGGAATGAGCCCTCAACATGGATTGGAGGGGTTGTACCTACTAAAAATGATAATGTAGTGATCGATGGAACCGTTATACTATACTCAAGAAATAACCCGGGTTATGCTGCCAATCTCACGATAAACGAAAATGATTCACTGATAGGTGACAGTAGTGATGGTATTTTTGATGCCGGGATTGTTCATGCAAACATACATGGCACCCTAACCAATAATGGCGTAATAACAAATGGCAATGCCGTGTTAAGCTTAAACCTGTATGCAAACATTCATAATCATGGCCTGGTTAATTGCTCTTCCTTGATTTTTTATGGAGATTCTAAACAAACAATCTCGATGGATAAAGGGGCGGTTTTTGATGTTTTCCGGCTAACTGAAAATGATATCGAATCATCGGTTGAACTTGCCTCTGATGTTACGCTGAAAAACACATCAATAGAAATGAGGGAGTTTTTCAACCAGGGCGAATTGCCCGGCACCATTATCATACCAGAAGGTGCAAATCATAAGCTGATTCTGGATAATTGCAGGGTGAGATACACAAATATTGACGGGAACGGGAACAGTTTATCTGGCCAGAATAACTCAAGGCTTTACGAAAAAAATACATTTTCAGATTTAAAACTTGAAGGCACTTTTGAAGTTGAAGAAAGCATCACTTTTGCCGGCGATTCTGTAGTGTTATCAGACACACTTAATGGCAATTACCGATACGACACCATATACGCTGAATCAAAATTAATACACTATGGGTACATGCCATACAATTCGCCTGCCGTAGCTATTAAAGACGACTTTGTTAACTCGGGCGATTGGGCCAGTGATCACACCTATGTTGCCGGAACATCTGAACAAACAATTGTTTTTAAAGATAATGCTGTTCATTATGACAAAAGAGGAGTCATATTACAGGCAAATACCGTGGGAGCTTCATCTTTTAAGTGGAACAAAGATGGAAAAGATCTTCAAGATGCAACAAAAAATAATTTAGAACTTGAAAATCTGGATAGCCACAACAATGGCATATATAACTGTGAGACCGATGTCGGTGCTTCAAGAAACATCATCCTTGATATTTCATACCCGGGTTTAGTAGCCGAATTTAAAGCCGAAGCAACCACTGGCATTGCCCCACTTACATTGCAGTTTACAAGCGAATCAAAAGGTTATCCTGATGACTGGAAATGGGAAATTGCTAATGATGGCGAAAGCCAGGGTACAGAATATGATTAAAACCCTGAAATCACTTTCTATGACCCTGGGGAATATGATGTTACACTTATTGTTTACCGGGATGAGAAATCGGACACATTAACCAAAGAAGATTATATTGTTGTTGAAGAACAAACAGGGGTAGATACTTATGGGGTAGATATGTTGCAAGTTTACCCAAATCCGGTGGAAAAAAACTTATATATTAACTTCTCCGAACCCATGGTTGAAAATGCTGTTCTTGAAATTTTAGACTTAACCGGAAAAATTATGTTGAGAAAAAAACTTTCATACGGAATAGAAAAACATGTTGTTGATGTTGGGCAATATAATAAAGGTATATATTATATCAAGGTTGAGTATTTAGGTGAAGTTATGTTTCAAAAAATCATAAAAGAATAGACACGATTGAAGAAGAAGGCATAGAAAAAATGAAAGTAACTGTTCTAATCTGAAACATCAATCTTTCATATTACTACTGCCGCTACTCAACCTTAATCTCAGCCTACTCTTTCTTCAACGCGTTCCACCCCTGCGCGGTAAGTTCGATCTCAGTGCCTCCCATGGCCACCAGATTCGTGCCTTCCGATGCATCAACAATGTGCCCGATTATTGTAATGTCGGGGTGATTGCGAATTTTATCATGGTCGGCAATCGGAACGGTGAACAGTAGTTCGTAGTCTTCGCCACCGTTCAGGGCTGCTACTATCGGGTTAATGTGCATTTCTTCGGCCAGGTTTTTGGTTTCGTCGTCCATCGGAATTTTTTCTTCGTATATTTTAGCCCCCACGCCCGAGTCGCTGCAAATGTGCATTACTTCCGAAGATAATCCATCTGAAATGTCCATCATCGCCGTTGGTTTAACGTTGAGTTCTTCAAGTTTATTTTTCATATCGTTACGAACCTCAGGTTTGAGTTGTCGTTCTAATATATAATTATACCCTTCAAGTTGAGGCTGTATGTTTGGATTATCTTTAAAAACACGATTTTCGCGTTCAAGCAGGTTAAGTCCCATATAAGCGCCTCCAAGGTCGCCGGTTACACAAATCAGGTCGTTAATTTGAGCCCCGTTACGGTAAACCAGCTCCTCTTCTTTAGCCATACCAATGGCTGTTACACTAATAACCAGCCCCGTCATCGACGAGGTCGTATCGCCACCCACAAGATCAACACCGTATTTTTCGCAGGCCAGCTTCATGCCTTCGTAAATTTGTTCAAGGGCTTCAACCGAAAATTTTGATGAAACTGCAATTGAAACCGTAATTTGAGTAGGGACAGCATTCATGGCTGCCACATCGCTGAGGTTTACCACCACCGACTTGTAGCCTAAATGCTTCAGCGGTACATACATCAGGTTAAAATGAATGCCTTCGGTAAGCAGGTCAGTCGTTACTACTACCTTTTTATCTTTAGCATCGATAACGGCAGCATCGTCGCCAATCCCTCTCAATGTTGAATCGTTTATTATCTTTATTTTATTTGTTAACCTGTCGATGAGACCAAATTCGCCTAAATCGGAAATTGATGTTACTTTGCGTTCGTTATCAGCCATTTTAAATCGGATGTTATGGTATTAAATTAATTTTTAAAGGGCAAAAATAGGACTACTTTACTATCTTTGCAACAATTTTTAAACAGTCTGGCAAATTCATTGTTTAATAATTTTACCAGACTTCAAAATTAATACAATATGACAGAACAAGATAAGATATTAGAGAAAGTAACGAACGAGGAGTATAAGTACGGTTTTGTCACCAACATAGAACAAGATATAATTGATAAAGGCCTTAGTGAAGATGTTGTTCGCATCATCTCAGCGAAAAAAGAAGAACCTGAATGGATGCTCGATTTCAGGCTGAAAGCTTTTCGAAACTGGGAAAAAATGAAGAAGCCCGATTGGGCCCACTTGAATATTCCACCCATCGATTATCAGTCGATAAGCTATTACGCTTCACCCAAAAAGAAAACGGACCAGCCTCAAAGCCTTGATGAGGTAGACCCGGAGCTGATTGACACATTTAACAAACTGGGTATCCCGCTCGAAGAACAAAAGCATTTGAGTGGTGTGGCTGTGGATGCTGTAATAGACAGCGTATCGGTAAAAACAACGTTTAAAGAAACGTTGGCTGAAAAGGGCATTATCTTTTGCTCGTTTAGCGAGGCTGTTAAGGAATTTCCCGATTTAGTGAAAAAGTATATTGGTAATGCTGTGCCTCCGGGCGATAATTATTTTGCAGCCCTTAACTCAGCAGTGTTTAGTGATGGCTCGTTTTGTTACATCCCGAAAGGTGTGCGCTGCCCTATGGAACTTTCAACATATTTTCGAATCAACGCTGCCAATACCGGTCAGTTTGAGCGTACCCTCATTGTAGCCGACGACGACAGTTACGTTTCGTACCTTGAAGGTTGTACCGCACCACAGCGGGATGAAAACCAACTGCATGCTGCTGTGGTCGAAATTATAGCCATGGAACGCGCCGAGGTTAAATACTCGACCGTGCAAAACTGGTACCCCGGCGATAAAAATGGTAAAGGTGGGATCTATAACTTCGTGACCAAACGCGGAATTTGCCGTGGCGACTACTCTAAAATATCGTGGACTCAGGTTGAAACCGGGTCGGCTATTACCTGGAAATATCCCAGCTGTGTATTACTGGGCGACAACTCGAAAGGGGAATTTTATTCGGTGGCACTTACCAACAACCACCAACAGGCCGATACAGGTAGTAAGATGATTCATATTGGCAAGAACAGCAAAAGCATTATCGTGTCGAAAGGGATTTCGGCTGGTGTGAGCAGCAATGCCTACCGCGGATTGGTGAAGGTGGCAAAAAATGCCGCCAATGCCCGTAATTTTTCACAATGCGACTCCCTTTTGCTGGGTGACCGGTGCGGCGCACATACATTCCCGTATATCGAATGTGCTAACAAATCGGCCATTCTTGAACATGAAGCGACAACCTCGAAAATTAGTGAAGATCAAATATTTTATTGTAACCAACGGGGCATCGAAACCGAAGATGCTGTGGGGATGATTGTAAATGGCTATGCCAAAGAAGTGCTTAACAAACTACCAATGGAGTTTGCTGTTGAAGCACAAAAACTTCTAGCTATCAGCCTCGAAGGTAGTGTAGGGTAATTTTGGAGTGAGACTTTGAGATGTGAGATTTTAGACTTTAGATAATTTGACAAATTAAGATATACAATTAAATACATTAGCCGTTAACTTTTTCATACGAATGACTTAATGACTAATGACTAATGAACAGGAAGATATGTTAACAGTTAAGAACTTACACGCCACAATTGATGGCAAAGAAATATTAAAAGGAATAAACCTTGAAGTTAAACCAGGAGAGATTCATGCTATAATGGGGCCCAACGGCTCAGGGAAGAGCACACTGGCCAATGTATTGGCAGGGCACGAAAATTTTGAAGTCACCGATGGCGAGGTTTCATTCTTAAACGAGAATCTTTTGGATCAGGCTGCCGAAGAGCGTGCCCGCAATGGTTTGTTCCTTAGTTTTCAGTATCCTATTGAAATTCCCGGGGTCAGCATGGTGAATTTTATGAAAACTGCCGTGAATGAGCAGCGCAAGCACCGCGGTCTTGAACCACTTAAAGCTTCACAGTTTCTAAAATTGATGGAAGATAAAAAGAAAGTGGTTGAAATCAGCTCGCAGCTTACCAATCGTTCGGTAAACGAAGGTTTCTCAGGAGGGGAGAAGAAGCGTAACGAAATTTTCCAAATGGCGATGCTTGAACCCAAACTGGCCATACTCGATGAAACCGATTCGGGGCTCGATATTGATGCCCTGCGCGTGGTGGCCAACGGCGTTAACAAACTTAAATCGCCCGAAAATGCAACCATTGTTGTTACGCACTATCAGCGTTTACTTGAATATATTGTACCCGATTATGTTCACGTGCTGCACAACGGGCGCATTGTAAAATCGGCCGGAAAAGAACTGGCTTACCAACTCGAAGAAAAAGGATACGATTGGTTGAAAAATGATTCGGATCAATAAAAAAGCGATTGCAACATGATTAAAAAAATACAATATACAGCAGCCGAAGAATTGGTAGACCTCTTTACCACGAACAAAGATATCTACAACGAAGGCTGTCCCGACTATATGAATAAGGCACGGGAAGCAGCGCTCGAAAAATTCAGGATATCGGGTATTCCTTCGCGTAAGCACGAAGATTATAAATACACCGACCTTCGCCCTGTTTTCGAGTACGATTTTGAAGTGGTGCCGCGCTATGTTGAGCATGACGTCGATTTGCACGAAGTTTTCCACTGCGATGTGCCTCAGCTAAACACGCATCTTATCATTTTGGTGAATGGATGGTACTATGGGCAAAACCGAAAAATCGGGCAGTTACCCGAAGGTGTTATTTGCAGCAGTTTGCAACATGCAGCCAAGCACCATTACGAGATTGTTGAAAAATACTACAACAAAATGGCCGGCGAATCCGATGATCCCATGGCCAACCTTAACACCAGCATGGCAAAAGACGGGCTTTTCTTTTACGTCCCCGACAATGTGACCATTGAAGCGCCGGTGCAGATAATCAACATCATGTTTGGTAAGGAAAACACCTTTGCGGCACAGCGTAATCTTTTTATCATGGGTAAAAACAGCGAGGCGCGCATCGTGTTTTGCGACCATACCCTAAACGACAATTATTACATCCTGAACAATTTAACCGAGAGCTACATCGACCGTGATGCCCGCTTCGGGTTTTACTCGGTGCAAAATCAACACAACGGGGCTGTGAACATTACCAATTTCTTTGGAAAAATTGAAAGCAATGCCCGTCTCAATTCCGATGCCATTACGCTTAATGGCGGCATAGTGCGCAACAACCTGAAGGTGATCCTAAACGGAGAGCATGCCCATGCCAATATGAATGGACTTAGCTTTACCGATAATAAGCAACATGTTGATAATTTTACCGCTGTTGATCATGCTGTGCCCAACTGCACCAGCAGTCAGTTGTATAAAAACATACTCGACGACCATTCGAAAGGCGCTTTCACCGGACAGATAAGCGTTTATCAGGATGCCCAAAAAACTGAAGCTTTCCAGCAAAATAACAATGTGTTGCTGAGCGAAACCGCCGAGATGTTCACCAAGCCACGCCTGGTAATCGATGCCGACGATGTACGTTGTAGCCACGGGGCAACCGTTGGCCGTATCGATGAGGAAGCCCTTTTTTACCTGCGTACCCGCGGCATAGGCGAAAAAGAAGCTCGTTTAATGATTATGTACGCCTTTGCCGATGGAGTTATCTCGCAAGTGGGTGTTGAGGTGTTGCGCGAAAGGCTCAGCGAGCTGGTTGACCGTCGCTTACGGGGTGAACTGGGCCCCTGTCAGACCTGTTCGTTTAAACACGGAAAAAGATAAACTCCACTTCATCAACCAAAAAAATGTGTTAACCCGCAGAGACGCAGAGAGCGCGAAGGGAGAAAATTAAAATTTTCTTTAGGATATTAATACACAATCATCAGGTATCAGGACGCAGGATTTGTTTGTTCTGATTGCCTAAGTTCATAAGTGCTAAAGTTGGGGTTTTATAAGATGTTTGTGGTTTTTAGTTA
>Ga0102940_1002770_pt1 | contig 10364 bp, 12 predicted proteins | sample SalPonR2_C_D1_MG_FD_78215 | JGI IMG/M metagenome (GOLD analysis project Ga0102940, IMG submission 78215) | Salt pond soil microbial communities from South San Francisco under conditions of wetland restoration - Salt Pond MetaG R2_C_D1_MG | ecosystem: Environmental > Aquatic > Marine > Intertidal...
CCCGTAGGAGAAAACGGCGAAGCTTTTGAAATTTACGCTCCGGCAACAAACTGTCTAAGGTCTGCCCAGGCGGCAGCTGCAGCAAGCCGGGATCAAGGCCTTGTACGGCCCCTAAATCGAACTCCAGGGCCAAGGCTTCGCAATCGTCTATCGCCGCATAAGCGCTTTCCAACAACCGGAAAGCCCGCTGGTCGCGTACATGCATAGTACCAAACAGGTAAGAAACAGGCCGTTCCCCCGCTGCATCTTGCATACGCCAAAGCAATCGGCTATGGTTGGTACTTATACTAGGCATATCCGTATAACGTAAAGCCGTTGCTGAAAACATCAACAACGGCTAGTATTTGTGCAATTTACCAGCTTTAGCCGCTTAGCATGCAGCTAGTCGGCCGGTGGCATTTCAGAACCTACTTGCCTATTCGTATTTGTAGGGCAACACCTTGGAATCCTTGACCGTAGAAAGCGTCATCAGTGTTTTAAGACGCTCGATCTCGTCAATTTGAGACAGGGTTTTGAACAGCAGCTGCTCGTAAGTAGGAATGTCCTTACAGACAATCTTGATGAGGAAGTCCGCTTCACCTGTAATAATGTAGCACTCCGTGATCTCCTCGATCTCCCTGATTTTCTCCAAGAAATGGTTCAAGGCGTTCTCTTTCTGCCAAGCTAAGGATACGAGCACGAAGGTCTTGACATTCAGCCCGATAGCCTGTGGGTTGACCTTAGCGTGATAGCTTTCGACCACATTGGAACTTTCTAGCTTTTTCACCCGCTCCAAGGTAGGCGCCGGCGATAGACCGATACGCTTAGAAAGTTCTAAATTAGTGATCTTACTGCTTTCTTGTAGAATTTTAAGGATCTTTAAATCGATCTTGTCCAGTTTGTCCGACATTTTCCTGTTTGTGTTATTGCTGAAAAAAGACCGTTGCAAGATATTGACTAAAAAAACAAAATACAAAACGAAAGGGGTAATCCCTTTTAAAATTTTTTAACGCTTTGCATTAGCCAAATTTTCCGCAACACTATTTTGAGCAGGCCACGTTATAGTAGCCTGCTCAAAGTATGGTTTTGCTATGGGAAGATACCGAGCGACAAGTAGTCGCTGCTGATCTTGTTGATGGCACTGACAAAAGAGGCCGTGCGCAAATCTTCTACTTTTCGTTTACGGTTCATGATCTCCCGTACCTGCTGGTAGGCGGTAATCATCGTTTCTTCTAGGCCGGAACGCACCAAGTCAATCTCTTCCGCACCCCGGGCAACGAGCATCCGCTCACGGTCGGTAACGCTTTTGCCTGTCGTCCGCTCGATCAGGTCGACCAGGCTTTGATTTACCTGCTGGTTGAAGCGCTTTTCCATGCGGCCAAATCGCATGTGAGAAAGGTTTTTAAGCCACTCAAAATAAGATACGGTCACACCGCCCGCGTTCAAGTACACATCCGGGATGATTAGGACCCCGGCTTTTAGCAACTGCTCTTCAGCCATTGACGTAATGGGGCCATTGGCTGCCTCAGCGATGATCTTGGCCTTGATACGGTGGGCGTTCTCTGTAGTGATTTGGTTCTCTAGGGCCGCCGGCACGAGAATGTCGCAGTCGAACTCCAATACCTTCATGCGGTCCTTCTTATCAAGGCTTTGCGCCCCCGGGTAGTTGAGGATAGAGCCCGTCTCCTTACGGTACTTTAGCAAGTCATGGATGTCTATGCCCTTCTCATTGTAAATAGCACCTTCCACCTCGCCAACGCCAACGATTACAGCGTCGCCTTCATCCTGTGCGATTATGGAAGTGTAGGAACCTACATTACCCAACCCCTGCACCACAATACGTTTGCCAGCAATCCCCGGGGCAAGGCCCAGTTTGCGCATATCCGCTTTCTGCTCGCAAGCTTCGCGGATACCGTAGAAAACACCGCGCCCAGTAGCTTCTGTCCGGCCGCGAATGCCGTTTTGATTAACGGGTTTGCCTGTGACACAGCCTGCTGCGTCAATGTCGTCACCTTTGAAAGCGCGATAAGTATCGTAAATCCAAGCCATTTCCCTAGATCCCGTACCGTAGTCCGGCGCGGGTACATCCACAGACGGCCCCATCATGTTACGGCGTACCAATTCTGTGGTGTAGCGGCGGGTAATCTTCTCCAGTTGGGTAGGCGTAAACTCCCACGGGTTGATCTTGACGCCGCCCTTTGCGCCGCCGAAGGGCACATCTACAATCGCGCACTTGTACGTCATCAACGTGGCCAATGCCATCACCTCTTCCTGATTAACGTGGTTACTGTAGCGGATCCCCCCTTTGGTTGGCGTACGGTGGTGGCTGTGCTGTACCCGATAAGCCTCGATTACTTTATACTCATTGCCTACCTTGACCGGAAAACGGACTTGGTATACGGCGTTGCATTCTTTGATTTGTTCGAGCAGGCCTTTGTGTAGCCCGGTGTGCTGAGCGGCTTTGTCAAAATAGTTTTGGACACTTTGATAAAAGCTCGTCTGCGATTTTGGTTCGAGATCAATCATCGTCATTAATTTGGTTTTCTAATTTGGCTAGCTTCCTATCCAGGTAAATCAAGAATAGGACGATGCCGACAAAAATGGCCACGATAACTGCTACAACTACGTAGATTTTCCCGGTACTGCGCATGAAGTCCGTGTCTGCTTCCTGGGCGCTCAACGCCTGCAAAACAGCCAAAAGGAGAAAAAATGTGATGGTGCCCTTTTTCATCTCGCATCAATTTTTCTGGGGGCTAAAGTCGTTCTATTTTCCAACTTCCCCAAATAATATTTGGCTTTTCGTACTTAAAAACCGGAAGCTTAACTTCCTTGCTGAGTTCATAGCGTACCGTAGCTGCCAAACCCAAGAAAAACGGGTTTTCAGACCGGTAAGGAAGTCTGAAAACCCGCTGCTCAGTATTTTGTTTCAATATGTACTATGCTTTCACAGCTGCTTTAACCGGCTCTATCCAGCCGTGCTTGTCCTCGATGCGGCCCGAACGCATACCGTCAATCTGGGATTTGATAAACTGCCCCACTTCCCGCTCTTCCATCGGGGGTAATTCCATGACGATATCCTTGTAGGCTAACTTGGACACATGGGCAACCACGGCCGCCGTGCCCGTACCGAACACCTCCTGCAGTTGGCCTGCTTGATAAGCCTCCACCACTTCGTCTATCGTAATCGGCCGTTCTTCCACCTCGTAGCCGTGCTCGGGCAAAATATGCAAGGCAGTATCCCGGGTGATGCCCGGAAGAATTCCACCGTTGAGCGCCGGCGTGATCACTTTGCCGTCTATGACAAAAAAGATATTCATCGTGCCGACTTCCTGTATGTATTTGAATTCGATGCTGTCCAGCCACATCACCTGATCATAGCCTTTCTCGTTAGCCAGCTTAGCCGGTAGCAGGGAAGCCGCATAATTGCCTGCCACTTTAGCAGCGCCAGTGCCTCCCTTGACCGCAGCGCGTACATAGTGCGTATCAGCAATCAAACTGACCGGTTTAGGGTAATAAGGACCTACCGGGCCAGTAAATATGATAAAGCGGTAAGTCTGGGAAGGTTTCACGCCTATAAATTCGTCATTGGCAAACATATACGGCCGTATATACAGTGCGCTGCCTTCCTTAGGCGGGATCCAGTCGCTGTCCAAATCTACCAACTTGTGTAAAGCCTCTAAAAAAAGGGATTCGGGAAAATCGGGCATACACATACGGCGGGCGGAATGATTGATACGCTTCGCATGCATCTCGGGGCGTAAAAACAAGGGCGTCCCATCCATTGACTTGGAGGCCTTCATACCCTCGAAAATAGCTTGCCCATAGTGCAGCGCCATAGCAGCAGGATGGATTTCAAAATGGCCGAAAGGCACAATACGGGGGTCTTGCCATTCACCGTCCTGGTAGTCCGCCACAAACATATGATCCGAGAATACCCGGCCAAAAGGGATGTTGTCGAAATCAACTTCTGACAGGCGAGATTTTTGGGTTTTCGTGATTCTTATATTATCTTTCATACACTTGATTTTTGTGCAAAAATAGCAAAAATCTTACGATTATTCTATATTGAGGTCAATTATGACGCTGCCTTGAACATTTATTTGGCGCAACCTCCATAAATCAACAATAATTTTGAACCCGACATTTTTAAACTTCCCATTATACCGCTTGCCGGACGCCCCATTGCCCGAAAACCGCATTGTAGGCGAAGGTCAGCAGCGCATAGGGGTATTTTATGAGTGTACTGCTACTGAAGAAGAAGCGCTTTCCGCTTTCCTCGACAAAATTTTGCAGGCGGTGAAGGTTGACCGTTTACAGCACGCCACGTCCATAAGGTTAACGCCAGGTGAGCCTATTAGTTTGCACCAACTGCCAAACTGGAAGGCCTTGAAATACGGGCTGATCTTTGGCATACCTCCAAAACGGCTAGGGCTAAACACCCAATTGCTAGCCTATACCCCCACGACGGTCTCCGGCCTTACCTTGCTTTGGTCCGACCCTTTGAAAAGCATCTGGGAGGAGCGGCAGCAGGGCGGCAAGAAAATGTCGGGTCAGCTTTGGCGTGCTCTTCAGCAACTATTTTTAACATCCAAAACATAAACGGCTAATTGCCATGCAATCAATTGTATTCGCTACCCGCAACCCCGGTAAAATCCAAGAAGTTAGGCAACTGCTGAGCGACAAAGTGGAAATACTCGGCTTGGAAGACATCAATTGCGAAGAAGTACTACCGGAAACCCGCCCTACCATAGCGGGCAATGCACTGGAAAAAGCGCAATTCGTCCATAACAATTACAAAGTGGATTGCTTCTCAGAAGATTCCGGGCTGGAGGTCGAAGCGCTCAACGACGAGCCTGGCGTTTATTCCGCCCGCTATGCCGGCCCCGCCCACGACGATGAAGCCAATATGTCATTGCTGCTCGCCAACCTCAAAGGCATTGAAGAGCGGGAGGCCCGCTTTCGCACCGTGATCGCGCTTATCCTCGATGGGAAGGAACATACCTTCGAGGGAACCGTGGAAGGGCATATTATCCACCACAAAAAAGGGCGCAACGGATTTGGTTATGACCCCATCTTCATGCCGGAGGGCCACAACCGTACCTTCGCACAGATGAGCCCGGAAGAAAAAAATGAGATCAGCCACCGGGGCAAAGCGGTACGCAAGCTTATCGACTTTCTGGCACAGCAACTGGGTTGAAATATTGGGTTTTTCTTCCGACCTTATCGCGGTAGTGAACATTGAGCAGAAAGCCGGCGCGCTTTCTATCTTATAATTGGTATTACCACTTATGCAGCAGCAGATATGAACACAGAAAATTTCAGCCAATACCTGCGGGATCCTTCCCTACTCCATCAGGTTTCTTACGAGGAACTTAAGACCCTGAGTTTGCAATACCCTTATTGCCAACCACTGCGGTTGTTACTGCTCAAAAAATGTTTGCTGGACAACCGGGGTAATTGGCAAGAACCCCTTGCTCAGGTGGCGTCGCGTAGTGTCGACCGTCGACTGCTGTTCGAGCGGGTAAAAGCGCTCGGGGGAGCCACCGAAGCCGTCGACAACTTCTTGATGGCAGAAGAATACCTGGAACTCAAAAGCCTAGAGGAATTAGAAGAAGAAGCCTTGCCTGTATCTGGGGAGGTCGACGAAGGGGTGCAATTCGACTTTGGACCGACAGCAGCTGATCCTACCGAACACACAGCCCACCCACCTTCCGAAGCTCAAGGCACTAATGAAAAACAGGAGTATACTTCCCAGAAGAACATACCGTTGCAAGACTGGACCTCCCAGCAACTGCAGCAGATCGCCGGAGCACTACAGGGCTCTGCCAAACCATCACACTCCGCCTTTTCCCCACCCCCTGAAGCATACCCGTCTGACGAATGGACGCACCAATTGCTCCCCAATGCCGTACTAACCGCTATAGCGATCGACTTTGTGGCAGAAAAAGAACGGTCGCCAGTACGCTCTACGCCCTCTTCCACTAGCCGCATGGCTCCACATGCCCCTTTGCACCAGGGTATCCCACGCCCACGCCCCAAAACATCTTTTACCAGTTGGATCGCCCAATTTCAACCGCCGAATATTCAAAACCAACTAAGCGACATCATGGAGTCCAAGCACTTGGAAGATCAAAAAAAAGGCAACAAAAAGCATAAAGCAGGACAAAAAGACGTCTTCCATATCGCCGAACAGAGCATTACCCGGCACCCCGATGTTATTTCCGAAACTTTGGCCAAGCTGCTGGTACAGCAGGGAGAAAAGGAACAAGCCTCCGAGATATACGAACGCCTGATGTTGGTTTTCCCAGAAAAAAGTGCTTACTTTGCGCATCAAATTGAGCAGCTAAAAAAGAATAAGTAAGATATGTTGACTACAATGATTGTTCTCATCGCCCTAGTGTGCATCCTGCTTATGGGCGCGGTCCTCATACAAAATCCTAAGGGTGGTGGTGTGGACTCTACTTTTGGTGGCTCACAGGCCAATCAGATGTTTGGTGCCGCCAAATCCGCGGATTTTATAGAGAAAGCCACTTGGTATCTCGCGATTGCTTTGTTCGTGCTTTGTATCATCACGAGCTTGATCGTGGGTAGCGGTGCCGAGGGTGCAGCACCACTGATGTCACAGTAAAACTTGCAAGATAAGCAACCGGCCTGCACAGCAGTTTACCGGTAAGTAGCAGGCTGAATACAGGACGTTGTATTCAGCCTGTTTCTTTTTGCCAATCTGTCAAATAAGGCCATACCTCCTACTTATTGCGAACTTCTGGCAGCATTGAGCTGTAAAAATGTCAGAAAGTCGAGTTTGGCACGTCATCTGCTGTAGAGAATTCCAGCAATTTGATGTTGCTACCTACAATACTCTTTGTTTAACGAAAACAACTATAAAACGCATTTGACTATGAAGCCCATCAATGACAGAGTGGTAGTCAAGCCCGCCGCAGCGGAAGAAAAAACGCAAGGCGGTATTATCATTCCCGATACTGCCAAAGAAAAACCTCAGCGCGGTGAAGTCGTAGCAGTAGGTCCCGGCAAGGACGGTAACGAACTAACCGTCAGCGTAGGCGATACTGTGCTGTACGGCAAGTATTCCGGCCAAGAGCTGCAGTACCGCGGCGAAGACTACTTGATCATGCGCGAAGATGACATCCTGGTCATCCTTGAAGGTGGCGAATAAACTTGCTGCCTTTTTTAGTTGCAAAACCTGGCTGATACGAAAGCCAGCAATTGCATTTTCCTTTATTTTTCCAAAACAAAAAATCCAACCTTACCATGGCTAAAGAAATTAGCTTTGATAGAGATGCAAGAGAAAACCTGCGAGCTGGCGTGGATGCCCTGGCTAATGCCGTCAAGGTAACGCTCGGCCCCAAAGGTCGTAACGTAGTTATCGAAAAAAGCTTCGGTGCTCCACAAATAACTAAAGACGGTGTAACAGTAGCCAAAGAGATCGAACTGGAGGACGCCGTAGAGAATATGGGCGCCCAAATGGTCAAAGAAGTCGCTTCCAAAACCGCGGACATCGCGGGCGACGGTACTACTACCGCTACTATCTTGGCACAAGCAATGATCGGTGCGGGCTTGAAGAACGTTACGGCGGGTGCCAACCCTATGGACCTTAAGCGCGGTATCGACAAAGCCGTAAAAGCGGTTATCGCTGATTTGCAATCTCAGTCTGAAGTAGTCGGTGATGACTTCGAAAAAGTTAAGCAGGTCGGCTCCATCTCCGCCAATAATGACGAGGAGATCGGTACGCTGATCGCAGACGCGATGAAGCGTGTCTCCAAAGATGGTGTTATCACCGTAGAAGAAGCTAAAGGCACAGACACTTATGTAGATGAAGTGCTGGGTATGCAATTCGACCGGGGTTACCTTTCTCCTTACTTCGTCACGGACACCGAAAACATGGTGACTGAATACGAAGATCCTTATATCCTTATCCATGATAAAAAGATATCCAACATGCAGGATATCGTGCCTATCTTGGAAAAGGTTGTACAGGCAGGCCGCCCACTCTTAATCATCGCCGAAGACATCGAGAGTCAAGCACTTGGCGTACTTGTCGTCAACCGCTTGCGCGCTCAGCTGAAAGTCGTTGCTGTTAAAGCACCGGGTTTTGGCGACCGCCGCAAAGCAATGCTCGAAGATATCGCTATCCTGACCGGTGGTACAGTTATCAGCGAAGAGAAAGGCTACAAGCTGGATAACGTTGAACTGGAGCACTTAGGCAGCGCCGAGAAAATTACAGTAGACAAGGACAATACTACCATTGTGAATGGAAGAGGCGAGGACGATCAAATCGAAGCCCGCATCAACCAAATCAAGCAGCAGATCGAGGCTACTACTTCTGACTACGACAAAGAGAAGTTGCAAGAGCGTTTGGCTAAATTGTCCGGAGGCGTAGCTGTACTGTACGTCGGTGCCGCCACCGAGGTAGAGATGAAGGAGAAGAAAGACCGCGTAGATGACGCCCTGCACGCAACGCGCGCTGCAGTAGAGGAAGGTATCGTAGCCGGTGGTGGTGTAGCCCTAGTGCGCACCATCAAAGCCCTCGAAGATATGACAGGTGTTAACGAGGATGAGACTATCGGTATACAGATCGTAAGAAGAGCACTGGAATCTCCGCTGCGTACAATTGCTGACAACGCTGGCGTAGAAGGCTCTGTCATCCTACAGCGCGTCCTAAGCGAGTCCGGCAGCATGGGCTACAATGCTCGCACTGGTGTATTCGAGGACCTGAAGAAAGCCGGGGTTATTGACCCGACAAAGGTGACCCGAATCGCCCTTGAAAATGCTGGCTCTATTGCTGGTATGCTCTTGACTACCGAGTGTGTTATCAACGACAAACCAGAGCCTGAATCCGCAGGCGGCGGAATGCCGGGTGGTGGAATGCCAGGCGGTGGAATGCCGGGTATGATGTAATCCATGATGTCCGCACACTCCTTATAATAAAAAGAAGCTCCTGGTCGTGAAGGTCAGGAGCTTTCTTGTTTTAAGCTTATTGTTATCGTACTTTCCTAATTCGGAAACACTTCGCCTGCCATCATCATAGCCTTGCGGAAAGCTTCAAAATCAATCCCCGTATCTTCCTTTTGCGCTTTAAAATATTGAGCCATGTTTTCTGTAGGCATGTTACCCGTGAGATCGTCTTTGGCCATTGGGCAGCCTCCGTACCCCCTTATCGCGCCGTCGAAGCGCCGACAGCCGCTTTCATAGGCAGCCTGTATCTTTTCTTTCCACTTTTGAGGAGTAGTGTGAAAGTGCGCTCCAAACTCTACATGAGGATTGTTCGGTGTTAAATGGCTAAATAAATACCGAATACTCTCCGGACTAGCCACCCCTACTGTATCTGACAGCTGGAGGATACGAATCCCCATATCCGCAAGCCGGCTTGACCATTTTTGGACAATTTCCACGTTCCAAGGGTCTCCATAGGGGTTGCCAAAACCCATGGACAAGTAAGCGACCAATATTTTCCCCTGCTTGACGCATATATTTTGAATCTGCTCGATTCGCTCAACCGATTCCTCTATAGTGGCGTTGGTATTCCGGAGTTGGAACGTCTCCGACAAAGAAAATGGATATCCTAAGTAAGTGATTTCGTCAAATTGGGCAGCATCATTCGCGCCCCTTTTGTTGGCAACAATAGCCAACAGTTTGGAAGCAGTAGCAGAAAGGTCCAACCGTTGCAGTACCTCCGCTGTGTCCCGCATCTGAGGGATTGCTTTCGGCGATACGAAACTGCCGAAATCTACGGTATCAAACCCGACTTTGAGCAGTTGGTTAAGGTAAGCTGCTTTCTGCTCGGTCGGGATAAAGGTTTTGATGCCTTGCATCGCATCTCGGGGACATTCTATAATTTTGACCATGGCTGTTAATTGGTTAGAGCGGCTCTAATTATTGGGATTGACTAAATATAGAAAACATGAATAAAAACAAAGGATTATTCTCATTAGTTGGCTTTCTCTTGGCTGGTCTTGGCTTCAGTGCTATCGTATTGAGCTTAGTCGGAGCCAAGCTTTCATTTTTACTCTGGATTGATGCCTTTGGTGCCTTAACCGGCTTTTTGATCAAGCTTGTCATGATCCTGATGGGCATCGTCATTCTGTATCTGGCAAGGACAGACTTCAGCGGAGAAGAAGAGATAACGGACTAAGCGTAACCAAGGCTAATACACCAAAGCGAAAATGGTTTAGCTTGCTCCCAATTCCTACTACAGTATTGGTCTACCAAAAACGAGGCCAACCAAACTCTGGGCATAACAAAAAAAAGAGGCCAAGCAATCGTCGAGATTGCTTGGCCTCTTTTTTAGTGTCTCACCCAAGGCAGCCCGCGTTTGCCTACGGGCTGCCTTGCGGCAAGTATATTGTCCGGAAGGCGGTTATTCAGCA
>Ga0102940_1002771_pt1 | contig 10358 bp, 8 predicted proteins | sample SalPonR2_C_D1_MG_FD_78215 | JGI IMG/M metagenome (GOLD analysis project Ga0102940, IMG submission 78215) | Salt pond soil microbial communities from South San Francisco under conditions of wetland restoration - Salt Pond MetaG R2_C_D1_MG | ecosystem: Environmental > Aquatic > Marine > Intertidal...
CCGGGCGGCGAGATCGTAACCAAAACTAGGACTGAAAGACAGCGTTCCGCCGTTTTGCGACACCAAGGTTGGCCAAACAAGAGGGCGCCGGGCAAATTCCCGCGTCGGCAGCAGGTCCAGGGACATCTGGGTAGCCACTGGAACGAGCAGGAACCCCACCAGCCCCATATCGTGGTAGAACGGCAGCCAGGAAAAACAACGGTCGCCGGCCCCGATATTGAGACCGTGCTGCGCAATGCCGGCAATGTTGCTCATCAGGGCCTTCTGGGTCACGGCGACAGCACGCGGAAATCGCGTGCTCCCGGAGGTGAACTGCAGATAGGCGAGGCTGTCTGGCCCGACAGACGGGAGGTCCGGTCCCTCCTCCGGCAGGGAAGCCAAGTCTCCGACGCTGCCGGATATCACCAAGTCCAGGCCCTCGACCGCGTCGGCCAGGGTCGCGCAAAGACTGGCGGGCGCGAAAGCCGCCGCGGCATTCACGGTCTCGATCATGCCTCGGATGTGTTCGACATACTTGCGACGATCGCCGAATGCCAACGGCAAAGGCAGGGTGGCGGGGACCAGCGCTGCATATTGACAGGCGAAGAACAGGCGGATGAAATCACCGTCCGTCTCTGCCACCATGGCGACCCGGTCACCTGGTCTGAGTCCGGCCCGAAGTAACTTGCGGGCCATGCAGACGGACTCGGCCTTGAGGTTATGGTATGAGAGCAACTCGGTCACAGAGCCGCGCCCGGAATATAGGGTGATGCCACTCCTGCCGCGGGACGCGTAATCCAGACAATCGGGTAGCGCGGCAAATCCTGCCTGACGAAAAGGGATACCGCTGCTGGTCGACGACGTCTGCTGTTGCATAAAGTGCTGCTCTCGGCAAAGGATGTCAAAAAACAGGGCAGGTCCGACCCCGTGCACGACACACAAGAATAACATATAGGTCGAATTTTTTAAACATAGCCCTTGCAACATCAAAATTTTGCGCGCTGCCCTGGCAGAAAGCAGGCGCCCTGACGGCGGGATCCCCCTGAGAGCCTGTTCCCGAACGGTGACCAGTCGTGCGGGACAAAACGCGCTTCCGTGCCCCCGCCGTCCGTCCGCGAACCGCCGGAACGCTCCCGTCGAAACGGTTCATCACCACTTTGTCATCACCGCTTTGCGCGAGGCTCCTACCTCAACCCGCCTGGATCCTCAGGGTTCCAGAGGGCGATGCCTTTTATTTCACCGTCAGTGCCAGGAAAAGTGATGGGCCACGTGTTTCATCGGAGCGGCTGAGGTATGCTTATTCGGCCGCCATTGCCTGCTTCGGTTCGAAACGGAAGCCGCGGTAGCCGTTCGCGACCACCTCCTCGCAAATTTTCCGGTAGGTGCCGACGCCGGCGATGTAGGGCATGAACAGGCGCGGCTTGCCCGGAATATTGGTGCCCATGTACCAGGAGTTGGCGCGGGGGAACAGCGTCTTGTGCGCCACGACCTGTACGTGATCGATCCACTCGTTCTCCGCCTCCAATTCTGGTTCCATCAGTTCCAGCCCCTGTTCGCGCATATGGATGAGCGTGTCGGCGACCAGATCGACATGTTGCTCGATGGAGGTGATCATGTTGCTCTTGACCGATGGGCTGCCCGGCCCGGTGATCATGAAGAAATTGGGGAAGCCCTCGCTCATCAGGCCCAGATAGGTCCGTGGCCCGGCATACCATTTCTCTTTCAGCGCCAGCCCGTCGCGCCCCCGGATATCGACATTGAACAGGGTGCCGGTCATGGCGTCGAAGCCGGTCGCGAACACGATGGCGTCGAACTCGAAGTCCCGGCCACCCACGGTCAGCCCTTTTTCGGTCAGGCGCTCGATGGGCTCCTTGCTGATATCCACCAACTCGACATTGTCGCGATTGTAGGTCTCATAGTAACCGGAATCGACGCACAGGCGTTTGGTGCCGATGGGGTGGGTTTTGGGGCACAACGCCTCTGCCGTCACCGGGTCTTTGACGATGGAGCGGATCTTGTTGCGCACAAACTCCGCCATCGTGTCGTTGGCATCCTGACTGGTCAGAATGTCGTTGAACGCGCCGAGGAACCCGGAGCCGCCGATTTTCCAACGCTCCTCGTAGGTGGCAAGGCGTTCCTCCTCGCTCACTTCCAGTGCCGATTTGTCGTTGAGTTCCCGCAGCACACCGTTGGGCATGTAGCGCATTTCCCGGCGCTTCGCCCCATAGCCGTCTTTCCAGGAACTGGCGTATTCCTCTGTCATCGGGTGATTGCGTGACGGGATGGAAAAGTTTGCCTGGCGCTGGAACACGGTCAGATGTGCCGCTTCCTCCGCGATCACCGGAATGGCCTGGATGCCGGAGGAACCGGTGCCGATCACGGCGACGCGCTGGCCGGTGAAATCCACCTTGTCATGGGGCCAGGCGCCGGTGTGGTACGTCTTGCCCTTGTAGTCTGCCAAGCCTTCGAAGTCGGGGATCTGCGCGGTCGAGATACAGCCGCCGGCCATGATGAAATGCTTCGCCGTGACTGTTTCGCCCTTGTCGGTTTCGACCTGCCAGCATTTGCCTGCCTCGTCGTAATGGGCGGCGCGGACCTCGGTCTCGAAGTCGATCAGCTGGCGCAGGCCGAAACGGTCAGCGGTATGGCCGGCATAGGTGAGAATATCCGGCTGGGCTGAGAACTTTTCCGGCCAATTCCATTCCTGTTGCAGATCGTCGTCGAAGCCATAGGAGTACTGCATGCTTTCGACGTCGCAACGGGCGCCCGGATAGCGGTTCCAGTACCACGTACCGCCGACATCGTCGCCGCGCTCGAAACAGCGGACGGAAAAGCCTGCCGTCTGGAAACGGTGGAGTAGATAAAGGCCGGAAAATCCCGCGCCCACGACCACGACGTCCACCATAGACGCTTTCTCTTGTTTATCTGGCATGATTTACAGTCCCTGTATTGGAGCACCGCTCCGGCGTGCGCCGCGGTTGAGTCTGTCCCTCATTCGGACCGCACTTTAAAGAGTAGCGGTTTCCAATCCGGTCGTCGAAGTCAATCCCCCGGTTGCGACGATCCAATCCTATAGCAATCCAGGGATCGCCCAAGGCTACGTTACAACGTTCGAACCGTGCAACGGGAGCGCAGGTCAAACGCCGAGCGTTCGAAGGTTGAACCTTGATCCCAGTCTGCCGGTATTCCGTGTCGGCGCAATTCAATCGGTCCGGACACATTCCTTGTTAACTGCAGCTCCGGCATGGTCGGCCGTGGCGGGTCGAAACGGGGAATGGCGTGGCCCGACGAATTGTGAGTTCAGGACTGATGTCGGAAACTTCCCGACCGATCATTGTCAAGCGGACTGTCATTGCCAAACGCGGCCATCATGGTGGCGCGTGGAAGGTCGCTTACGCCGACTTCGTTACGGCAATGATGGCGTTTTTCCTGCTCATGTGGCTATTGAATGCGACGACGGAGCAGCAGCGCAAAGGCTTGGCCGACTACTTCGATCCTTCGATCGCGATTGGCCGTACGTCATCCGGCGGTCGCGATCTGCTGAACGGCGACTCCATGACCTCCGCCGATACGCTTGCTCATTCCGGCAAAGGCTCCAGTAAGAAGCGGGTAATGGGCGAGGGGCGAGGCGGCGAGGCGAACGGACAAGCCGTGGCCGGGCAAGGGGCCCCGGATGAAAGATTGCCGGACGCTAAGCCACAGGGTGAAAGTGCGGCCGAAGAAGAAAACCTGGCGAGCGTCGCCGCTGGCGTGCACCGCTTGCGCGAGCAAAACGGCCTCTCTCAGCACATTATGGTGCGCGTGGTGCCCGAAGGGCTGCTGATCGAGGTGGTGGACAGCAAGGACTCCGCCATGTTCGCGCTCGGCAGCGCGCAACCTAGCGAACGGATGGATACGATTTTGAAGATCGTGGCCGAGGCCGCCGACACCGTCACCAACGACATGGTGGTCATCGGTCATACCGACGCGACGCCATTCCGTGCCCAGGCGGGCCGCGACAATCTTGATTTATCAATGGAGCGTGCGAACGCGGCCCGCCGCTTGCTGCAGACCATGCTCAGAGACTCCGGCCGGCTGATCCGGGTCGAGGGGAGGGGTCATAGCGATCTCCTGGTTCCCCAAGAACCCGGCTCCCCGACAAACCGCCGAATTGGATTGTTAATCCTATCCTAGACGCAGTGCCGGACATAGCGCGTTTAATCTATCTTTACCTGCGTATCATAGAATGGGCTCGTTGGTATCGTTTATAGGTGACTGTCAATGACGCTCTCTTCTTCTATGCTTTTGGGGGTCCAAGGGCTTTCCTCCAATGCGCAACGCTTGGCCGGTGTCTCCGACAACATCGCCAACAGCGCCACCGTGGGATACAAACGCGTCGACACCAGCTTTACTTCCTTTGTCCTGAGTGAATCGGGCCAGAGCTATGCGCCGGGCGGCGTCACCGCGTCCACCACGCGCGATGTGACGGCGAGGGGAGCGCTGCAGACGAGCGACAGTCCGACCGACTTGGCGGTTGGTGGCCGCGGCTTCATTCCGATCCTCCGAACCCCAAGCGGCCTCACCAATCCGCAGGCAAGCCCGGTCGGCCAGGGAGAGTTCCTGCTGACCACAACCGGCAGCTTCAGGTCAGACGCCAGCGGTTTTCTCCGGAACCCGAACGGCGACTATCTGCTGGGTTGGCCAAGCGATCGCGCCGCGAATCCTCCGCGGGATTCGATCACGGCGTTGCGGCCGATCCGGACCGAAGGCTTGCCCTCTTCTGCGGCGGCCACGGAACAGGTTACATTGCGCAGCAATCTGCCGGCTGGAGACACCCTGACCGGCGCAACGCCGCCGGAAACCTATCGCCAGTCGGTTGAGGTCTTTGACGAGCTCGGTACCAAGCATCGGCTTGAGTTCTCGTTCACCGCGAAGCCCAGCGCCCCGACCCCTTCCAATTTGTGGGACTTCACCCTCCGCGACGCGCAAACCAATGTCATCGGCAATGCAGAGTTGGAGTTTGCGGCCACCGGTCCGCTCGCCGGGTCGTTGACCAGGATCACGCCAGCGGGACCGGCAACGGTCGATCCCGTTAGCGGGGCCATTTCGGTCACGGGGCCCGGAGGGCCGCTGGACATCGACATTGGAGCGCCGGGCACTGGCGAAGGCACGACCCAGTTCGCGTCCGCCTTCGAGCCGCAGACGGTGGAGCGCGATGGTTTCGCGCCTGGTCGGATCACCACCATTGAGGTCGGCGAGGATGGCGTGCTGCGCGGGACCTACGATAATGGGCAGGTGCGGGATCTCGCGCGTGTCCCCCTCGCCGACGTTACAAATCCGAACGGCTTGCGGCCCAGCGATGGTCAGGCGTTTGCGATATCGAACAGCTCTGGCCCCATGTATCTCTGGGATGCGGGCACGGGCCCGGTCGGCGCGGTAAAGGGTTTTTCCCTGGAAGCCAGTACCACCGACATCGCCACGGAACTGACGCAACTGATCGAAACGCAGCGCGCCTATAGCGCCAACGCGCGGATCATCCAGACCAGCGACGACATGTTGGCTGAGGCCACCAACCTGAAGCGATGAACGCCCGATGAGCCTGTCCCTCGCTCTCTCCATCGCCGGCACCGGTCTGGCCGCTTCGGCACAGCGCGCCAACGTGACGTCCGCCAACGTCGCGAATGCGAGCACGTCCGGCTATGTCCGCCGCTCCGTCCACGCGACCGAAATCCAATCGTCCGGCGCGGGCTACGGTGTCGCTGTCTCGGACCCGGTCCGCAATGACCGGCCCGGCCTTGAACGGGCGTTGCGGGCGGCCGCCACGCAGGAAGCGGGCGCGCGCGTCCGGACCGAGGCTCTCGCGGCGGTTGTCGATATTCTGGGGAAGCCAGGATCAACGGAGGGAATCGCCGGAGCAGTCAGCGCCCTCCGCGACGGCCTGGAACGCCTGAGCGTCAGTCCGGAACGGCCGGAACTGCTGAACCAGGCTGGCCGCGCCGCAGCGCACTTGGCGGCCGCCTTCCGTAACACCGCATCGGATCTGGCCGGCGAAAAGATGGCGGCGCAAGCAGCGCTCGCCGGCGATGTGGCGCGGGCAAACGAACTCCTCTATGCGCTCCAGGCGACAGATCGGTCCATCCTGGCGGCGCCCGATACCGAACACCCAGCCACGCCTGCCCCGCTGTTGGACGAGCGCGGCCGGCTGCTGAAGGAACTGGCGACATTCCTGCCCGTGAGGGCCGGCGAACGGGATAGTGGCGCCCTGGTGGTCATGACACGGGAAGGCGTGACCTTGTTGGACGGTCGCGTTGCCGAGCTGGAGGTCACGGCGCCGGCAGGGCTCAATGTGGACGGTCAGTCCCTCGAGCCGGGTTCCGGCCCGCAGGCGCCAAGCGGCGGCCGCTTGGTCGAACGGCTGCATTGGTTGCGCACCGAGCTGCCTTCGATCGAGACGCGGGTTGACGCCCTGGCCGCGGATCTCATCGGCCGGGCAGATGCCGCTGGCATGGTTAACCTGTTTGCCGATCCGAGCGGCGCTCCGGGCGCAGGTTCGGCTGGGCGGTTGCAGGTGGACGCGCGCGTCGATCCCGATGCGGGCGGCGAAGCCTGGCGCTTGCGGGACGGCTTGAATGCACCTGTGTCCGGGAATGTTGGAGACGACCGCCAGATCCTCGACCTGCTGGCTGCGATGGACGCGCCGACTGTTGGCCCGGATGGGAGCCCCCGCAGCCTGCAGGATTCCGCGGATTTCTTGAGCCTTCAGTCCCAACTGGACTCCCGGTCGGCAGAGGCGGAGGCGACCCGGCTGCAGGGTTTCCGCGAGGTGATCGCCGCCGAGCTGGATACGGCTCAGGGAGTCAATCTGGACGCAGAATTGCAGGCCCTGATTGAAATTGAAAAGGCGTACGCCGCGAACGCAATGGTTTTGGAGACTGTCGCACGCATGACGGACGCTCTGCTTGCCATTGGCCGCTGAGCGGGCGGCACCGGCGCGGGAAATAGGGGAGAGTACCCGATCGTGATGAGCACCCAGTCCCTGCACGCGTCCTTGTCGCGGGCCAATATGGACGTGACCGAACGCCTGCAGCGGGTCGGCCGCGAACTGGCTACCCAGCGGCTGGCGGAGCCGATGCAACAAGCGCCGGTTTCCAGCCTTTCCGATCTGGTATCGGCACGGCGGGCCGCGGAAAACGCCGGACGCCACTTGGATGCGCTGACGCTCGCGGCCGGCCGTGCCGGCGCCACTGCCGTCGCGATCGGTGCGCTGGGATAATCGGTGACTGGCTTGCCGGAGCAGATGCTGCACATGGGCACGACCGAAAGCTCCGCCGCCGGGGAACCAATAGCCCAGCGAGCGGCATTGGCGCTCGACGCGGCTGTAGGCGCCTTGAACACCCAGTCGGGGGGCAGACATCTTTTCGCCGGGACCGCCACGGATCGGGCCCCGCTGGCGGATGCGGATACCATCACCGGCGCGGCTCGAGCCGCCTACGACTCGGCCATGGCAGGCGGGACATCGGCGGCGGCCGCGGTTGCGGCGGCAGTGTCGGCCGTGCAGACCGGCTTTGCCGATGGCAGTCTCTACCGTGGGGCAACGGCGGGAACGGTTGCCGTTCACGCGAACGGCAGCGGCATCGCTTATGGCGCCCGGGCGGATGAACCGGCCCTGCGCGACACCATCGCCGGCTTGGCGGTGGCTGCGGCGGTCGCCGGCAAGACGCCCGGCGAGCGGGCCGCAGCCCTGAATGCCGCGGCGGTTCATTTGCTCAGTCAGCGCGACAACGTTATCGCGGTCGAGGCGCGGGTTGGCACCGCCCAGGCCGCCATCGAAGATGCCCAGGAGAGTGGCCGTGCGCATCTTGGCGGCGCGAGGGAGCGCCTGCAGGCGCTCGAAGGGGTCGATCCTTATACCGCGGCCACGGAACTGGAAGAACTTCGTGTGCAGCTCGAGACCATCTATGCTGTGACCGGACGCATTGCGGGAATGAGTCTGGCGGGGCGCCTTTAATATGAAGGTGCGACGCTTGGCCTGGGCTGCCGCGCCTCTGGCGATGACTGCGCTTCTCCTGGGGGTGCCCGGCGCTGGTTACGCCCAGGCGCAAATCCGGATCAAGGATCTGGTTGAAGTTCAGGGGGTGCGCAGCAACGAACTCGTCGGCTACGGGCTGGTCGTCGGTCTTAACGGCACCGGCGACCGCACGCGAAATGCGCCTTACACCGAAGCGGCCCTGAAAAACATGCTGGAGCGGCTGGGTTTGACCGTGGAGGGTGAAGCCGTGCGGCCTCGCAACGTCGCGGCCGTGGTCGTCACGGCACGCCTGACCCCTTTTGCCCGCCGCGGCAGCAAGCTGGACGTGACCGTCTCCGCCATTGGCGACGCCAAGAGTCTCCTCGGTGGCGTGCTGGTGATGACACCGCTGGGCGCTGCCGACGGCAATATCTACGCCGTGGCGCAGGGCCCGGTGATCGCGGGCGGGTTCTCGGCGGAGGGCGATGCCGCTTCCGTCACGCAAGGGGTTCCAACGGTGGCCGTTATTCCCAACGGCGGACGGGTCGAGCGGGAAATCCCTTTTTCCTTTGCCAGCCTGTCGACGGTTCGGCTCGCCCTCAGCGACCCGGATTTCACCACTGCCGCCCGGATTGAGACCGCGGTCAACACGGCGCTTGGCACCCCGGTCGCACAGATGACCGACTCGGGCACGGTGGAAGTCGCCGTGCCGCCGGGCTTTGCCGGGCGGCCAGCTCATTTGATCGCCACGATCGAGTCCCTTACCGTTGCGCCGGCGCGGCGCGCACGCGTGGTCATCGACCAGCGTTCCGGCACGGTTGTGCTCGGTGCCGACGTCCGGATCTCGCCGGTGGCCGTGGCTCAGGGGAATCTGACGATTCGGGTGCGCGAGCAACCGCTTGTCAGCCAGCCAAGCCCGCTCTCGCGGGGTGGCGAGGCCATCGTCGTTCCGCGCTCGGAGGTGGACCTTGAGGAACAGAACGGCTCCCTCGGCACCCTGGAAGGCGGTACCAGCATGGCCGATCTGGTTGCCGGCCTGAACGCGCTCGGCGTGACTCCGCGTGGTCTGATCGATATCCTGACGGCGATTAAGACGGCTGGCGCTCTGCATGCCGACTTGGTGGTGCAATAGAATCCTGGTAAGAGGCGTCGCTGTTTATGCTGGGGTGCAACCGAGCCAGAGCCCCTCGTGGCTTCTTAGGTAGCGTAGGTCCCCACCATGGCCGCCGCCAGCAATTCCCAACCGCCGGCCAGCACGAAAAAGGCTAGCTTGAGCGGCAGCGAAACCGTGACCGGCGGCACCATCATCATTCCGAGCGCCATCAGGATCGAACTCACCAGCAAGTCGATGATCAGGAACGGCAGCAGGATCAGGAAACCGAACAGAAACGCGCGCTTGATTTCCGTTAACATGAATGCGGGCAGCAGCACCGAGTAGGGCAGGTCCGAGATGTCTTCGCCAGTTTCTGGCTGGGGCCGGAGCTGCTGCAGCGTGCTGATTGTCGCCGGATCAACGCGCCCTTCCATGAATTGCCGGAAGGGCGTGAGCGTTCGCTCGATCGCCTGCTGTTCGTCGATCAAGCCTTCGCGATAGGGCGATATCCCTTCCTTCCAGGCGACACTGAAAACGGGGTCCATCACGTACCACGTCATGAACAGGGCCAGCGCCACCATCAGCATGTTTGGGGGCGCTGCCTGGACGCCAAGGCCTTGGCGCAGCAGGGAGAGCACGGTGACCATGAAAGGAAAGCAGGTAACCATCATGGCGATACCGGGCGCGAGGCTCAGCACCGTGATCAGCGCAAACAGTTGGATCGCCGTCGCGGACAACCCGGCTTCTCCGGTTCCCAGATCGATCGTTTGCGCGCTGGCGCTGTTCACGGCAGTCGCAAGAAACAACGCGGCTATTCCGGCGAGCCTGGCGGCTGTCCAAGTCCGAGGGGGTGCCGCCGTTACGCCGCCACCTTGGCAGCCGTTCTCAGGCAGTTGCACCGTCAAATACCTCGACCAGGCGCAAGGCGAGACGGTCGCTTCCGTCCTCCATTTCTTCCAGGGTTCCGCGGGCGACGACCTGGTCGCCAACGCGCAACTCCACCAAGTCATTGGGCATCTCTTCCAGCGGTACCAGCGTCCCTTTTCCCATTTCGGCGAGAGCGGCCACGGTAGGGCGGGCCCGCGCCACGCAAACGCTGGCTTCCAGTTCCAGGTCGAACACGGTGCGTCGTTGGGGAGCGGGAGCCACGCTGGCGGGCGTGCCTCGCCTTTCCTCTCGACCAGGGTCGTTCATGCTGCGGCTTTTCCTTTCGACGGACGGGAGACGCCGACGGGGTAGGGATTGCCGTCCCTCGCCGTCGCGTCGGTGTTTGTCTGGATGAGGGCAAGTGTGCCGCCG
>Ga0102940_1002781_pt1 | contig 10337 bp, 6 predicted proteins | sample SalPonR2_C_D1_MG_FD_78215 | JGI IMG/M metagenome (GOLD analysis project Ga0102940, IMG submission 78215) | Salt pond soil microbial communities from South San Francisco under conditions of wetland restoration - Salt Pond MetaG R2_C_D1_MG | ecosystem: Environmental > Aquatic > Marine > Intertidal...
ACAATCGGTGGGCTACAAGTAAAATTGTATACTGCCCTTTTAAGGCATCAATACTGTCTTGTATGCTTTTTTCGGTTTCGCTGTCCAAGGCAGAAGTGGCCTCATCCATGATTAAGATTTCAACTTCTTTATACAACTCTCTGGCAATGGCAATGCGCTGGCGTTGCCCGCCACTCAGGTTTATCCCGCTATTTCCTAATTGGGTTTGTTCCTTATGATCCAATTCATTAATAAAGTCTGTGAGTGAGGCTTGGGCTATGGCTTTCCAAAATCTATCTAAATTCTTTTTACTAGGTTTTGCCCAAAAGCTCACATTATTAAAAAGGCTATCGCTAAAAATCACGGGTTCTTGGGCGATATACCCGATGTGTTGTTGGTAAGTCCTTAGATCAATTTGGTCCGCATTTTTTTGGCCAATCTTAAAACTCCCTTTATCCGGGGGCAATAAACCCGATAAAATATTCACTAAAGTAGTTTTGCCGGAACCGCTTTCGCCAACAAAGGCTATGGTTTGCTTTGGTGCAATACTTAAGTTGATTTGCTTTAAAATTTGGGTCTCGCCGTAGTAAAAATCTATGCCCTTTAATTTTAAGTGTATCGGGAAATCTTCCAGGCTTTCGGTTCTGACCAGAGCCTGAGCTTTATCAAATTGCTTTTGTAAATTTTGAAGGTTTTCAAAAGACCCGATGGTACTTAAATATTTGTTCCAGGCGGTTTGCAAATTAGTAACAGAACTTAAAGCCCGGTAGAAAAACAACAAACTGATTAAAATTCCCCCCAGTGCACCACCTAAAAGTTTAACCTGAATAAGGATTACTACAATAATCACCACAATCAGCATCGGCTCTCTGGCGGCGCCCATAATGGCTCTTAATACTCCAATTTTTCGTCGACTCTGCTCTATATGTTTAATGCTTTGTCTTAGCTTTTTAGCGTACTTTTCGACCAAACCTGTAGCCCTCAGGTATTTAAAATTAGCCACGTGTTGAATAATCTGCCCCTGATAACTGTTGGAATCTTTGGTAAATTTTCTTGAGGCTCCTTTGGTTTTTTTATAGAGTGAAGCGTATAATATATTAGTCAAGGCTCCTCCTATGGTGACCAATAAGGCAAATTGAAAATCTATTAAAAACGCAAAACTCATATAGACGGCTACCATGACGCCATCCTGGAAAGCTTTTGTATAAAAATTGAAACCTTTAGATATCTGTTCAATTTCTCCGGACAAGGTGTTTTGAATTCTTCCTGCATCTGTGGTCATAAAGACTTTAAATTGGATAGTATTTAAAGCGTTAATCATATTAAGTCTCAACTGCTTGATAAATCGCTGTTGTAGAAACACTTTATAGGATGCAGATATAAACGATGAAAACCCTTTAAGGATAAAAAACAACAACATAAACGCCAGAACTATTGTCAAATTCAATTCCAAGCCCAGGGCTTGAATCCCTTCCACCAAAAAGCTAAGGTTTCCCATATCTTCAGGATTGACTTGCCCAGTATCTCCAGCCATTTGCAGTAAAGGTAAAAACATGGATAAGCCCAGGCCGTCCATAGCACCTACCAGTATACTCAAGCCTAAAGCTAAGAGGATTCTATTGCCGAGAAACGTATAAAAGTAATGGAAGGTTTTAAACTGTTTGGCTAATATTTTTTTTAGGTTATTCACTATTTATAATTTTTTTTATTAAGCCTTTCATAATCCTCCTCCGTATCCATCGCCAACCCCGGATGCTTAGCATCAAATGCAAATTCGGGTGCTATACTTAGGATACTATACTGCTCGGGTTGTTTATACAATCCTAAGGTCACATGCTCTTGCTGTTCTGCTGATGGCTTGTTATCAAGGAGCTGTCTTAAAACACTGGTTTTAACCACTTCTGTGGTGGTGCCTTTCAGGCATTTTTTGGGAAAATTGTTGGTCACCAGGTCCGGTTTTTCGGACTCCCAGGCGTTTATGGCTTTACGCATTTCTTCAACGGAAAACAAGGGCCGGTCGCCACATAACCTGGCAAATGCACTTAATCCATGCGCTTCAGCTGCCAAAACAGCTCTTTGCAACACATTGTCTTCACTCCCTCGGAAGCAATTAACGCCGATTTTATTCGCAAGTTCTTCTAAAACATCGTCTTCCTTAGTGTCTGAAGTCGCCAGTATAACTGGATATCCTGCTTTTTGAGCCCTTCTAATTACATGTTCTACCAATGGCATTCCGCCGAAATCAAGCATCGCCTTTCCTGGTAATCGAGTCGAGTTCATTCTGGAGAATATGAGGATGCCTATGGACATGGGTTGTGGTTTAGGAATTCCGGGGTTCTAATTCCAGGCGTTGTCCTGAGTTAATCGAAGGATTTGTTGATTTCAGGTTTCAGGTTTTTTAATTCCAGGTTTTTTAGTAAAGTTCATTGACCAACTTGGAACCCTTCGGTAAATGATATATTGAGCCTGTCGAAATACTCAGGGCGACGTTTGAAACTTGGAATTTGGAATTTGTTGATTTCAGGTTTCAAGTTCTTTCATTCCAAGTTTCAGATTGGTTAATAAACTCATTATAAACTTGAATTTGGTCCCGAGGTTTTGGGATGGAATTAGAAATTTTTTCCTTAATGCCTTATTGGTAATTATTGAAACATTAAGAAAATAAGGGCCATTAAGTATTTATATTCACGTTTGATTAAACAAGTCCAAAACCTGAAACTTGAAATCTGGAACCTGGAATCTGGAACCTGGAACCTGGAACTAATTTAATCAAATTCATAAATCTTCAACTTCCAACACTCCCTTGTCTACCAGTATGTCTAACTCCTCTAAAACCTTTACGAAAGGCACCTTACATTTTTCTGCAATGTCCAGTAAGCTATGCTTTCCATCAGCATAAGAGATCAAATTCAACCTGGTCTTTACCACATCTGTACTTCCTTTTTTACTGATCATGGGGTATAACCCACGCGGGCCGAGTTGGGGTTCACCCAAAACTTGTGCTTCCGGCACACAATCATGTTCTATCACATTCAGCATTTTTTTATGTAAATCTAAACTGCCTTGCAATCCTTCTGCTGTCACGACACCACCAATCGTATCCAGAGAGGTATGGTATTCAGGATACGTTCCGAATTTTGAACGCATCACCAAAGCCATTGGCAAATCTATTCCCGGTGCGCAGTACATGCTTTCATCACTGCCCCGATCATTCCAGGTATAGGTGTCATAATCATCAACATAATTTTGTAAGCAATGTAAGGCAATTTTGTCGGCGTAGGTATTTCCTAAGCGCGACGGGAGGTAAGACCAGGTTCGTTCATCACCAACACAAGTCAGGTTGAATCCTGCAAATACCTTGTCTTTTAAATGGGATAATCTGTTTTCTAAAAATGCCGCTGAACCAATGATTTCAGGGATAAACACAAATCTATAAGTGTATTGTAAGTCTTTTTGTTGTTGCAACCAACCTGCTAAAGCAATGGCCACACAAGGTCCGGAGAGTTCATTATTAGCCATCGAGGGATGACAACAATAGGTGGATATTAAAACTTCTCTATCAGACTTCCCCTCAATTAAAAGTTCCCCGTAAGACAAACTGCCTTTAAAATGTCTGGCATCGATAAAAGCCTGGTAGGTTCCAGGTTTCAGGTTTTGTTTGACCTCATCTTTTATGCAAAACCCCCAGTTTTTTTGGTAATAAGACGTCACATAAGGAATGGCTTCGGGTTGTTCCGGGATTGAATGGAGATGCGGTTGTAATTCTTCCAAACTCAATTCCATGTCAACACCTGTGCTGTATCCCACAACGTGCAAATTGTTTTCTGCAAAATCTGCGATAATTTTACCGTCCGGAGCTTTAAGATAAGCTTCTGTGATTTGCCATTCTTCAGGGATTGTCCAGTCTAAAGCTGTTGTCCCACTTTGTACTTCATGAATCACCAGATCGGGCAAGAGGTCTTTAATGATGCCTAATGTTTCACGTAAACCACTCCCGGTAATACTCCGGTTGATCGGCCATAAGCGATTCATCAGGTTAATCATGTCCTGACCGGTTGTAAGTATGTTTTGTTGTGAGTTCAATTTGGTTTTATATTAATGAGAGTATAATGTAAAAAACATAAGTTATTGATTTTAGAGTAACACTTTCTTTTCCCGAAGTTTCGGGACTCCCTTACCGAAATAAATTCGGCACAGGCTGAGGGAGAAAAAGCTATGTCCATATCCCCTTGAGGTTCCCGACGCTTCGGGATAGGGGTGTTTTTTATAGTCATTTCGTTCCGAATTTCAACATTAATTCAAGTTATGCAAGTCTTCCCTTTGGGAAGATTTAGATGGGCTTAAACAAATACAATACATTCCCACTAGGTTTGATAGCTTCAAAATCTGAATGTAATGTTTTATCGAACTTATCAGCAATGTATTGCAGTGCTTCTTCAGTAAAGCCTGTAAAATGCTGAATGGCTAAGGGGTTATCTACTCCATCCAGAATGACTGCGGCAACTTCAAAGGACTCAAAGACTTCTTTCATAAATGCCATGGGATTTTCCAAATGGTCTAAATACTGAAAAAAGCCCAGCACATGTTGCTTTTCTTCAGAACGCTGATTCCATGGTTTCCTCGGAATGCCATGGTGTTTAGATATAAATTCTGAACAATGTAAACCGCCACTTCTACAATTTTCGCTCCAATAATTGACCTCCGGACGTTGGTAAAAGGTGACGGACACCTCCTGTTTAACCGCATGAGGCATGAGTCCCCAAAGCGGACATCCCAACTCGGCATAATTTTGTATGCCACCACACTTTTCATTGATGTAGTCCCATAATATGGGCGCAGAAAATCCCGAAAACCGCTTAAAGGCTGAAGGTTCTTTTATGGATTCTTCTAGCAAGGGCTTATATTTGAGTATGCCATCAGGCTGTTCTGACTGAATGCAATTTAAAATGTCCTGTCCTTCTTCAGTCTTACTAAACCCATCGATCGAATCTATGATCGACGATAAGGCGCGCTTGTACCGGTTCCTGTTTTCAACATCATTTTCAGTTATGGCTGTTTTAAATAGCCCCAATTCATGAAAAAAGGTTTTTGCTGAAAATCGTCCGGAAACAATATCCCAACCTTTGGGATGTGTTGGCACGTAATTTCGAAAAAGGGTTTCTAAACTTTCAGATGAAAACCAATGCCGTTTATAAATCAATCCACAATTCAGACAAGAAACATTGGCATGGGTGTCTATGATGTCGTCTTCAGAAATTCCGGTCATGTCCGCAATCTTTTCTGAATACAGATTTGGTAAAGAATGAGAATGGAATTCAGCTTCACTGCTTCCACAAAGCGGACAAGTATGTATTTTAATTGAGAACATTCTATGTTTAGGCTTAATTAATTCCAGGCGCTGCCCTGAGTTTATCGAAGGGCGCTGCCCTGAGTTTATCGAAGGGTTCTTTGATTCCAGGTTTTAGGGATCTAATTTCAGGTTTAAATACCCCTCTTAATCTCCCCTTACTGAAATGAATTCAGCACAGGCAAGGGGAGAAATGCTGCTTGATTATCAATAACATTTTTTTTGTTGCATAATTCGACTTCAGGTTATCAATTATTTCAGGTTCTTTGATTCCAGATTCCGAGCGCTGCCCTGAGCATAGTCGAAGGGCGCTGCCCTGAGTTTATCGAAGGGCGCTGCCCTGAGTTTATCGAAGGGTTTCAGGTTTGGTGATTCCAAGTTTCAGATTCAAAATTTTTAAGTTGAGTTTAATTATCAACTTGGAACCCTTCGGTAAATGATATATTGAGCCTGTCGAAATACTCAGGGCGACGCTTGGAATTTGGAATTTGAAATTTTAAAATTGAAATTTATAATGTAATGAATTCATCTCGTATTACTTTGAATATCGGAACATGGGATTAAAATTCACCCTTCGGGGGTTAGGGGGCCTTAAATAATATATAATCCCCAACCACCAAATTATCGATCGCCGTACTTTGAAAACACTGAATCGCTTCATCCGGTGTGTTGACGATGGGTTGTCCTTTGACATTGAAAGAGGTGTTCAACAATACAGGAACACCCGTTTCTTTATAAAAGGCTTCCAGAAGTTTCCTAAACCTGAGGTTATTGTCTTCGCCAACGGTTTGGACTCTGCAGGTATTATCCACATGAACTACTGCAGGAATGACGTCTTTTTTATCGGGCTGCACATGGCAGGCAATCAACATGTGCGGACTCTCCTGGCCGATGTCGAAATAGGTGTTGCAGTGTTCTTTTAGTACCGCCGGCGCAAATGGCCTGAATTCCTCTCGAAACTTCACTTTCGCATTGATGTAATCTTTCATCGACGCCGGAAAGGGTTTGGTCAAGATGCTTCGGTTGCCTAAAGCTCTTGGTCCAAATTCAGAACGCCCCTGATGCCAGGCTATTATTTTGCCTTCAGAAAGCAACTTTGCTGTGGCTTCGTAAACGTCTTCGGGTTTGTGAAATTTGGCTCCGGATGACTCAACCGCAGTTTTGATCTCGTCTTCTGTAAAGACCGTCCCTAAATAAAAGTCGTGGTATTTTTCAGGCTTGATCTTTAATCCCGCATTAACTGAAGCTAGATAACAGGCCCCAACAGTCAATCCGTCATCTCCACTGGCCGGTTGCACAAATAGTTCATCAAACAATTTCGATTTTTCGATGACACCGTTCATGGAACAATTCAATCCTACACCTCCTGCTATACAGAGTTTGTTGACCTTGTGCGTTTCTTTAAGCTGCTTCAGATGTTTTAAAACCACCGTTTCTAGGCGTAATTGAAGTGCTGCAGCTATATTTTTGTGGTGTTGGGTAATCTCTTCACTGTAGTCTCTTTTCGAACCGAAAAGCGCATAAAATTTATCGCTTACCCATTTGTTTTTTTCTTCGTGGTAAGCAATGTAATCTCTGTTGATGTGGTAGTCTATGTCGCCTTTCTCCTGAATGATATCAGAAAACACCTCGTAGTAACTTTGGTTGTGTCCCGGAACTTGATCATGGGGTTTGCCATAACAAGCCAGTCCCATAATAATGCCCTCGTCGCAATGGTGCATCCAGCCCAGGTAAAAAGTGATTGCCGAATAGATTAACCCCAGCGAATCCGGGTATCTTGTACTGTTGTGAACTATATTGATATCACCATCTTTACCGATGGCATACATGCCTGTATCTATTTCTCCGATGCCGTCTAAACTTATTAATAATGCATCTTGAAAGCCTGAAGGGTAATAGCAACTGGCCAAATGACACAAATGGTGCCTGTAAAAATTAATCTTGCCTTTAAAACCGGTTTCCTTTCTTATGGTGTTTTCCATTTCGAAGGTGGTTTTAAATTTATTGAAATCTTCAATTAAAAATTTGATGCGCTCCTCATTTTCTAGAGCGGGCTTGAGGTAAAATTCTCTCAGCTTATACATCGAATCGTTGGCAAAGGCAATTTCATCCAATTCTTCGATTCCTATGCCGGCTGTTTTTAAACAATCGTTTATTGCACCCATAGGAAATGCCCTTGAATGCTTTACATGGTCGTACCTTTCCTGAGAAGATGCTGCGATTAGTTTACCATTTACCATTAAGGCTGCTGCAGAATCGTGGCCACCATAATGTATGCCTAATACTTTCATTTTAGCGCTTTTGTTTTTATATACTTTTTTGATTCAACCGAATGGGCTTTATGGCTCAGCATCATTTTAAACAGCCTAAACTGAAAACTGTTCAGTACTCCAAAACTATTTTCTTGATTGACAATAAGATGGGAAACGCGCGCTCCAATGAGGCTTTTATTGGTTTTAAATGCCTCTAAGGTTGAAACCATTATTCCTCCTGCACTCTCGTAAAGTGCTTCTCTTTCGTACGAGGTGTATTTGTCTTGGTCTAAAATGGCCTTCAAGGTTTTTCCGTTGTGCCTGTAAAATGGCCCTTTGCTGGGTTTTACGGAAATCAAGGACTCCGATTGAAATATTTGAAGCGTATCTAAAGCTTCGTCTATATGTATTGAACTTAAAAACGGATATTCAATCTGAACCAAGGCGAGTGCCTCGTATGCTTTTTCCTGCCGCTCTAAAACAAAATCTATAGTTTTATTTAATTTGATGTCGTAGGCTGCCAATTGTTTTGGCCGCTCCAGAATACTTAGCCTGTCGTCGTTAGAATAATGTTGGTACAAATGCTCCAACACCTCCGGATCTGAGGTTGTGACCACAATATGGCTGATGGTTTTGGCTTTAAAACAACTTTCAATCCTGTGGTCTAACACGGTTTTGTTATCGAATGCATACAATGGGAAACTTTCACCTTTAAAAATTCGATTTCGAACAGGAATGATGGCTAAGGTCTCCACAGGCTTGATATACTTTTCTGAAAACTTACGTTTGATTTGCCGCCGTGTCTCTAAAATCTTATCCTGGTCTGTTGTGAGGTTGTAATCGTGTTGCCTGTAAGAAAATAAAGGCCTGCTCACATTAGTGACCTTATGAAAGGTGATGAATTTTATCCAAAGATCGAAGCCGTCCTGGCAGGAAAAAGACTCATCGTATCCGCCTAATTTCTTCAAAAATTCAAGCCTAACCATTGTACACGCCCCATGAGCCGGCTGGTCGTATAAGGTCACTTCGTCATCAAAGAAATGCCGCCTGTGGGTTCCCACCCTTTGCCCGTCCTTATCGACATAGTAATAATCCGGGAAAATGAGCCCCAGTTCTTCATCACTCTCCATAATAGACACCATAACGCCCAAAGCTTCAGGTTGCAAAAAGTCGTCTGCATCGAGTCGTATGATGTATTTGCCGCTGGCATTGTGTATGGCAACATTGTTGGTTGCATTGAGGCCCTTATTCTCCTGAAATATGATCTTAACATCCTTACGATCCTTATATAAATTTATAATCTTCCGACTGTTGTCTGTCGAACCATCGTCAATGATGATCAATTCAAAATTTGGATAGGTTTGATTTAAAACACTTTCAATAGCCTGTTTGATGTAACTGGCGTAATTATGAGAAGTGATGTAAACGGTAACTTTTGGATTCATTTAGCTAAATGGTCTAATTGGAGAATAAGCTCCATTCCAGTTTTTGATGCTTTTGGACATCTTGCACTAATGTTTTACCCACAACCTTATCAAAATCCCGGGCATCTATCCCATGGCACGGCCTTAAAACCGTTAGATCGGAAGCTTTAATAATATTCCCTTTGATTAGATTTTTTAAAGGGTAAACCGCTCTTCTGAAACTAATATCGTGCCCATTATCGATTTCAATGGGTAAGGCTGTTTTGATAGCTGTGCCTTGAAAGGCCTTTATGCGTTTAATTTTTGACTTTACGTCTAAAACTTCATCGCAGGTTAATGAGACTTTATGATCTCTAAATGTTTTGTTTTCTCTGGAATCCGTAAAATGAAATTCTAAAACCTCTGCACCCAGTGCAACTGCAGTTTCCAGCGCAATCGTGCCTTCCGTATGGTCTGAATATCCAATAGGATGCTTGAATAGTTCCTTAAAGCGTTTCATGACCAAGAGGTTGGCATCAGCATCCTCTATGGGATACATGCTTGTGCATTGTAAAATGGACAGGTTTTCGGGTGCTTTAAAAAAGTCATCAAGGTTTTCAATGTATGCCACCGTTTTTTGAACTTCTTCCTCGTTCGCCAGCCCTGTAGATAAAATGATTGGTTTCTTCTGTTCTGCTGTTGCCTTCAATACTGGATAGGCCGTGAGGTCGCCGCTGCCAATTTTATAAAACGACACATAAGGGTTTATCCATGCTAAAGCTTCTATATCCCAGACCGAAGCCGAGTAGAGTTTGCCGGCATCCAAAACCTTTTCGGCAAGTTCAATGTGTTGTTCTTTGCTGAGTTCAAACTTTTTAAAATGCTTATTCCGCTGAGGGCTTTCCAAAGAAGACACCAGTGTATCGCCGGTGTATATTTGAAACTTCACAGCATCTGCACCAGATCTGATTGCTAAATCTGTCAGTTTTTTGGCGTACTCAAAATCTCCTTCGTGGTTGCCGCCGATTTCGGCAATTAATAAAGGTTTTTGATTTAAATTTTTAAACATTTTAAGGCTTATTAGGTCTCGAATTTATTTTATTACTGGCGGATTGCGCGGATTGACGCGGATAACTGTTGATAAATTATTCTATATTCTCACTTTTAACTACTAACTTTAAACTTGAGATTAGCACTTCTAACCTTTTACTTCTAAAATCTGATTTCAGGTTTTAAGTCTCAACTTGGAATTTTGGAATTTGGAATTCGATAATTCCAGGCGTTGTCCTGAGTTAATCGAAGGATTTGTTGATTCCAGGTTTCAGGTTCTATGATTCCAGGTTCCGGGTTAAGGAA
>Ga0102940_1002787_pt1 | contig 10327 bp, 7 predicted proteins | sample SalPonR2_C_D1_MG_FD_78215 | JGI IMG/M metagenome (GOLD analysis project Ga0102940, IMG submission 78215) | Salt pond soil microbial communities from South San Francisco under conditions of wetland restoration - Salt Pond MetaG R2_C_D1_MG | ecosystem: Environmental > Aquatic > Marine > Intertidal...
ACCCTGTATCGCGTATCGATCCCTCAGCAGTCCGAGCACGAGACGACTCGTCCCGCTCCCACCGGTAACTATGCAGCGTGGCCAGCTGTTTGCTGGCGCGCCATCGCGTGATCATATTGACCAGCAGATAGACGCACGCCGCGAGCCAAAGACCCGGACTTTTCTTTATATCGAACCTTTTGCCCCCCGACTCTTCCCCCGGAGCGTCCTGTAAGTGCGGGAACTTGCGCTTCAGTTCCATCCGACCCAGTCGGCTGCGTGTCTTGACCTTCACGAGGTCCGAGAACCGCCGCGGCGCGTGGATCGTGAACGTGTACCCCTCGGGATTGATCCGCTCGTCTGGCGAGAAGTGTCGGCGGACAAACTCGTCGTCCGCGATGATCGGCGGAAACTGGTCGAACCGCGCACGCCCCGCCTCGGAGAGCGCATAAAACCCGCCGCCGATCAACCCCCGCTGATGATACGGCTGCTTCAGCCAGACGCGGTAGAACGCGCGGACCGGCCACGAACTTTGGCTGTCATCGACCTTCATCTTCGGCGCCGCGGCCAACGCCCGGCCCGGTTGCAATGCAGACGCGACCGCCTCGATCGTATCGAGATCAACCACCACGTCAGCATCCAAATAAATCCGCGGGAAACCCGTCGCGGCGGCATCGCCCAGATTCAGCGCCGCGATTTTTGACGCCATCTGCGTTTCAACGACCCGGATCGGATCCCCAAACGTCCGCGCCAGCTCGGCGGTATCGTCCTTGCACCCATTGCAGGCAACGATGATCTCGACCCCGCCCCGGATCGGCCGGGTGATCAACGCGCTGAGACACCGCTCGATCACCTCCGCTTCGTTGTAGGCTGGGATCACAATGCTGATCATAAGCACCATACTCTCGAGAAATCTACGAAGTCGGCACCTGCTTGCGGCCCGATGAGCGTTGTTGGCGTTGCTGCATCTGACGATCGTATCCGAACCACCACAGCGTCGGATGAAAGAACAGTGGCCCAAACGCCTCTCGCAAACGCTTTGCACGATCGAACCCGATGAAGGGCGTAGCGGCGAAGCTTCCGAAGTATCGCACGCCGCTGTGCAGCAGGATGATCGCCGCTGTCAAAGGCCAACGCCATTTCGCGAACCGACGACGCGTGAGATGCATCCCGCTGATGGTCATCGATAGGATCCGCTTGGGTCGCAAGCCATCGCCGCTGCCGACGAGATGGACGACACGCGCCGAAGGGATCAGCCAAAGCGGTTTCCCCAGTTCCGCGATCCGCAGGCAAAGATCGGTCTCTTCGTTATACATGAAAAAGCTCTCATCAAACCCATCGAGTCGCTCCCACACCTCGCGCGGCACCAGCATGAACGCGCCCGACAGGATACGTGCCTGCACCGGATGCGCCGGGATGTCAATCACGCTTCGGCACAATCGACCGAGCCCAACGGCATTGAGAAGCGCTACGGGATAACTCGGCCCGGGCTGGGCACAGCTTGATTCAATCGTGCCGTCGGGATGATGCGTCGTACCCCCCGCCGCGCCGAGTTCGGGGTGAGCATCGGCGAAAGCGAGTAGATGCTTGATCGCGGAAGGATCAATCTGTGTGTCCGGATTCAACAACAAGACGTACCGGCCTCGGGCGTGTTTGGCCAGGACGTTGTTACCCGCGCCGAAACCAAGATTCGTCTGGTTCTCAATGATCTGAACCGTCGGGAACTGATCGCCTACGACCTCAAGTGTGTTGTCGCCATGGCCGTTCTCGACAAAGAGTACTTCGTACGTGAAATCGCCCTCAGATCGAAAGAGGTGTTCCAGCGCATCGGTGAGCAGCGCACAGCAGTTGTAGCCCACGATCAACACGCTGACATCGGGTTCGACGCGATCCCGATGGCGAACCGATTTGGCAAGCAGACGGTCAGTCATGACGCGGCTTCCCCTTGCGTCGCCGCAGGCTGAAATCCAGCTCGCTCAAGCGCCGCGACCAGTTCTCGCGCACTGCGGTCACTCGAGAACTGATCAACGACAACCCCACGCGCCGCCGCCCCCATCGCTCGCGCACGCTCGGGTTGTTCCGCCAGCGATTTGATCGCCTGTGCGACCGCGCCGGGGTCTTCCGGATCGAGCAGGATGCCCGTTTGCCCGTCGTACACCAACTCGGGAACGCCGCCCGTGCGTGTGACAACAACCGGCAGGGACATCGCCATGGCTTCCATGATGGCCACTCCCAAGGGCTCGGCCTTGCTCGCCAGCACAAACACGTGAGCTTGTTGTTCGAGTTCACGCACCACCGATTCGTCGACTGCGCCGCGTAAACGCACCGAGTCGGAAAGCCCCGCATGGTCGATCTGTTGTTCGAGTTGTTGTCGGTAGCCGCCGTTCTTGTTGTCTTCGCCCAGGATGTCCAGTTGGACGTCGATGTCTTGCTCTCTCAACCGACGCACCGCCTCAATGGCAACATGGTGCCCCTTTGCCGCGTGCAGTCGCCCACAGCTCACCAGCCGAAGCGGACCTTCGCCTGTCCAAGGTTGATACGGCTTTTCGCGTTGCCATCGTGACAACTCGACACCCATCGGCGCCAACCCGATATCAGCGGGCAGGTCTTGACCGATCTCTGCTCTGCTCTGGTCGATCAACCGCCGGGTAATGATCAAGCCGAACCGTGCATCGCGCCACTTCAAGGCTTGGGCAGGCCCGTAGTCCGCCATCGGGCCGTGCAACGTCACGCTGTAGCTCAAACCGAAGATGTGATGAGCCGCCGCGGCGATCAGTGCCGAGCGCGCCGCCGAGTGGACATGTACGTGATCGATGTGTTGTGCTCGACTAAGCCGCCAAATCAAACCGGCCCCGACCAGAACCGCCATCGCGCTGGCCTCGGCGTCCGAAGCGCGGTATCGCCTCAGCCAAGAGAGCACACGCAACGGGTTGGACAGCAGCGACAGGCCCGACGCCAAAAGCTGGCCGGGCCTTTTCGTGGCGAGGTAGATCGTCTTCTGACCCCATGCTTTTCCCTCCGCATGTACCGCGATTTTCGTGTCCGGTGGGCGCGTACTCAGCAAGCAAACATCCACGCCCATCTTCTCCAGGGCACGCAATTCGCGAAAGAAAAATACATGCGTCTGTCCGGGGAACTCTGGAACCAGGTATCCCAGCCTGAACGGTTGCGAAGGTGTCATGATTTTCGCTCCCACAAATCCGACTGATACTCGGCATACCAAGCGCGAAGCGCTTCCAAAGGAAGATCGAAAATCTTGTCACAAACCGATCTCGCCTCGCGCGTTCCGCGCCAACCGGCAAACGAGAAATCTCTCGCCTTCACGTCTTTCGCGAGCAAGTACCACGACCGCCGGCTAAGTATCTTGCGGTAGGCGCGGCGCGAGGCCTCGGGGTCCTGCGCGTGCAAGCGATGCAGCAGCATCGCGTTGGTCCCACCCATGACGATGACGGGGTATCGCCCTTCGCGACCGCTATGTTCCTCGAGGTGGCAGGCGCGAGCTTCGTACGCCTCAACAAGCAAGCCGTGTCGCGCCGCGCGCTGACTGGCATCGGCATCTTCCAGATAGCTGTAGCGTTGCAGAGCCTCTTCAAAGCCCACCTCGCGAATCACTTCGGTGCGGTAGCTCATCACTGCACCGCGAAAACTGTGGTGGATCGTTAAGCCCATCCCCGACAATTCATCCGGCAACGCCCGCTCTGGCATCGGCTCGTAGGCGAGCAGGTAGCGCGTCATCCCGAACCAGTCCTGAGCACGCTTCCACAGGCGGCCTGCGCGCGGCACTTGACCTTTGCCTGATGGAGGATCGGCTTGATCCGAAATCGCTTGATTCGGCCCGACTTGTGCATCGGTGTCCGGCGGCTCGGGCACACGCCTGGCCTGAACACCCGCAAGCACCCCGCCTTCGTCCGCTTCGTAGACACGCATCATCGCTTCGGCGCAGTCCGGGTACAGCAAGGTGTCGTCGTCGAAGAGCATGACGACATCGCTCGTCACCGCGCGGATCGATTGATTGCGTTGGCAAGCCAGGCCGCGGATCTCGGCGGGCGCGTAGTCCCATTCGATGCCGGGCACATCGGTCAAGCCTTCATCACGGATCGCTTGCCAGGTCGATGCCCAATCGTCACTGGCATCCACGACAACAATCTGATTCGGCAGGCGGGTTTGCTGCAGGGTTGTGCGCAGAGCCCGTCGCAGAATCTGTGGCCGGTTGTACGTGCATATCGCTAATGTCCAAGACTGACTCATCGCGTGCCCCCCGAAGCCACAGGCGATTCAGATGGCTCGCCAGGCCTCCATTGCCCGCTCGTGAGCCGGCGATAGACCGGGCCATCGATATCGAGGTTGGATTGAATCAGCACGGCCACTTGATGATCCTTGATGTCATCCAGAAACGCCTGCAGATCAAGCTCGCCTTCATCGCGGTGGCTGTGATAGTGCCAGGAACAATGGCATATTTCTGTTGAAGTTGGTTCGGCTTTTGCTTCTTCGAAGCCAAGGACGTGCTCGACGTAAATGCCATACAGGATGTACTCGGACAAGTGCAACGTGTTACAGATCACTTTCGCCCAATGCTTGCCTGTACTTTCCGTGATGCGCTCGTTCATCATGCGGAGCGTGTCGCAACGCCAGGTCACCAGTTGACCGATGTAGTCGCTGCCGTACCAATCGGACGGCTCGATGCCAAGAAGCCGCCCCGACTCGCGGTGCCAGCGCTGATGCGTCGGCTTTGGCGGCGGACCGGGGAATCGCTGCAGATGCAGGCGATCGCCTTCGAAGACGTGTTCGACCCCAAAAGGGCGAACAAAAACAACATCGGAATCCGCAAAAACGATGGCGTCTGTGGTGACCGCATTGGCGGCGCTCAGTTTGGTGAGCTGTTGCAGGATCCACCCACGCACGGGGGGGGAGCAAAGCGTCAGCCACCACCGTCTCTGTAGCGGGAGTTGCCAGGCCTTGATCGGCAGAATCGATTCAACGGTGACCACGCGGGTGCGCTGATTCACGAGTTCACCAAAGATCGCTTCGTCGCGTTTCGGAACGATCAAGACATGCTCGATCGCTGGATCAACAAACCGCTCAACGCTCGCGCACAGCGTCTTGCACCGCTCGTAGTCGGGGCCGTAAGAACAGGTGACCAAAGATAAGACAGAACTCTTCATAGATATTGATCAAGTGATGAACATCATGCATGCAAAGGCCTTCCCACAACGTGGCGAATGCAACTACGCCGGCCTTATCACGGGCTCCGCTTCGGGGACAGGTTTGGGGCGTCGCGCGGGCGAAGGCCGCTTCTTTGCCGGCTTGGATCGTGATCGATTATTTTGTTGCGCGGATAAGCCTTGGGCCATCCCGACGCCGGCACCCAAGAACATCCAGTAAAGCATCAGCGCCGTCGAAAACAGCGCCACACTTAACTGTGTCAAACCGACGCAAACGATCGCGAGCATCAGGGCACGCGCAACACGCACGTAAGGCCGATCGGACACGTTCCAGATCGACTTCCAGCCGTAAACAAGTACCGCGACCGCGATACCGATCCAGAGGGTCAGCCCCACCCGGCCGTTCTGCATCAAGATCACGAGGAAATTATTGTCGATGGACCACTGGACGGTGTTTCTGAAAGCCGGCGGCGTGTTGAGCCCGTGCCCAAACCATTCAAAGCCGGGCATCACACTATAAACGCGCTCATACAGCCGCCAACGGTAATACCACGCCATCGGGCTAGAGAGGTGCAGTTCCATCATCAGGATACGCAACAAGGGTCGGCCCGATAGCACCTCGAGGATCAAGTACATCGATCCACCACCCATCGAAACGAGCAGCCAACGCGAACCGGGCTTGAGCGCTTTGAAATAGTCCCAGATAACCAGCGCGACCGCGATGGCCGCCGGTAGCCAGGCACCGGTCGACAGCGAAAAGAACACGCCCAAAAGCAGCAAGCCCAGTTTCAACCAGCGCAGGCGACCGAGTTTTGTGATCCGCTCAATCGCAGCGACCAGCATGACGGGCACAAAAACTGCGTAGGACACCCCGAGCATAATCGAGTGACTCGTCCAACCATACGCGCGTGTTAAACCCATCCGCATCTCGTGGTGCGGGTTATACGGCTCGCTCCAAATGACGGAATGAATATTGAAACGAAAAAACGACTCAAGCATGAGGAAAACAACCAGGAACGCCATGACCGTCATGATGCGCCGCATGAACACATTGAAAACCTGCGGACGCGAGCCGATATAGCGACCGACCAGGTACGGCACCGCACCGACGAGCACGCCTCGGCCATACGCCTCAACGCCATCGAGCATCGTGGGAACGGACCGCATCGCCGAATAGAGCGCCGACAAGTAAAACAAGATGACCACAACATCCGGCCATGCGAACTTGATCCGGTTGCCGCTCAATAGCACCGGGAACAAGACGATCGCACTCGCGAGCGCGGGGGTCAATGAAATCGAGCCGATCTCTAGCGCGACCGATTTAGGAATGAAAAGCGTGAACAAGAAAGCCGTTAAAAGCCACTTCATCCATTCCGGCTCGTTCTGCGCAATCGTTATCGGCCGACCCGCGGCTTTCCGACGGACCGTTCGCTGCTGAGCGAGAGTTGGGTTCTGTCCCTGTATCGGCATTAAACACCATAGCCTCTTCGCAGAGGCAACCCGTGAACACTAGTTTAAGCATCATCGGGTATCAAATGGGCACAGATGAGTTAAATCTGCATCAGACCGGCTTGCCCGATCAAGCGGATGGTGCCAATAACGGCTGGATGGTTTCCGCCACTTGCCGATTGAAGGGAGCTTGAGCGTAATGCGCTCGGACACGCTCGGCTCCATGGCGTGCCAGCCTGTCGGCGAACGCGGGGTCATTCAACAACCGTAAACACGCGCGGGTGAGCCCCGCGTCGTCGTCACCGACCAGCAGGCTCTCGCCATCAAGAAGATGCGACTCGTAGCCACGCAACCCGTATCGCGATGTAACGACCGTCCGATGCCGTTGCAGCGACTCCAGCACTTTGATCTTTGTCCCCGCGCCTTCCCAAAGCGGCACGACGCTAAAGGCCGCCTCGTTGTACGCCTGGTCCAAGTGCTCCACAAAGCCGGCGCACTCGACGCCCGGGATCGATTCCCACGACGGCGGCGCCGACCCGCCGACGAGCTTGAGTTTCGCTGACGGACAAGCCTTGCGAATCGCCGGCCAGGACCGGTCCAGGAAGCGCTGCATCCCGTTTCGGTTCGGCGAAAAGGACAGCGAACCCACAAACAGAATCGTTGGCTCGCTTGCTTTGGGTTGTGCTGGCACCGCGCCTGCAGGTGAGCCAAAAGGAATGTTGGGCAGCAAACTCCAAGGCGCAAGCCCGTCAATCCCGTCGAGGTCCTGCCGCTTGGTCAGCCAGAAGTGCTGTGACTTGGAAAGCAAGCGATGCTCAGCCCAAGCGAGCTGATCGATCCGGCGATCCCACCACCAACGCTTGAGCCTGGACCAAGACGGATGATCCGCACGACCGGTCATCGAGGAGCGAACCCGCTCCGATTCGCGATCATCGACATCCACAATCAGGGGTCGCGCGCCGCCAACCACACCGGCTACCGCAGCCGACCAGGGGTACCGGCTCACGATGACGTCATAGTTGTTCAAGTGCCGCTCGATCCGCCGCTTCACGTCGGGGTCGGGCGCGTAGTCCACCCCCCAACCGCGGATCAGGTGAATGAGTTGTTCGCTGTACTGACCGGCCCAGCGCCATGGCGCGTGCTGCCCCGCCTTGCGATAAGACAAGATGTCAACGAGCCCATACTCCCGCTGCAACTGCTCGCGCTCTTCGGGGCTAATTGGGTGCTCGGTCTTGTTGATCACAATGGTGTCAACCTGCCCCAAAGGGCGCAACGCCTGGTAGAGCAGGTTCGTCCGTTGACGGCCGCCATCGGTCGTGGGCAGCGGCGCAAGAGGTGTGAGATACAGGATCCGTGTCATCGCGGGACCGTCGTAGAAATAGGATCAACTGGTTTCGATGCGATCGACCGTTTGCAATCCGACCGAGTCGAGCCAATCGGCAATCACGCCGGGCGCGTCCTCGGGCCAGGACTCGGTCCGCAACAGCTTGCCACCCACGTAGCGTCTCGCGGGCGCGGAACCTTTGAGCAGTTGGCCCGTGACGAAAGCCCAGCGCCTGGATCGCCCGCCCATGCGCCTCATCGATTGAAGGAATCGACGCAGCGCTTTGGCGTCTTCACGCCAGGCATCTAAACAGCCGAGGACTTCAACGGGCAGGTCGTCCTTCGCATCCGCCAGCGCCCGATCGATCATCTCATCGACCTTCGCAGTGTGTTTGTTTTGACCGACGTCGGCGCTTGCGGTCGCCTGCGTGTCGTGCACGCGCCAACTCGCCCACGTATCGCCGACATGCGCGGTGTCTGTCGTCAGCGATGCGCGCATGTCCCAGTAGTAATCGCTGATCGATCCCCAATCTGATCGGAACAGACCGATGCCGTCGAACAACGAACGACGGATCAGCAGTTGGGTCAATGAGGTATAGACGGTTTTCCCGAGCATGTGCAGCAAACCATCGTAAGGCGCTTTGCGTATGTGGTTCTGATCGACCATTACCCCCGAACTGCGCGCAAAAGTAGAGCGCACAGGCCACCAGTTATCACGTACCGCATCGCCTTGTGAATCGAGCAACCTCAGCGGGCAGTGCGCGAGGCCACAATCCGGGTGCCGGTCCAATGTGTTCGCCATCTTCTCAAGGCAATCGTCGGCCATCGTGTCGTCGCTCGTCGCGATGTAGATGTACTCGCCCTGCGCGTACTCGATCGATCGATTGATATTCGTATAGATTCCGTCGCGCGGACCCTGGTAGACCCGCACGATGCCGCCCTGCTCGGTGAACGCATCGATCATCGCGAGCGTGGCGTCGTCGGACTGGCTGTCGACCACAACCAGTTCCCAATCGGTTAGCGTCTGGCGACGGATCGACTCGAGGCGCGGCGCAAGAAACGCCTCGCTGTTGAGGGTCGGCATGCAGATTGAAACCTTAGGTCGACTCATCGGCTGGCTTGTGCCTCCGGAGCATCAGCCGGAGCGTTTCGTGAAGGTCGAGCAATCGGTTCGCCTAAGAACGTTTTTAAAAAAGGCATCAGGTGGGGCGGGCTTCCAGCCTGCCGTCACGACGAAGTCGTGAAATCATGTATTCTTGCGGCCATCAAAAGGCGGGCAAGATGCCCGCCCCACCTTTTCAAACACATTCTAAGCGGCTTGATCCTCGCCGGTTTTGTTCATCGGCTGATTCTTCGGGCCAACTTCATCGCTAAATGGCAAAGCAGCCCCGGATTGCGACAAGCGATCGTTTTGCTGAAAGGAAAGGATTTGATTGCGTGCTCTTTTCACCGATCGACGAAAGGACCCGGGCACCATGCACAGGACCGCGTCCAATGTGCGCCTGGACTGAATTGCGAGCCAGAGCACCACAAGCACGGGCAACGGGGTCAAACGCTTGGCGCCTTCGACCCAGAATTGCGGGTATAGCACGGGCGCACGCTTCTGCAAAAACGCCGCAACCGCATCACGCAGGCGATATGGCCGCGCTAAGTCGTGTCGCACCTGGCCAAGCGGGTCCCACTCCCATGACAACTGCGACCACAACGCCGCCTCCGCACGCGTCGGTTCGCGCCAAAAGCGATCCAGCATCCGCTCGGCAATCTCGCGCGTGTTGTGGATGCCGTCGAAGCGCGTGGCGTTGGGACGGATCTGCTCAAGAAACGCTCGGAAACCTTTAATGTAAAGCTCGGTGTATTGATCGACGAACGCGGAATCTTCCAGCGGGGCAAGCCTTGGAACAACTTTGCCGTCGTGTTCATAAAAACCCGTCGTTCGTCCGTGGAAGGACGTAAACAACGTCTCCAACGCGCGGGTATAAACCATGTGTCCCGACATAACACCTTGTTTCGTAGCGCGGTTGAACATAAAGGTATCCAACGCGTCGCCGGGGACGCGCGGCTTGTCAATGATCATTCCGACGTAGAACAGCCGAAGGTTATCGCAGCCCATCTCCGCAAGAAAGTTGAACAGCGGCGCGTGCGACTTGGTCGTCCAACCCGAGTCGATCAGCGCGACGCCATCTTCCGGGACAAGCCCCTGCTGCAGGAAGTATCGCCGCTGCTGAGCGCGGTAGTCTTCGAGGTTATCGAGCAGCGCACGATTGAACGCTTCGTCTTCAAACGCGTGCTTCTTGATCGCGTCCAACTGGTCATTGGATAGCGGCGCGTGTTCGTCGTGGTCGGCCAGGCCGAGTTCACCAAGATGCTGCCGCAGCGTCTCGGGCTTGCACATGAGGCCTTTGCTCAACGCGTCG
>Ga0102940_1002788_pt1 | contig 10325 bp, 7 predicted proteins | sample SalPonR2_C_D1_MG_FD_78215 | JGI IMG/M metagenome (GOLD analysis project Ga0102940, IMG submission 78215) | Salt pond soil microbial communities from South San Francisco under conditions of wetland restoration - Salt Pond MetaG R2_C_D1_MG | ecosystem: Environmental > Aquatic > Marine > Intertidal...
CCGCGCCAGCCACACCCCGGCGCCCGGCGTCGCCGCTACCGCTGCTCCCTTCCGGGCCTGACGGGGTTCACGGCTGGCCGTCGCGAGGGGACCGACGCGGACCACCATTGACGGGACCCGGCGGTTGCCGGGGCCACTATGGTAACCGGAAACCCCCGGCGCCCGACAGGCAAACGCCGGATCCGGCGCCTGGTGCTTCGTTGCCGTACGTTCAGCTTCGGGATGTTAGCCTGCAGGCAAGGTGAAAACCGGGAGAAGGTCATGAACCGCCGCCACGCAGGAACAACGCTCGTGCTCGCCGCCCTGGGAACGCTCCTGGGGCTGGGGGCGCCCGCTGTCAACGCCCAGGAATACCGCGTCGACGCCGTCGCCCTCGAGGCCGGCGAATCGCCGGCGTTCAGCCAGGAAGAGCTCGACCAGATGCTCGCGCCGATCGCGCTCTATCCGGACGCGCTCCTGTCACAGGTGCTCATCGCCGCCACCTACCCGCTGGAGGTCGTGGAGGCCGCGCGCTGGTCGCGCCGCAACCCCGGGCTGGAGGGCGAGAGCGCCACCGCTGCAGTGGCTGACCGCGACTGGGACCCGAGCGTCAAGGCGCTGGTGGCTTTTCCGGAAATCCTTGCGCGCATGAGCGAGGACCTTGACTGGACCCGCAGGCTGGGCGACGCCATGCTGTTCCAGGAGGAAGCACTCATGGATTCGGTCCAGTTCCTGCGCGCCCGGGCCGACGCCGCCGGCAGCCTGGATTCGACGGAGCACGTGCGGGTGATCCGCGAGCAAAAGACCATCATCATCGAGCCGGTGGAGACCCGGATCGTTCACGTGCCCTATTACGATACCCGCGTGGTTTACGGCGCATGGCGCCGGCCGGCCTATCCGCCGGTCTACTGGTCGCGCCCCTCGCCCTATTACCTCTACGGCGGCTCGGGCTTCTACTGGAGCGCCGGGATACACGTCTCTTCGGGCTTCTTTTACAGCAGCTTCTATTGGCCCCAGCGCAGCCTGGTGATCGTCAATACGCCGCGCTACTACTCGCCGCCCCGCCATCGCCCGGCAAAAAGGCACTACGTGCCCGGCCAGCGCTGGAAACACAACCCGGCACATCGCCGGGGCGTGCATTACCGGCATCGCGAGGTGCGCCAGCGCTACCAGCCGTTGCGCCATCGCGAGAGCGCCCGTCTGGAGCACCGTACTGGCCGCGATCCGCGGCCGGCAACCCTGGAGCAGCGCAAGAGAAGCAGGCACCTGGACAGCGCACATATCGAGCGCCGCAACTCTGCCGGCCTCCAGACCCGCAGCCCGCGACGCGAGGCGCCCGCCCATGGCGGTCGCGCCACGCAGTCGAGCCGCGCCACGCAGTCGAGCCGGTCCGCCACCGTGCGCAATGCGCCCCGCGCCCAAGGCACGCTCGAACGCCGCTCTTCCGAACGACGGTCGGTAAACCGCCGCTCGCTCGAGAGCCGTCACGGCCTGGACGTGCGCCGCAGCAGCCCTTTGCGCACCGAGACACGGCGCCCCGAACGGGTCCAGCGTTCCGCCGGCCGCGCGTCTGCGCCGCCGCGCGCCACCGGCCGTGCCAACGCAAAACGCGACGCGCCCGCACCCGCGCGCCCGGCGAGGAGCGCAACGCGCCACTCGAACGACAAGGGCGCCCGGCAGGGCGCCCGGGCGGCGCAACCCCGAATAGACAGCCGGCGCGACAACCGCCGCATGCGCTAGGCCTGCGGCCGCTCGCCCTGCGGCGGCGGCCCGCTCAGTCCTCCGCGTCCGGCTTCAGGAACTCGGCCAGCCATTCCTTCTTGGCCTGGTACCAGTGCAGCGAGTTGTTCGGCTTCAGTATCCAGTGGTTCTCGTCGGGATAGAAGACGAAACGGCTCCGGACGCCGCGATTCTGCAGGATGTTGAACAGCTCGATGCCGTGGTTGAGCGGCACCCGCCGGTCCAGCGCGCCATGGATGACCAGCGTCGGCGTCTCGAAGTTCGCGGCGCCCAGGTGGGGCGAGGACTGCGCGTAATGCCCGGGATTCAGCCAGTACTCGCCGTGCCGGCGCTTGGAGGCGCCATAATCGGCCGCGTACTGCGTCAGCCAGTTGAACACCGCCGCGTGCGCCACCAGCGTCTTGAAGGGATGCTCGCGGCCCAGCAGGATCGAGGCCAGGTAGCCGCCGTAACTGCCGCCGCCCGCGGCCATGCGGTCCTCGTCGATCCAGGGCTTTGCGGCGAACCATTCGGCGGCCTTGATGGTGTCCTCGTAAGGCAACTCCGACTGGTAAGGGTTGATCGAGTCGGCGAAGGCCTGGCCGAAGCCGCTGGAGCCATGGAAATTGTGCCAGGCCGTCACGTAGCCCCAGCCCGAAAACACCTGCGCGCTCCAGCGGAAATGGAAGCCGTTGGGAATGGCGTTGTGCGGGCCGCCGTGCAGCAGCAGGTATAGCGGATATTCCTGCCCGGGATCGAAGCCCGGCGGGTAATTGATCCACATCTGCACGGGCGCCCCGTTCGCGCCCTCGTAGGTCACGCTCTCGTAAGTGCCGAAGTCCACGCCCGCCAGCACCTCGTCATTGAAAGCGGACAGCTTGTCGACGTCGCCCCGCCTCGGATCGACCCGCACCAGCGTCGGCGGCTCCACGAAACTCTGGCGCAAGGCAATCAACACGCGGCCGTTGGACGAGAGCGCCGGGGCGGTGAAACTGTGCTCGTCCGTGATCGCCCGGGTCTTGCCGTTGCGCACGTCGATGGCATAGAGGGTGCGCAGGCCGGCGTCGTCGATGGACGCATAGACGCGGCGGGCGTCCGGCGCCCAGGTGACGGCGCTCACCGTGCGGTCGAAATCGTCGGTGACCACGCGCTGCGTATCCTTGCTCCGGTCGTGCAGCACCAGCCTCGCGCGGTCGGCGTAGAACCCCGGGATGAGACGCTGGGAGAACGCCAGCCAGCGCCCGTCCGGGCTGTAGCTCGGCGAGAAGTCGGGGGCGGGGTTCTCGGGCGTCAGGTTGCGCGCTTCGCCGCCCTCGGCAGGCAGCACGTAAATATCGGGATTCGGCTCGACTCCGCTGCTATCCGAGTCCGCCACCACCGCCAGCTGCGCGCCGTCGGGCGAAATGTCGTAGCTGCCCGTGTCAGCGCCGCTGATCATCAGGTGCACGCCGGAGCCCGGCGTCACCGGCTGCGGATCGCCGCCATCGATGCTGATGCGGTAAACATGCGGCACGCGCGCGTCGTGCCACCGGTCCCAGAAACTGATCGGCGCCTTGTCCCAGGTGAGCGCGGAGACTTTCGACTGCTCCTCGCTCTCCAGCCGGTCGGCCATCTCCTGCCAGTCCTCCGCGTCTTCCCAGACGCGGCTGATGAAGGCCACTGCCGCGGAATCCGGAAACCACCTGGGCGCGCCCGCACCGGTGGGCACGTCAGTCAGGCGGCGCGCTTCGCCGCCGGCCACCGGAATGATGTACACCTGGCTTTGCTCGTCGTCGCCGCGGCGCGAAACGAAGGCGATGAAGCGCCCGTCCGGGCTCCACGCGGGGCTGGTGTCGTTGCTCGCGTGGGTCGTCAGCTGGCGGGCCTCGCCCCCGTCTGTGGGCACCAGCCACAGGTCGGCGATGCCCTCGTCGTCTTCCACGTCGTAGCGCGTGACCACCACCACCGCCTGCGATCCGTCCGGCGAGATGGCCGGGTTTGAAAGCCGCTTCAGCTGCCACAGGGTCTGCGCGTCGATGGGATTGTGCTCGTCCGCCAGTGCAGGGACGGACGCAGCCAGAAACAGCGCCAGCGCGCCGATCACCAGGTGCCGCATGAGTCGATCTCCAGGTCCGAAAGGAAAAAGATTATCGCCGAAAACCCCGCGCGTTGCCGCCGGCACTAGCCGGAACATTAGCCGGGGCATTAGCCGGAACGATGCCCCTGCCCCGCCGCCGCTGGCGACGCCTCCAGGCCACGGAAGCTCAGCACCATGCGGCCCAGGGTGCCGGTCTCGATCAGGAAGCCGTCGTGGCCCGCGGGCGTGCTCAACAGCTCGTAGCGGGCGTCGGGCAGCAGCCGGGCGAGCTCGGCCTGCTCGTGCGGGGGATACAGCACGTCGGAGTCCACCGAGACCACCAGCGCAGGCATGTCGATCCCGGCCAGCACCGCGGCATAATCCCCGCGGCCGCGCGCCAGGTCGTGCGTGTCCATGGCCCGGGTGAGCCGCACGTAGGTATTCGCGTCGAAGCGGCGATGCAGCTTTTCACCCTGGTAGTTCAGGTAGGAACTCATCGCGAAATCGTCGTCGTCCTGCAGCGCGCGTCCGAAACGCGCCTCGAAATTGTCCCAGCTCCGGTAACTGCACATGGCGATCATGCGGGCGACCGCCAGCCCGCGGCGCGGCGGTCGATCCAGCGCATAGCGGCCGTCCTGCCAGTCCGGGTCGAGGAAGATTGCGCGCCGCTGACTTTCGCCGATGCCGATGCACCATGCCGAGTGTCGCCCGGAGACCCCGATCGGCGCGATGGCCGCCACGCGTTCGGGAAAGAGCGCCGCCCACTCCAGCACCTGCATGCCGCCCAGCGAGGGTCCGAGAACAAGCTGCAGGCGGCCTACCCCCAGCGCGTCGAGCAGGCGCGCCTGCAGGCGCACCATGTCGCGGATGCTCACCTCCGGGAAGCGGCTGCCCCAGGGCGCGCCGTCCTCGGGATGAGGCTGAATCGGCCCGCTGCTGCCATAGCAGCCCGCCAGCACATTGCTGCAAACGATGAAGTCGCGCGCCGGGTCCAGCGCACGGCCCGGGCCGAACATCCCCGCCCACCATTCGTCGGCGTCGGCGGAACCGGTCAGCGCATGGCAGACCAAGACGGCATTGCTGCCGTCGGGCGCGAGCCGGCCCCAGGTCCGGTAGGCCAGCTGCACCGTCGGCAGCTGCGCGCCCGACTCGAGCGTGAAGCCTTCTTCCAAACGCCACAGCCGGGTCTCCGGCGAGAGCGGTGTGGCGGAGACCAGCGCGGCATCGCTCATCCGGGAGAATCCGGGACTTTCTCGAAGGCCTGCGCGAAGTCGTCCTTGATGTCCTCGATGTGCTCGATGCCGACCGAAACGCGGACCATCTCCGGGGTCACGCCGGCCGCATGCTGCTCCTGCTGAGAGAGCTGCTGATGGGTCGTGCTGGCGGGATGGATCACCAGCGTCTTGGCGTCCCCCACGTTCGCCAGGTGACTGGCCAGCTCCACGGAGTCGATGAAGCGTTTACCGGCCTCCAGCCCGCCGCGGATCCCGAAGGTGAGAACCGCTCCGTAGCCGTTGCGCATGTACTCCGCCGCGCGGCGATGGTACGGGTGGTCGCGCAGGCCGAGGTAACTGACCTTCTCCACCGCCGGATGGCCCTGCAGCCATTGCGCCAGCGCCAGCGCGTTGTCGCAATGACGCTGCACGCGCAGCGACAGCGTCTCCAGCCCCTGCAGGAACAGGAAGGCGTTGAAGGGCGACAGGGCGGGACCCCAGTCCCGCAGCCCCTCGACGCGCGCGCGGATGATGAAAGCGAGGTTGCCGAAGGGGCCTGACGGGCTGAAAACCTCGGCGAAATTCAGGCCGTGATAACCCGGCGACGGCGTGTTGAAGGTCTTGAAACGCTCGCTGAACCAGTCGAACTTGCCCGCATCGACGATCACGCCGCCGATGGACGTGCCGTGGCCGCCGATCCACTTGGTGGCCGACTGCACCACGATGTCGGCGCCATGGTCGATGGGGCGCAGCAGGTATCCGGCGCAGCCAAAGGTGTTGTCCACGACCAGCGGAAGCCCGTGCGCGCGCGCGATCGCCGACAGGCGCTCGAAGTCCGGCACGTCGAAGCCGGGATTGCCTATGGCTTCCACGTAGAGAGCCCTGGTGCGCTCGTCGATGGCGGCCTCCCAGGCCGCGAAGTCATCGGCGCCGACAAACCGCACGTCGATGCCGATGCGCGGGAATTGCACCTTGAACTGGTTGTAGGTGCCGCCGTACAGGGTGCTGCTGGAGACGATGTTGTCGCCCGCCTCCGCCAGCGTGGTCAGCGCCAGGAACTGCGCCGACTGGCCGCTGGCCGTGGCGAGCGCCGCCACCCCGCCTTCCAGCGCCGCGACGCGTTGCTCGAAGACGTCAGTGGTCGGGTTCATGATACGCGTGTAAATGTTGCCGAACTCTTCCAGGGCAAACAGGCGCGCACCATGTTCCGCGTCGGCGAAAGTGTACGAGGTCGTCTGGTGGATCGGCACGGCGCGTGAACGCGTGCCCTCAGCCGGCGCCTGGCCGGCATGAACCTGCAGGGTTTCGAATCGGTGCTTCGTCATTTGCGCTCCCGGGGATCAAGCTGTCTGTTGCCACGGGGGGATTATGGTCATGCATGGCTCGCGGTTGCCAGAGCGGCGGCCCGCGCAAGACCTGCTCGCGGTTCGACGGCCCCACGCTCCCGCGGACGCCCGCAGTACGCGGCGGGATCATTGAGGCTGGCCGGTATCCTCGTCCGGGGTTTCCGCCTCGGGCAGCAGCTCCATGGCGGTCGGCGTGGTGCGGAGCATCGGGTGGAAATGACTGTCGGTCAGGCTCTCTCGCTGCCTGACGAACAGTCGCGCGAAGACATAGGCGCCGAGCGTAAGCTGCGCCACCATCAGGAAGCCGGGGAAAGCCCTGGGTCCCAGGCTCTCCATGAAGAAGCCCGCCACCGCCGGGCCGACCACGGCCCCCACGCCATGCAACAGCAGGATGGTGCTGCATGCGGCCAGTACATCTTCGGGGTCCACGTAATCGAGCAGGTGGGCCACGGCCACCGGGTAAACCGCAAAGGACAGTCCCCCGTAGCAGAAGAACACCGCGTAAAGAGCCGTGGTGGAGCCTCCGGTCAGCAGCGCCGCGATGCCGGCCGCCAGGCCCGCGCCGCTGCAGGCCAGCGCGAGGGTGCGGCGGCGGTCGCCGCTGTCCGAGAGCAGGCCGATCGGCCACTGCAGCACCGCCCCCCCGGCGATGGTCGCGGTCATGAATATGGCCAGCTCGTCGATGCCCAGCCCGAGGCGACCGGCATAAACGGGGCCAAGACCCCAGAACGTACCGATGGCGATACCTGACAACAGCGCCCCGGCGGCGGCGGCGGGCGCGAAGCGGACCAGGCGGCCCACGCTCACGCGCTCGGCAGGCTGCAGCACCGGCTGCGCCATGCGGGTGGCGGTGACGGGCAGCATGGCCATGCAGACCAGGATGGCCGAGAGTGCGAACAGCATGAAGCTCTCCACGCTGGCGAGCCTCAGCAGCTGCTGTCCCAGCGCAAGGGCGGCCAGGGTGATGACCATGTAGATTGCGAACACCCGTCCGCGCTGCGTGCCGTCCACCGTCGCGCTCAGCCAGCTCTCGATGACCGTGTAGAGGCCGACGATCGCGATACCGCTGCCGATTCGCAGCAGGCCCCAGCCGAGCGGATCCACCCACAGCGCGTGCAGCAGGACCGTGCAGGTGAATAATGCGCCGAAAAAGGCGAACGCCCGGATGTGGCCCATACGGTGAATGGCCGCCGGCGCCAGGAAGGTCCCCAGGAAAAAGCCGAGAAAGTAGCCCGACATGATCAGCCCGAGCACCTGGTCGCCGAAGCCTTCCAGGCTGCCGCGCACGCCGAGCAGCGTCCCCAGCAGCCCGGAACCAAGCAACAGCAGGGCCACACCGGACAGCAGTGCGCCTAAGGGTACCAGGGTGGCGAACATCCGAGACTCGTTTTGCGGCGGTGAAGCGAAGCTTAGATCATTCCGACCAGAGAGCGTGCTGGCTCATCTATCCGCGGTCAATCCCCCTGCCCCACGCTCTCCCCGTCCGGCGCTGGCATCGCCCAGCGGCGCCAGCGGATCACGCGGGCCACAACGGCTTCGGCGCGTGCTTGCAGCACGGCATCCGGGGGTTCCACGGTGATCTCGAAAGCGCGCTCGCCGGCCGGCGGGTCAAGATCGTCAACCTCGATCAGCGCGCGACGAAAGGGCCTTCGAAGTCCCCTGGCCAGCGCCATCTTGAGCCGGAAATACATGGCGTGGTCGTCGACGGCCAAGCTGTCCCGATGCAAGCCGACGACCAAGCGGGTCGCTCCCGCTCGCTTGGGCACGGAATCCTGCCCGGCCTCGCCTTTCTTGCGACGGGCGAGGCGCGCAATCCCCAGCTCTTCGGGGGCAATTGGCTCGATCGGGCCTGCGGCGAGATTATTTGCTCGCATGCTAAGAAACTCCTGGGGAAGAACGCAGGTCGGCATCGTGCGGGCGAGTAACGACACGCTTTGAAGGGGGTTGAATCAAGGCACGAGAATGATGCAGCACAGCATGACTTTCCGGGCGTGAATCACTTCACAAAAAAAGGCCCGAGGCTTGCGCCCCGGGCCCTGTCATTGGCACAGCCGCTAAGGGCTGGACGCTTTAGTCCGCCGCGCGAGCAGCAGCGAGCCAGCCATCCCACTGGACCTGGTTTGCCTTGATCCATTCCTGCGCGTGGCGCTCGATGTCGGCCTGCGACTTCTCGCCGTCCTCCATCCGCGTGTTCTGCGCATTGATGTCAGCCAGGGGCAGCTCGAAGACCTCGAAGAACTTCCGGGCAGCCGGGTTCTCTCCAAGGAACTCCTTGTTCGCGACCACACGGATGTCGGCAACCACGAAACCGGCCTTCAGCGGATCCGACACGGCACCCTTGATTCCGCTGACGGTCATGCGGTCGACAGCCGACGCCTGGCTTTCGGTCGGATTGATCTCGGGAACGTTGATCCACATCACGTCCACGCCCGGCTCGAGCTTGCCGATCGTCCAGTTCGGCGCCCAGGTGTAGAACAAGATCGGCTCGCCGTTGTTATAGCGGGCGATGGTATCGGCCATGCTCGCCGAGTAACCGGCCTTGACTGGGTTGATGTAGTCATCCAGGTCATAGACGTCGAAGTGGTGCGTAATGACCTTCTCGCAACCCCAGCCCGGGGGGCAGGCCGTCAGGTCGGCCTTGCCGTCGCCGTTGGCGTCAAAGGCCTCCATGACCTCCGGCCGCTTAAAGTCTTCGATCGACTTGATGTCGTACTTCTCCACGTGCTCCTTGGAGACCAGGTAACCCTGCAGGCCGCCGGCCCTGGCGACGTAGCCCACGGCCTCGACACGCTCCTCCCAGCCCTTGGGCATCTGGGCGACGTGCATGGGGAACCAGCCGTTGGTCCAGTAATCGAGGTCGCCCAGCATTACGGACTGGTAGAACAGCGGGTTCTGCAGCTCCTTGGGGTCGTTGACCTCAAAGCCGAGTTCCTTGAGCCCCGCCCGCACGATCGCTTCCTGGAAATAGCCGGTATTCCAGGTGGCGCGCGCCGGATCGACCTCCACGCCCTTGCCGGGCATGTGCTCGTCTGCAAGCACGGGGCCCGCGAGGAAAACCGCCAGTGATGTCGTCAGTAGTGTGCGTTTCATTTCTACTCCTTTCGTCATTGAATCAATTCTCTCGTCTCACCCGCCAGCCAACAGGCGGCGGGCGTCGGAAGCCGGAAATCGGCCTCCCTTCAGAACTCCCGCTATTTCTTCTGGCCGAAGCTCTGCGTGATGCGATCGAGCATCATGGCGAGCAGCACGATGGCCAGCCCGCCGATAGTCGCCAGCCCGATCTCCAGGGTGTTCAGTCCCTGCACCACCGGGTTGCCAAGTCCGCCGGCGCCGATCAGGGCCGCGATCACCACCATGGACAAGGCCATCATGAGCGTCTGGTTGAGCCCGGCCATGATCGAGGGCAGCGCCAGCGGGAACTGGATCCGGCGCAATACCTGGCCGGAAGTCGCGCCGAAGGCGAGACCCGCCTCGATCAGCTCCGGGTGCACCTGGCGGATACCCAGGTTGGTCAGCCGGACGATCGGCGGCAGGGCGAACACGATGGTGGCGAGAATGCCGGACACTGTGCCAATGCTGAACAGCATCACCACCGGCACCAGGTAGACGAAGGGCGGAATCGTCTGCATCGCATCCAGGATCGGCCGCAGGATCATCTCGAAGCGATCACTGCGCCCGGCCATGATGCCGAGCGGAATGCCGATGATGGCGCAAAAGAAAACGGAACTGATCACCATGGCCAGCGTGACCATGGTTTCGGACCACAGACCCAGCCAGCCGACCAGCACCAGCGTGATTACGCTGAACACAGCCACGCCCTTGCCGGCGGAACGCCAGGCGATCACCGCGAAGATCGCAATGATCACTAGAGGCGGCGCGCTGGTGAAAAGCCACTCGAGGCCCTGCAGGCTGAGTTCGATCGGCTTCTTGATGGCCTGGAATATGTCGCGGTGGTTGAGAACCAGCCAGTTCACGAATTCCTGCACCCACTCGTCGAGCGGAATGACTTTC
>Ga0102940_1002799_pt1 | contig 10307 bp, 5 predicted proteins | sample SalPonR2_C_D1_MG_FD_78215 | JGI IMG/M metagenome (GOLD analysis project Ga0102940, IMG submission 78215) | Salt pond soil microbial communities from South San Francisco under conditions of wetland restoration - Salt Pond MetaG R2_C_D1_MG | ecosystem: Environmental > Aquatic > Marine > Intertidal...
ACCCCGAGAAGGCCGGACATCCGCCCCTCGTTCATCACCCCCCCCGTTCCCAGGAAGGGGTCTTCGCAGTGATCGATGACCCTGAGCCCCTGGTCCGCTGCGTATTCCATGGCCCGCCGAAAAAGTTCGGTGTCCCCGACAGGGAGGCCGTCATTGGAAAAAGCGACGCATCCGGCTGAGGCCAGCTCATGCATGGGGGCCAGTTCCCTGCCCTGCAGTCCTTTGGTCAGCCCTCCAACGGGCCGGATCCAGGGACCGTGGGGCCAGGCCCGGACGGCCTGGTCAAACATGAACCGGACCGTATCCCCGGAATCATTGACCGGGTCGGTATTGGCCATGGGCATGACCTGGCCGAACCCGCCTCCGGCAGCGGCACGAAGCCCGGAAGCGATATCCTCTTTGTATTCGAGGCCCGGCTCCCGCAGATGGACATGAGCGTCGATCAGACTCGGCAAGGCCCACAGGCCGCCTCCGTCCACCCGGGTCGAACAGGGGACAGAGCTCCCCTGTCCGGAAGAAACAACGTCGAGGATCAGTTTTTCCCGGATCAGCACATCCCGGGGCTCTCCCTCCAACAGCACATTGGCGACAATCAAATCAGGACCACTCATGGCCGCTCCTTGTGTTCATGCTCGACTCCCCCTCGAAAGAGCCGAAAATTTGTCTTGTTCGGGTTTCACACGAAACATTCCCCTCACTCCTGCAGGGTCAGCTCCCTGGACCGGCCGGCATGGAGATACAGAAGCGCCATGCGCACGGCCACTCCGGAGGAGACCTGATCCAGGACCAGGCTGTTGCCGGCGTCGGCCAGTCCGGAGGCAATCTCCACCCCCCGGTTCATGGGGCCGGGATGCATGATCAGCACGTCGGGAGAGGCCTGGTCCAGATGGGTTTCGTTCAAACCGTAGGTCATGGCGTACTCCCGAAGATCCGGGAGCAGTCCCGCCTCCTGACGTTCGAGCTGCAGCCGCAGGCAGATAACCGCATCCACATCGCGGCACGCCTTTTTCACATCGGAAAAAACCTCCACGGGCCAGGTCCCGACCCCGGCCGGAAGCAGTGTCCGCGGGCCACACAAGCGAACTCGTGCTCCAAGCATGGTCAGCATCAGAATATCTGAACGGGCCACCCGGCTGTGGGCGACGTCTCCGAGAATGAGCACGGTCTTTCCCGTGAACCCTGCAGGCCACTTCCGATGCAGGGAAAAGCCGTCCAAAAGGGCCTGGGTGGGGTGGGCATGCCACCCGTCTCCGGCATTTATCACGGAACAGGAGAGGCGCTCAGCCAGAAACCGGGCCGCCCCGCTGGACGTGTGCCGGATGACGATACAGTCCGGGTGCATGGCCTGCAGGGTCAGGGCGGTATCCTTCAGACTCTCCCCTTTCTGAAGACTGCTGCCGGACTTGGCCAGAGAAAAGGTGTCGGCAGACAGCCGTTTTCCGGCCACATCAAAGGACATCTTGGTGCGGGTGGAAGGTTCCGCGAAAAAAAGGACAACACTTTTGCCCTTGAGAACGGGAACCTTTTTAACGGATCTGGTGTTCACCTCGTCGAACCTGGCGGCCACCTCGAAAACATGACGGATCTCTTCGGGGCTCAGCTGGGATATGTCCAGCAGATCTTTGTGCGGCCATTGCATAGCGGTCTCCATATCGCTGAAATTGAGAAACGAACGGATTCCTCCGGAACGGGAACAGCACGCCCTGTCAAGGGCCCGGCCTCCGGTCGGGGATGGAAAAAAGGGGACAGGCCCAAGCGACCCGCCCCCGACATACTGTCATACAACACGCAACGGATTGTGCACCGTTATCTCCGGCATCGCCTAGCTTTCGTCGCCGGCGGCGTCTACGACCAGAGCCTGGACCAGATCGAAACAGATCACGGACTGACCGGAGTCCAGACTGACCAGACGGACCCCCTGTGTGGCCCGACCGACCAGAGAGACATCCTTGATCCCGATGCGAATGATCTTGTGCGTGGAGGTGAGAAGAATGACCTGGTCCGAATCGTCGACCATGACCGCTCCCACCACCGGACCGGTCTTAGGGGTGATCCGCATATTGATGATGCCCATGCCGCCGCGGGACTGACTCCGGAACTGCTCCACCGTGGTCCGTTTGCCAAAGCCGTTTTCGGCAATGGTCAGCAGGGCCGGCTTGCCGTCCGCGGAAGCGACCACCCCGGTGACCACATGGTCGCCGTCCCGCAGGGCGATCCCCTTGACCCCGGAAGTGTTCCGCCCCGTGGCCCGGACTTCCTCGCAGTTGAAACGGATGGAGTATCCGTTGCGGGTGACCAGGATCATTTCATCCTCAGGGGCCACCTCCCGAACCGCGAGCAGTTCGTCTCCGTCGCGCAGGTTGACCGCGATCAATCCGGAGCTGCGCACGTTCTGGTACAAAGAAATGGAGGACCGCTTGACCAGACCGCTGCGGGTCACGAACAAAAAGTACTTGTCCGTGGGCACCTGGCGGTGGGTGATGATAGCGGCCACATACTCCCCTTCATCCATGGGCAGCAGATTGGCGATATGGGTGCCTTTGGCCGTCCTGCTCCCCTCGGGAATCTGGTGCACCTTGAGCAGATGCATTCTTCCCCGGCTGGTGAACAGAAACAGGAACTGGTGGTTGGAGGTGGTCAGCAGGGAGGTGATGAAATCCTTTTCAGCCACGTTGACCCCGGCAATGCCCTTACCGCCCCGTTTCTGCTGCTGGTAGTTATCCAGGGAGGCCCGCTTGATGTATCCGTTGCGGGACAGGGTCAGAACCACCTCGTCATCCGGGATGATATCCTCGATATCGATCATGTCCGGATCGTGGGCCATGAGTTCGGATTTCCTGGGGGTGACAAAGGTCGATCTGAGCTCGGTCAGTTCGTCCTGAACCACGCCGCGCAGGACCTCGGAATTCTCGATCACCGAGCGCAGGTATTCGATCTGCTTGAGCAGTTCGGCATACTCATTCAGAAGTTTTTCCTGCTCCATGTTGGTCAGCCGCTGCAGCCGCATATCCAGAATGGCCTGGCTCTGGACCGGACTCAATCCGAACTTCTCCATGAGCTGGGTCTTGGCCTCCACCGGAGTTCCGGAGGATCGGATCAGGCGGACCACCTCGTCGATATTGTCCAGAGCGATGCGCAGCCCTTCCAGGATGTGGGCTCGATGCTCGGCTTTTTTCAGGTCAAACCTGGAGCGGCGGACAATGACCTCTTTGCGGTATTCAATGAAATGAACCAGAATCTGTTTCAGATTCAAAAGCTGGGGGCGGTTGTTGACCACGGCCAGCATGTTGATCCCGAAGCTGGTCTGCAGTGCTGTATATTTATACAGCTGGTTGATGACCACGTCGGGATAGACGTTCTTCTTGAGGTCCATGACGATACGGATCCCCTTCAGATCGGACTCGTCCCGCAGATCCGACACACCCTCGATCTTGTGATCGTTGATCAGGTGGGCGATCTTCTCCACCAGGTTGGACTTGTTCAGGGCGAAGGGAATCTCCCGGACCACGATGGACTGCCGTCCTTTGGCCCGCTCCTCCACCTCAAGCCTGGCCCGGATCTTCACGCTGCCCCGGCCGGTGCGATACGCCTCCCGGATGCCGTTCATGCCGTAGATAAACCCGCCGGTGGGAAAGTCCGGTCCCTTGACCACGGTCATCAGTTCCCGGATGGATGTCTCCGGATCACCAAGCAGCATGAGGGTTGCGTCCACAATCTCGCCGAGGTTGTGGGGCGGAATGTTGGTCGCCATGCCCACGGCGATCCCGGAAGATCCGTTGATAAGCAGGTTGGGCACCTTGGTCGGCAGCACCACCGGTTCTCTGAGGGTGTTGTCGTAGTTGGCCCGGAAATCGACGGTTTCCTTTTCGATATCGGCCAGAAAGGACCCGGCCAGGCGGGACATACGCGCCTCGGTGTACCGCATGGCCGCGGCCGCATCTCCGTCGATGGAGCCGAAGTTCCCCTGGCCGTCCACCAGAGGGTCCCGCATATTGAACCCCTGGGCCATGCGCACCAGGGCGTCGTACACGGCCGAGTCGCCGTGCGGATGGTACTTGCCGATAACGTCCCCGACCACGCGGGCGGACTTTTTGTACGGCCGGTTGTACGTATTTCCGAGCTCGTGCATGGCGTACAGAATACGCCTGTGCACCGGCTTGAGACCGTCACGGACATCCGGAATGGCCCGGCCGATGATCACGCTCAGGGAATACTCGAGGTAGGACTTCTGAAGCTCTTTTTCGATACTGATATTGGTGGACACGGTGACCTCGTTCGCCATTATATATCCAGTTCGCCCACAAGAAGGGCGTTGCGCTCGATGAACTCCCGACGCGGTTCGACCTTGTCCCCCATGAGCTTGGTGAACAGTTCGTCCGCTTCGGCGGCATCCTCGATGCCGACCTGCAGCAGAGTCCTGCGCTCCGGATCCATGGTCGTGGACCAGAGCTGTTCCGGATTCATTTCCCCGAGTCCTTTATATCTCTGGACATTGAGCCCCTTGTGGGCCTTTTCGAGAATCATATCCAGAAGCTCGAACCGGGAACCGGCCCGCTGGGTCTCATCCTTGAACTCCACATCAAAGCTCGCAACCGGAGTCACGCTCCTGAGGGTTTCCATGAGACCGTAGGCACGCTTGTACAGCCGGGAGTTGAAAAATTCGACGCCGATCCGGATATGGTGTTCGTTTTTATTGACGAACTGGAGAACATAGACCGGCTCATGGTCGAGGGGGTTGTCCTGGTCCTCTTCTTCGACCTCCTCCTTGACCACGGAAAGCTCGTACCCCCGCTCCCGGATCAGGGCCACAAAGGGATGGTGCTCGTCCTCCATGAACATTCCAGGGGTCAACCGCTGCGGAAACTCGAGAATCCCCAGAAAGAGATCTTCATGCACCCCGATGTTTCCGGCCTCCGTGACCTTGTCCCGCAGCAGGGCGATATTCATGGCGAACTCCATGAGATCCTGCCCGGTCAGGGAAACTCCCTGCCCTTCCCCGGCATCCGCGTCCCTGATGGTCAGATCCGAGCAGATCCGCTGCAGAAGAAATTCCTGCAGCTCTTTTTCAGACCCGATATACTTTTCGAAACTCCCCTTATGGGCCCGAAAGAGCGGGGGCTGGGCAATGTAGAGATACCCTCTTTCGATCAGCTCCTGGTACTGACGGAAGAAAAATGTCAGCAGCAGGGTCCGGATATGGGCCCCGTCCACGTCGGCATCGGTCATGATCACGATCTTGTGGTATCTGAGCTTGGCCAGATCGATGGCGTCGGCCCCGATGCCGGCCCCCATGGCCGTGATCAGGGCCTTGATTTCCTTGTTCTGGAGCACCTTGTCGAAACGGGTCTTTTCCACATTCAGAATTTTCCCGCGCAAAGGCAGAATGGCCTGAAAATGCGGGTTGCGCCCCTGTTTAGCCGAGCCGCCGGCGGAGTCTCCCTCGACGATGAACACCTCGGACTCCGCAGGATCCTTGCTCTGACAGTCGGCCAGCTTGCCGGGCAGGGCGTTGTCTGAAAGGGCTCCCTTGCGCCGGACCAGCTCTCTGGCCCGGCGGGCCGCATCCCTGGCCCGGGAGGCATCCACGGCCTTTTCGATGATCAGCTTGGCATCCTTGGGGTTTTCCCCCAGGAACACACTGAGTCGGTCATAGACCAGACCGGCCACATACCCGGCCACCTCGCTGTTGCCGAGCTTGGTCTTGGTCTGCCCTTCGAACTGGGGATCGGGAACCTTGACCGAAATGATAGCGGTCAGCCCCTCGCGGACATCATCCCCGGAAAGTTTCTGTTTGAATTTTCTGGGCAGATCAGCATTCTGGATATAGGTGTTCAGGGCCCTTGTCAGAGCGGTCTTGAATCCGGCCAGATGGGTGCCCCCCTCCTTGGTCCGGATATTGTTGGCAAAGGTGTACACATTCTCCTTGTATCCGGCCGTGTACTGCATGGCGAAATCCACGGTGACCCCTTCCACCTCGCCGGTACCGGAAATGGTCCCGTGCACCCCGTTATCCTGATTCTTGTTCTTGACAAAGGAGCGGATGCCGCCGTCGAACTTGAACAGATCCCGGTTCTGGGTCCGTTCGTCAAAAAACTCGATCCGGATTCCGCTGTTCAGATAGGCCAGTTCCTCGAACCGCTTGGCCAGTGTCTCATAAGAGAAGTTCATCTCCTCGAAGATTTCCTCATCCGGGCGGAACCGGATCATGGTCCCGGTCCTGGTGGAATCTCCAACGGTTCTGAGCTCGGTGACCGGCACCCCGCGTTCATAGCGCTGGGTGTATTTCTTCCCGTCCCGATTAACGGTCACGTCCAGGTATTCGGACAGGGCGTTGACCACGGAAACCCCGACCCCGTGCAGGCCGCCGGACACCTTGTAACTGTCATTATCGAACTTGCCACCCGCATGCAGCACGGTCATGACGACTTCCACGGCCGGACGATTTTCCTTGGGGTGCAGGTCCACGGGAATACCGCGGCCGTTGTCCATAACCGTCACACTGTTGTCCAGATGGACCTGAACCTTGATATGATCGCAGTACCCGGCCATGGCCTCGTCGATACTGTTGTCCAGAACTTCGTACACCAGATGGTGCAGACCACGGACATCGGTACTCCCGATATACATGGCCGGTCGCTTCCGGACTGCGGCCAGTCCTTCGAGTACGGTAATATTTGCCGCGCTGTAGGCGTTTGTATTTTCTGCCATTGGATTGAAACTTCTCTGGTTGATACATTTCACGTTGAACCGGGACGATGCCTAAAGCACCTCTTCCTCGGTGTAGTAGGTATCCTCGGTCACTTCCACGGGCATGGTGATGATCATGTAGCTCGGATCATCATCGCCTTCGATCCGGCACGGTTCAAAGCTGCCGGAAAACTGAAATCGGACCGTATCGGACTGAAAGTGGGACAGAATCTCCATGACCACCCTGGTGGGCATGGCGATCCGCTCCAGGCTTCCCGCATATCGGGCCGTGATCATTTCCGAGGCCTCGCCGATGTCCTGCCCCTGGCTGCAGAGCGCCAGTTCCGTCTCTTTCATTTCGAAAAAAACGGACCGGTTGTTGTCGGTGTTGAAGATCTGGATCCGGTCCAGGGCGTCGACCAGGGCGTGCTTGTCCACCTCGAGGACAGAAGAGAACTTGTCCTCGTACTGGGCGATGAAATTCTTGTAATCCGGAAACTGGTAGCTCTTCAGGGGCAGGCTGAAGCTCTCCTTGCCCCGGCCGGTTCGCAAAAAGAGACGCTTGTCCGAGATGTTGAACCCGATCTCGTCGTTGGTGAGCAGCTTCTTGATCTCGCTCAGGTATTTCTTGGAAATAAGCACGCCCTCTTCCCCAAGGACCGCGTTTACATCCTGATTGACCACCTGCAACAGGCCGAACTGGTGTCCGTTCATGCCGCAGATCTCCACCTTTTCCTCGCCGATCCGGGACAGCCGGACACAGTTCATGCCCTGCATGGCGTCGTCGTCGCTGATGCAAAAGGAGATGCGATCAATGATTTCCTTGAAATAATCCCCGGACCAGATCACGACATTCTCTTCCGGAAAAGGGGTGAACTCCTGAAACCAGGAGGCGTCATTGGTGGGCAGCTTGTAACGCCTCCTGCCCTGCTGGATAAGCAGGTTGCCGTCCTTCTCGCTCAGGGTGAAGGAAATCTCCCCCGGAGGCATTTTACGGATCAGCTCGCTGAATTTCTTCCCCTGAACCCCAACCAGACCGGGCTGCTCCACCGCGGCCGGGTAGGACCCCACGAACTCGATACTTGAATCCGTGGCCATGATCTTGACCGAATCCCCCTCGGCCTGGACCCAGACGGTACGCAAAAAAGCCGCCCCCGTCTTGACCGGAATGATGTTGGAAGACTTCTGAAGTCCGTCGATGATATCTTCCTTGAGTGCCTTGAAATACATGAACTGTTCTCCTTGCATCGAAGCATGGGCAGCGGGTTTGTTCCAACCCGGATGAAATCAGGTCGTCTGCGCCAGGCATTTGCGGGACAGGGCCCCGATCAGCTGTTTCATTTCCGGATCATTTTTCTGCAGTACGGCGATTTTTCTGCAGCTGTATAAAACACTGGTGTGGTCCTTTCCGCCGAAAAGCCGGCCCAGGCGGGGAAAGGAATACCTGAGATTCTCCCGGCACAGGTACATGGCCACCTGACGGGCCAGGGCGATGCTCCGCTTGCGACTGGAGGACAAAATGTCCCCCGGAGAAAGTTCGAAGTGCTCGGCGACAATCTGCAGGATCTGCTCTGCCGACAGCTCAAGGGGCGGGCGCTCATCCAGGCCGGCCAGGATGTGATCCAGCTCTGCACCGAGATCCTTGGGGCAGACCAGTCTGTCAAAGGCGAAAATCTTGAGCACGACCCCCTGCAGGGTCCGAAAATCCTCGAACTGCTGGGCCAGAAGAACCATTTTCTCCTGCGGGAGAATGAGATTACGCGCCCGGCACTGTTCCCGGAGAAAACGGAGCCGGACCTCAAGGTCGGGCTTTTTCAGGTTGACCACCAGGCCGCCCTCCAGCCTGGATTTCAGCCCGGGAGGCAGGTAATCCAGGCCGGCGATCTTGAACCGGGAGGCGACGACCAGCTGTTTCCCCGCATCGATGAACCGGTTCAGGCTCCGGCCCAGATCCCCGTGCAGATCCGGAAAAAGCTTCATGTCCTGAAAATCATCCACGATCAGCGTTGAAAGGCGGGCCAGGTGTTCTTCGGCCGAAGGCCGGGACGCCCCCCCGGCATGGAGGAACATCCGGTCCAGTTCCGGAACCGTTGTCTGCAGGACCCCGCTCCGGGAGCGTTCGGCCATGGTCCGGGCCATGGCCTGCAGGAGAAAGCTTTTTCCGGTCCCGGGCGCCCCGCAAAGCACAAAAGGGGTGTATATCACCTCTTCATGGGAGGCCACCTCCCTGGCCGATGCCAGGGGAAAATAGTTTTTCCTGTTAAAGATGAAGGTATCGAACCGAACATCCTCGCCCCGCTTCCGCTTCTCTTGAGGCTCCTTGCCCCTGTCGACGGCGGGCCGGGGCGCCGCTGCCTCCGATCTCCCATTGTAGGAAACCTCGTATCCGGATCCGAGGAGTTCGTACACCCCCCGCTCAAAGCCTTTCCTGTGCGCATCCAGAAACCAGCCGGCAAAAAAATCATGCGGGAACCCGACCTCGACGCGGTTCCCGGCCACACGGATGGTGAGCGGGTCGAACCATTTTTCCAGCTCTTCCCGGGGGACGCTCTGTAGAAAAAACGTCTTGAGTTGCTCCTGAAACACGAGAGTATGGACCTGCCCGAATTGAAGATGGGGAGCGTTCACGACCGGGCCCGGTGCCGGCACGGCTCCATGAAGATGTTTGCTGTGCGGAAAAGAATAGTTTATGCGCCTTGCGAGAATCCCGGACGGGACACGACGTGCAGACCGCTGTTCGATCCAGAGAGCGAACGGCGATGAACCATATGGAGGAAAAATGGGCAAACAGTTTCAGGTGCAACGAACCATCGCCGAAATCAACGACCGGATCCGTCAAGGCAAGGCGGTTATCCTGAACGCACAAGAAATGAGCAAGATAGTTCGGAGAGAGGGGAAGGTCAAGGCCGCCGAACAGGTGGATGTCGTTACCACCGGCACCTTTTCCCCCATGTGTTCTTCGGGCATGCTTTTCAACTTCGGACAGCAGCCTCCGACGATAAAGGCATCCCAGATCCGACTCAACGGAGTCCCGGCCCACGGCGGCCTGGCCGCTGTGGACGCCTATCTCGGCGCCACCGAACCCACCGAAGACGACCCGCTGAACAAAGTCTATCCCGGACACTTCAAGTACGGAGGCGGACACGTCATCGAAGATCTGCTCCGGGGCAAGGCCGTACACCTCAAGGCCTCGGGGTATGGAACCGACTGCTATCCCCGCACGGACCTGGAAAAGGACATCACCCTGGCCGACCTGAAGACCGCGGTCCTCCTGAATCCCCGCAACGGATACCAGAACTACAACTGCGCCATCAATCGGACCGGAAAAACCAGATACACCTACATGGGCCCCCTGCGCCCCAACCTGGGCAACGCAAACTACGCCACATCCGGGGCCCTGTCCCCGCTGTTCAATGACCCGTACTTCAAGACCATCGGTCTTGGCACCCGCATCTTTCTGGGGGGTGGAACCGGGTATGTACTGGGTGCAGGCACCCAGCACAACCCGAACCCCAAGCGCAACGAGCGGGGCATCCCCATGACCCCGTCGGGAACCCTGATGGTCAAAGGGGACATGAAACAGATGGACGCCCGATTTGACCGCGGAGTGAGCATTGTCG
>Ga0102940_1002800_pt1 | contig 10307 bp, 14 predicted proteins | sample SalPonR2_C_D1_MG_FD_78215 | JGI IMG/M metagenome (GOLD analysis project Ga0102940, IMG submission 78215) | Salt pond soil microbial communities from South San Francisco under conditions of wetland restoration - Salt Pond MetaG R2_C_D1_MG | ecosystem: Environmental > Aquatic > Marine > Intertidal...
TATGTAAACTTAAATTACAACAAAACAATGCTATCATCTAAACCTCATGTATTTAAACCAAACAAAGTAAAAAATATTTAAGAAGTGTTGTTGAAAACAGGTTTTAAAGTAAAATACTTTATACTGAAAAAGAAGTATATGAACTTACTAAAGAAGCTGTAGGATTATGGAGAAATCCTCATAACGCAAGATTATATAGAAACAAAGAACATCATGGTGAATGGTGGGAAAAAATTAAAAAGAAATAATCATGGATATATTTTATTTAATAATTTTATTTATATTTGCAATTATATTTGCAAAAATAATACATTTAGCATTAAAAGAATATAAAATAGAATATAATAGTTATATAAAATTTAATGCTTTAGGAACAGCTACAGTATCTATTATTGCAGAAATATTGTTAATAATAGGAATAATACATCTTTTAAGTAAAGTTTTTTAATACTAAAATAAATAAATTATGAAATTAAACAGAAATCTTACAAATGAAGAACTAATGTCTATTGAAGACATTAAAAATGCAGTAAACAATGGTAATTTAGTAGTCATTGATAAAGTACAAACTTCTAATCCAGATTATATAAATTTATATATGTTTGGAAATGTAGAAGGGCTTATGAATACTACTATCAATGAAGCACAAAGTATGTTTCTAAATTTTAATAGTGGTAAAATTCAATTACGTTGTATTCAAAATGCTTCTACCGATGTCGCCAAAAAATATGAAGTTGGTAGTATTATTGAAGGAATCGGAATACAAGTATTTGATTCTGTTGAAAAAGCATTTGAAACACAAACTGCTAGAAAAGATAAAGAAGGTAATATACTTTTAAATGAAGGAATGCCTATTTATCGTACTACTATCATAAATACAAAAGAAGCAATTGAATCTGAAGGACATAAAACATTGAAAGTTACTGGAAGAGTAAATGAAGATGGTGAAGTAGCTGAAGAAGCTAAAGGTACAAATGCTGATGCTGTATTTAATAAAGTACAAGTATAATTTTAATTAGTAATAAGGAGGTATTCATTATCTCCTTATTATTTTAAATTGATTATCATGTCAAAAACTTATGTAGAAGTTGTAAACCAAAAACAATGGGATTTTGTAACCGAAAAATTAAATTATAATTGGATTAAAAATTGGTTTAAAGAAAATAAAGAAATAACACTATATATTAATTTAGAACAACAGTTTAGAAGGACTAATAAATATCCTAATAGTGAATATTATGATTTTTTAGAATGGTTACAATTAAATAATCTTGAAAGAGAATATAATAATTATATTGGAAACCATGTGGAAAAATCATTTGAATTTGATAGATGGTATAAATTTTTAGATAAAGGTTTAGTCTATATTACTTCTGAAACTACAGGATATGGTTGGGATAATAACGGAAAGTGGTTTGAAAGAACAGAAGGAGGTTGGAATTATAAAGGCATGGCTAAAGCTTCTGACAAAGAAGTAAAAGAAAGACTATTAGAATATATTAAAGAAAAATACCCTTTAGGTACTAAATTTATAGAATTAATGCCTCCAAAAGATGAAAAAGTAATAAGAAATTATAATTTTAATTATTATTCAAATAATGATCAATTAACTAATGGGAATACAATTTATTGTGAAGGCAAATGGGCTGAAATAATAAAAAAACCTAATATATCTTCTGATAAAATATCCGGTGAATTAGCACACTGGATAAAAGATAATCAAGATTTTTCTGGTACTATTGATGAATTAGCTGATAAATTAAATAAAGATATGTCGTTTATTTCTTATACTTTATTTAAGCAAATACCGGGCAATTGGGCTAAAAATAAAGCTGAATATTTGTTTAATTATTGGAATAAAAAATCTATAAATACTGTTAAAAAAGAAGATAATTTTGATAGAAGTTGGTATATAGAAGTTAATTCACAAGAAGAAGCTAATAAAGTAAAACAATATTTAATTTCTAAAGGAGAAAATATAAGTTCTTTTGGTATTAATAAGGAATATATTTATGTAAAATGTGATAAAAATACAAAAAAGTGGTTTGTAGGTACCTATATACCTGAAAATTCAAAAGAAAAACAGTTATCTGATATCTTAGAATTTAATATAGAAAAAAATTATATTAAAGGATTTGATCCTATAAATCCCTGTAAAGAAATTTATAAAGATTATCCTTTAACAGAATCAGAATCTTATAAACCTTCTAATAAATTAATATCTTTAGAAAATGAAGAAATAACAGAATTTAAACCAATTAAAGTAAAATATAGTAAAACTAAATTAGTAAATAACGATTAAAATTAAGAAATTATGAACAAAATGAATTCATTTGTAAAACAATTTGTAGCAGTAGTAACTGGTGATGATGCTGAAGCATTAGGAATGAAAGTTTGGCGTAAAGCCGAATCAGGTTTAAAAGTTCAAATTGCAGCAATGGAAGGTGATACTATTAAACTTGAAGATGATGTAACTAACGCTGAAGAAGGTTTATCATTAGCCAGAGTAAATAATGGTAAAGATATTACAGATCGAGAACGATATGTAGATCAATTAACTTCTGCGGAAAATACAAGACGTATTGCTGTTCGTGCTTTAAAAGAACATAATGAACAATTAGATTTTCTAAAAGAACAATATTCTGCATTGAAAAAAGAAGTTAAAGAATAATTAACATTAATTTAACATGAAATCCTTCTAAAATAGAGGGATTTCTATTATTTTTGTAAGTTTCTCTTAATTATGCCATAAACAATATAATTACTTTTAATATGGATACATTAGAAATAAAATTATCTTTATTAGCTAGAGAGAAGCTTACAATTAATCAGTATTTAACATTATTTAAAATTAATCAATTAATAAAAGATGAAAAGCCTATAAATTTTATAGTATTACAATCAGATTTAAATGAATTAGAAGAAAATAATTTTTTAAAGAAGGAGAATAATGAATTATATTTAACTAAAAAATCAAATAAATTATTTTCAAAAGAAGAGGATATTGATTTTGAAGAATTCTTTAATTTATACCCACCAAAGACACCAAATGGTAGAGTTCTTAGAGCAGCTTCTAAAGAAGGATTACGAGGTCTAACAAAAGATTATGAGAATAACTATAAAAGATATATTAAACAAATAAATGATGAAGAAACTCATAATAAAGTATTAGAAGCAACAAAAAATATGATTAATGACCATGTTAATAGACATGCAATGGATTATTTACCTAAATTAGAAACTTATATTAATCAAAATGGTTGGGATAAATATTTAGGTAAGACTGTTAAGAAAGTTAAACAAAATACAGAAAGATTATAAAAATGAAGATAATAATAATGCCACAAACAATTCCCCTCATTTGTAAAAATGAAGAAGAAGTTACTAAGTTATTAAAAACAGGTTATAAATTAAAAGAAGTTGATAAAATACAATATTTAATTAAAGATGAATGAAATTATTTGATGAAACATTATATGAAATAAAGCAAAATAAGAGTATTAAAGAATCAGGTAAGTTATTAGCCATTCCTTTTCATAAACTGCCAAAATTAAGTACTGTATTGCCTGGTATAAGGAAAAAACAATACAGTATTGTAACTAGCAATACAAAAGAAGGTAAAACACAATTATCTGATTTTTTATTTGTACATCAACCATTAGAATTCCTATATGAAAATCCTAATTTCGGATTAGATTTATTTACTAAATATTATTCTTTAGAAATTGGAGCCAAAGAAAAAATGACTCAATTTATTTCATATAGGTTATTTTCTAAATATGGTATTGCTATTAATCCCAATAATCTTAAATCTCAATTTGAGAATTATACTTTAGATGCAGAAATATTAAAAATATTAGAATCTTCTGAATTTAAAGATTACTTTCAATTCTTAGAAGAAAAAGTAGAGATAATTGATGGAATAAAACATACTACTGGAATAATGGTGGATGCTGAAGGATGGTGTAGAAAAAATGGTAATGTTATTTATGATAAGGTTACTTGGGAAGATGGCTCAGAACATAAAATAATTAAAAATTACATACCGAACAATCCAGATTTAATATTTCAACCCATTGTAGACCATGCTACATTATTGGCAGAAAAAGGTAAAACTTTATACGAATGTATTAAAACTTTATCAAGTGAACATTTTATTAAATTAAAAAATACATATGAAGCAAGTCCAGTATTAGTACAACAACAAAATGCAGCATCAACTACACAACAATTTACTAATAGAGGTGATACTGTATTAGAAAAAGTAAAACCTGATATTGAAGGATTAGCCGGCTGTAAAGATACACGACAAGATGCTACGTTAATGTTAGGAATATTTTCACCTTATAAATATAAACAAAGTATATATGAAGGATGGGATTTAACAAAATTAAAGGATTATCATAGAGAAATATCAATAATGTTAAATAGATCTGGTCGATCTAATATAGCCATGCAAATGTATTTTAATGGAGCTAATTCATATTTTAAAGAATTACCTTATGTTGATCCAGATGAAGAAGATCCTATAATATATAATAAACAATTAAATGCTATGAATAAAGTATATTCATTTGTTGAAGAAAATAGACAAAAAGAATTATCAATGAATATTTAAAGAAAATAAAATGATAGAATATAAAAATTTTGAAATTGAAGAAGTAAATAAAGGAATTGATCTTTATAAGATAAAACGAATAGATTCTAGTATAAAATCTCATTTTATAAGTCCTATGCCACAAGGAAACTGCCAAACAGTATTAATTGGATATGGTATGGATATAATAGATTTTAATTATACAAAAGAAGAAGTAAATGACTACCTAAAACTTATTTTAAAATATACAAATAAAAGACAATTACTTTTTGATGTAAAGACAAAAATTGCTGAAAAACTTAAAAGAAAATTAAAATCTTTTTCTAAGAAAATAATTACAAGGAATTATATCTCAACAAATCAATCGGAGATGACTATTTTAATAGTACAATTAGATATTAACAAAATAAACTAAAAATATATGCATAATTATTGGGAAACCAAAGAATTATACCAAAAATTATTTGGTGAAAAAATAGATATGAATTCTAAACATGTAAAGAATTTTAGATCATTATTAGAAAAATTACCAAAACAGGATACCTATACTATAATTACATATGGTAGTCTTATGAATGAGAATGATTCAATGAGAACTTTATCAAAGCAATTAAATAGATTTAATTGTTATATTACAGGTTATGACAGAATATTTAATGTAGGATTTAAAAAACAAGGTTCATTTTTAAATATAATCCCTAATCAAATTACATCTCCTTTATATTGTATAGGAATTGAAATTTCATATAAAGAAATTCCTTTTTATATTAAACGAGAAGGTTTATATAACTTAGTCCCTATAAAGTATCATTTATTTGATGAAGTAGAAGAATTTACAGGATTTACAGTTATTTCAAATTTTGATGATTATGGTATTGAACCTCAATTAAATTATTTCCATTTATGTTTAGATGGAATTAAAGAAGAAATGGGTAAACAAGGTGTAGATAATTTCTTAGATACTACATTATGTTATTCAACAAAAGAATGTGATTATGTTAAAGCAAGAGAATGGTTGAAAACAACTAATTTTCTTGATTATATGATTAGACATAGTTATTCACCAAGATAAATATTATTAAACAATAAAAATATATAAATTAATGAGTGAACTTATAGGAGTTGTAGGAGGAACAGGTACAGGCAAATCAACTGCTGTTCTCGGAAATGAACAATTAAGTATTAAAGGTTTAGATCCCAAAGAAACAGTTATCATTAATGTATCAGGAAAACCTTTACCTAAAAAAGGATGGAAAAAACTATATACTGAGTTTAAAGGAGAAACAGGTAATTACTTGGTTACTGATAATTCAGCTAAAATTATGAAAGCTTTAGAATTTATCAATAAGAATAGACCTGAAATTACAGTAATAGTAATAGATGATTTACAATATATTGTAGGATTTGAATATATGAGAAAAGCCTTAGAAAAAGGTTATGATAAATTTTCTGCGATGGGTAAACATCTATTTGATGTAGTAGAAACAGGCAGGCAACTAAGAGAAGATTTAAAAGTATTTGTTTTAACCCACAGTGAAGAAATACAGAAAGATTTTGAAACTGTACGTAAAATGAAAACTTTTGGTAAAATGTTTGATCAAAATATTACATTAGAAGGATTATTTACTACTATTCTTTATACACATACTGAATGGGATGATAAAGAAAATAAAGGTAATTATTATTTTATAACTAACAGAACAGCAGATTATCCAGCAAAATCACCTGTAGGACAATTTGATGATATACAAATACCTAATGATTTAGGATATGTAGTTGATAAAATTAATGAATACAACAATGGATAATTTTTAAAACAATAAATAATTAATAATAAATAAAATATAAAGACGTATGATTAATTTAAATGAAGAAAAATTCGAGTCAAAGGAATTAAAAGTATTTAATGGTGGTGAAGCAGGAGTGGCTTTAAATGTTACTATGAAGGTAGAGAAGAAAAAAACTACTGATAATGAGAATATGCCAGATTATAAACTTATTCTTGTTGATGAAAATGGTGGAGAAGTAAATAAAGGATTCTATGCAGATTTTGAAGAAAAATCAGAAGGATTCTTGGTATTCTTTGTTAAAGAAATGAAACATTTATTCAATTTAGTAGGTGTAGAATGGCCAACACAGATTGAATCTTATGAAAAACTTCTACATCTTACAATGAAAACTGTACATGAAAATGCAGGTAATAAAAAATTTAATACAGCTGTAACTTATGGAAGAACTGAGAAACCAAGTAGGTATCTTCAGATTCCAAGTTGTCTTTCAATTGTAGAAGAAACTAATAAAAATCCTTATTTAGGAAAAAATCCATTAATGACAAGAATGGAACCTGACGAAATTGAAATCAAACCTAAAGATGATGCAAATACTGGATCTGAAGATTCATCAGATGATCTACCTTGGTAATATTAATTAATATATAATAGGGGTTAATAGCCTCTATTATATAATTATAGACTAATGCATTATAACGGAAAATTGTATGGGTAGTGTATTCCCGAAATTACGCATGAAGTTAAAACGGAAATATAAATTTTAAAATACAAGTGTAATGGAAAATATAGAACAAAAAGATGGATTAATAATAATTGTACAAATATAAAAGATTTTATTACCCTATGATAGATTTAACTATTCCTAAATATAAGGCTAATATAAAACCAGAAGATATATTAAAATATATATCAGATTATGATATATTTAAATACTACCTGCCTGGTTTAGAATTAGGTAAAGCAATACATTCTCCATTAAGAACTGATACTAATCCTTCATTTTCTGTATTTTTTTCAAAGAAGTACAATAAACTATTTTTTAAAGATTTAGCAACTGGAGAAAGAGGAGATTGTTTTGTATTTGTAAGTAGATTATATACTTTGAAATATCCTGAAACTCTAAGAGAAATTATAATAGATTTTGAATTACATAAAGAATTTGGTATTAAACAATATAGAAAATCTAAGAATAAGCCTAAAATACATACTAAAGAAGAAATTGATAAAAAAGTTAAAGAGGCTACTAAATTAAGGATAAAAAGAAGAGATTGGAAAGAACATGATATTATATTCTGGAAAACATTTGGTATTTCATCAAAAACATTAAAAAAATATAGAGTATTTCCAATACAATATATTTTTATCAATGATGAAATAATAGTAGCAGAAAAATATGCATATGTATATATAGAAAATAAAGATAATGAAGTTAAATTCAAGATTTATCAACCATTTTCTAAGAATATGAAATGGATAAATAATATGCTTGAAGGAACTATATCAGGATGGGAACAATTACCTAATACTGATAAATTATTAATAATAGCTTCTTCTTTAAAAGATAGTATGTGTTTAAATGAATTAGGATATAATGTTCTTAATCCACAGACAGAAAATTACATATTTAAGAAACATATAATTGAAAAATTAAAACAAAGGTTTAATAAAATTATAGTTTTTTATGATGAAGATAAAGCAGGTAAAAAAGCTGCTTATAGAATGAAAGAAATGTTTAATATTAATTTTATAACTACTGAAGATGAAGAAAATAAAGATCCTTCAGACTATTATAAAAAATATGGTAAAAAAGAATTAAAAAGATTAATTGATAACAAATTACAAAATTTATGATAAGAAGAAAAAGTTGTTATTATGCTGTAAATAGAATAAAATCAGATCGAAAATATGAAAGTTATGCATGTTATTCTTCTATATTTGATAGAAGACATAGTTTATTAGGAGGTAATAAAAAATTTGATAAAACTATTGCTATTCTGCCTTTAAGTGGAATATATCCTTTAACAATAGAAGAAGTAAGATATTGGTTAAACTATGTAAAAAAATTATTTGGTGGTATTACTTCTATTAAAATAAAAGATGTAAAATTTAATGATCCTTTTTCAAGTAATCCAGAAACAGAAAAAAGTATTTGTGTTTATATAAATCCTTATAAAATTAAAAATACAGACAATACAGAAAATATATTTTTATTATATAAAGCTATTCTTACGTTAATAAGATATACTTACGAATATTCTTCTCCTAGATTATTAAAATATATTATTAAAGAATACAGAGGTTCTCAAAAAATATCAAAAAATATTAAATTAATAGATTTATTGATTAATATACATTCAAAAAAATCGGATACATATATGTATACAGGTCTTGGACCTGGACATGCTTTTGCACATGAACTATATATACCTAATTTAAATGATAATTATATTACTTTAGGTATTGAAAATTTTATAACTGATAAACCAGCCAATGAAAATCCACACATTGATATTTCAATACCTCATATAAATAATTCTATTAAAAAATATTCAAAAATAATAGAAGACGAAAAAATAATAAAAATATTAGATAAATTATATAATAATTATAAAAAATAAACTATGAAGATATATATTGCAAATAATTATACTAGTTATGGTCATTGGTTAAAAGAAGAAATTACAACAAACATAGAAGAAGCAGATTTAATTATATTTGCTGGTGGCGAAGATGTTAATCCTGAATTCTATGGTGAAGAACCAATAAAGAATATAACTTTTAATACAGAAAGAGATTTAGATGAATTATTAATTTATAATTATGCCATAGAAAATAATATACCAATGTTAGGTATTTGTAGGGGTTCTCAATTACTTTGTGTTGCAAATGGAGGAAGACTAATACAACATGTAAATAATCATGGAATAGGTGGTATGCATAAAATAGAAGATATAGAAACCAAAGAAATATATTCTGTTACTTCTACACATCATCAAATGGCATTTCCTTTTAATTTAGAAGAAGATGATTATAAAATTATTGCTAAAAGTTCTCCTTCATTATCTGATTATTACATAAAAGAAAAAGAAGATCAATATAATAAAGAAGATATTGTTGTAGAACCAGAAATTATATTTTATCCAAAAACTAAATGTTTAGGATTACAATATCATCCAGAATATATGAGTCAATCTTCTGAAGCTGTTAAATATACAAAAAATTTAATTAATAAATATTTATTTGAAGGTAAAGAATTAATAAAATTAGATGTAGAAGAAGAAAATATTTCAGGTGAATTTAGTTGGAATATGCATAATAAAAGTAAAACATTATTTTACAAACAACTTCGTAATGAATTAATGGACCTTTTAGATGAAGATTTAGAAGAAGGAATAAATGAATTAGATAATGTAAATGAACTAAATGAATTATAAAATGAGAAAATTATATTTAAATAAAAAAGAATTAAATTCAAATGCTTTTAAGAATCCATATTTGTTTTTAAAATATTATTATGAAGCAAAAAGACCTGAAACTTATTCAGATAAAGAATTAAGATTAGAACAATGTTTTTATCATAAAAATAGAGGATTTGAAGATTTATTTCATTTAACCAGAACTTATTTTCCAAATTTAAAAATAGATGAATTTGCTTATATTCTATTAAAATTTAGAAATAACAATAAACTTTGGATTAAATTATTATATTGCCCAGATGTAGATGGAATAGTAGTAAGTACCACACAATATGGAAAATCATTTAATATTTCTTCCAAAGTAGATCCTAATTTTGAACATTACAGAAATAATCCATTTTATAAACATTGGAATAAATATAAATCTGGAAAATATAGTTATGTAAAACTATTAGAATTAAGAGATAAATATATTAAAAGAGTAAATAAATTCAAGGCATCTAA
>Ga0102940_1002802_pt1 | contig 10306 bp, 8 predicted proteins | sample SalPonR2_C_D1_MG_FD_78215 | JGI IMG/M metagenome (GOLD analysis project Ga0102940, IMG submission 78215) | Salt pond soil microbial communities from South San Francisco under conditions of wetland restoration - Salt Pond MetaG R2_C_D1_MG | ecosystem: Environmental > Aquatic > Marine > Intertidal...
CGCAATGCCGTAAAATCCATGCGCAGGGCAACTCCGTAAACCAGCAGCCCCAGGGTGCCCACAAAAAACGAAATCAGGGCCGCAAACACCGGGTCTCTGATGGCCCGGCCCATTTTCCCGTTGAAACCGGCCTGGACAGGGGCCATCATGCCGGCCACCAAGGCGGTGAGCAGCCATATCACTTTCATACGGGTTTCCTTTTATTTATCCGCCAGGATGGTGACATGCACCTTCCGTTGCCTGGGACCGTCAAATTCACAGAAAAAAATAGATTGCCAGGTGCCCAGCACCAGGGACCCGTTTTCCAGGGCCACCATCTCCGACGGCCCGAACAGGCTGACCTTTATGTGGGCCGCGGAATTGCCCTCCATGTGCCTGTAACGGTCATCCCAGGGAACAATCTTGTTGATGGTGTTCAAAATATCAACCGGCACGGCAGGATCGGCATTTTCATTGATGGTCACCGCCCCGGTGGTATGCAGGGAACAGACATGCACCAGGCCGTTCTGTATGCCTGAAGATTTCACCGCCTGCCGCACCTGATCGGTAATATCCTTCATCTGGGTCCTGCTGTCGGTTTTAACGGAAATAATCATGCCGTATCTCCTTTTACAGTGCCATTTCTGGCCATCACTTCAAAGCGCTTTCACATAATAAAAGCACCTGGTATTTTGACCAAGTCCCTGCGGTGTCCTGTAGCAGGACTGTCAGAGCCCCCAAGGATCTCAGGCCGGATGCAGGACACCGCAGGGGCGGGGTGCCTGATCAAATAAACGGTCCTGATCTGCCTGCAAAATTCCTGGTGCGCCTGATCTTCCAGGTGCACCGGATATTACCCCTTTTCCAGATCCAATGCCTGTTTCACCACATTGTCCACGGAATACCCCAGCTTTTCCAGCACCACCCCGCCCGGTGCCGAAGCCCCGAACCGCTCGATGCTGATCACGGCCCCGCCAGGCCCCACATATTTTTCCCATCCCATGGCAATGCCGGCCTCCACAGCCAGACGCCGGGTGACACCTGACGGCAGGATACGCTCTCTGTAAGATGCCGGGGCTTTTTCAAACCATTCCCAAGAGGGCATGGACACCACAGATGCCTTTATGCCGTGGTCCGATTCCAGGATCTGTGCCGCCCCAAGGCTGATATGGACCTCGGAACCGGTGGCAATGATGATCATATCTGCCTGATCTCCCTTGTCTCGGATGGCGTAGGCCCCGTACCGAAATTCCCCGTCCCGCAGTGAAGTGTCCAGGATGGGCAGCTTCTGCCGGCTTAAAATCAGGGCTGTGGGAGAATCCACCGTGGAAAGGGCCTGTTTCCAGGCCAGGGCGGTTTCATTGGCATCTGCCGGCCGCACCACGTTCAGCCCGGGAATGGCCCGCAGGGCTGCCAGGTGCTCCACCGGCTGGTGGGTGGGGCCGTCTTCGCCCACGGCCACGCTGTCATGGGTGAACACATAGATCAGGGGCAGTTTCATCAGAGACGCCAGCCGGATGGCCGGCCGCATGTAATCGGCAAACACCAGAAAGGTGCCGCCATAGGGCCGGACACCGGAATGCAGGTACATGCCGGCCATGACCGCACCCATGGCATGCTCCCTCACCCCGAACCGGATATTCCGCCCGTCAAAGGCATTTTTCTGGAACTCGGTGGAACCGTCCAGATAGGTCTTGTTGGAAGGGGCCAGGTCGGCGGATCCGCCCATGAGCACCGGCAGGTTCGGGGCAATAGCGTTGAGCACTCTGCCTGAAGCGGCCCGGGTGGCCACCGGGCTGTCATCCACAGAAAATACCGGCATATCCTTGTCCCAGCCCCGGGTAAGAAATCCGCTCACCGCATCAACAAACAGGGCTGCTGCGCCGGGATAGACGTCCTTATAGGCAATGAAGGCTTCCTGCCAGGCATCTTCCATCTTCTGTCCTGCTGCACCCGCGGGTTGAGCCGCTTCCAGCACCCTGTCGGACACATGAAAGGTTTTGTCTTCGGGCAGGCCGTAGAATTTTTTCACCAGCCGGATCTCTTCCTCGCCCAGGGGGGCGCCATGGGCATCGGCCGTGTCCTGCTTGTTGGGGCTGCCATAGGCGATATGGGTCCTGATCCTGATCAGAGACGGACGGGCGGTTTCCTCTTTTCCCGCCTGGATGGCGCTTTGAATGGCATCCAGGTCATTGCCGTCTTCTACCGCCTGTACATGCCAGTTCATGGCGGCAAACTTGTCACCTGCGTTTTCCGTAAACGCGATATCCGTTGCCCCCTCGATGGTGATGTGGTTGTCATCATAGAGCAGGATCAGGCGGCCCAGGCCCAGATGTCCGGCCAGGGAAGCAGCTTCCATGGCCACCCCTTCCATGAGGTCACCGTCCCCGCACATGCAGAACGTATGGTGGTCGATCAGGGAGATATCCTTCTGGTTGAAACGGGCCGCCAGGTGACGTTCGGCAATGGCCATGCCCACGGCATTGGCAATGCCCTGGCCCAGGGGTCCGGTGGTGGTCTCCACCCCCGGGGTATCCCCGTACTCCGGATGGCCCGGGGTTCTGGAGCCCCATTGCCGGAACTGTTTCAGGTCCTCCAAATCCAGCCCGTAACCGAACAGGTACAAAAGGCTGTACAGCAGGGAAGAAGCATGTCCCCCGGACAGTACAAACCGGTCCCGGTCGATCCATGCGGGATTTTTGGGATTGTGCTTCAAAAAGCGTTTGAACAGCACATACGCCGCCGGTGCCAGGCCCATGGGCGCACCCGGATGGCCGGAGTTGGCTTTCTGCACCGCATCCATGCAAAGGGTTCTGATGGTATTAATGGTCAACTGGTCAATATTTTCTGTGTTATCCACCATGGTATGTTTCTCCTGTTTACAGGCCCGGGGTTACAAGGCCCTCATGAATTCGGGTTTGAGTTTTATTTTGCCGCTCAGTGCCCGGGCGATCTGTTCCAGGGTTTTTTCCTTGTCCCGGGGCAGCCTGGCCCTGATGGGCAGATAATTGGAGGCATGATTGGCATGGAACAACCCGTCAGACAGGTGTGTGGAAGCGATCATCTGCCCCAGTTCCGCCAGCATTTCCTCCGGCGAGGGCAGCTGGAACCGGCCGGCCTGGTGATCGGCATGCAGCTCCGTGCCGGGAATCAGCATCAGGCTCAACGCCCCCACATAGTCCGGGTCCATTTCCGACAACACCCGGCCGGTTTCCTTTGCATGGACCAGGGACCGCTCTTTTCCGGCCAGACCCACCAGCACGGTGACGGACAGGGCAATCCCCCCCTGTTTCACCCGCCGGCCCATCCGGATCATCTTGTCTGCGGTGGCGCCTTTGCGGATATCGGCCAGCACCTGGTCATCACCGGATTCCAGGCCCATATAGGCGATGCCCACCCCCAGGTCATGAAGTTCAGCCAGTTCTTCGTCGGTTTTCATGCCGATACCTTTGGTGTTGGCATACACCCCCACCCGTTCCACCCAGGGCATCCGGTCACGGATCCGTTCCAGAATGGGACGCAAGCGCCGCATGGGCACGATCATGGCATCCCCGTCACAGATGAACAGCCGCTTTTGCCGGGGAAAATGGGCCCGGGCATATTCAATGTCCTGAAAGATGATGTCCTCTTTTTTGATGGTAAACCGCTTGTCCCGGAAGGTACCGCAGAAGGTACACTTGTTGTGGGAACATCCCAGGGTCACCTGGAGCAGGATACTGTCCGCCTCACTGGGGGGCCGTATGATCATTCCGTCATAATGCATAGTCATTTCCTGTTAAAATTCCAAAGCATTTCTTTTAACAGGTATTGCCAGAAATTTCAACAGGATGAAATTGACATCTGGATATTTGCCATAGCACCGTACCCGCTATGGGGAGCCCCTGGTGGTGTCCTGTGAATGGACCGTCAGATCCGGAGGGGGCCTGGTAAAATTTGCCAGGATGGGTTTCGGACAGAGGACGGGTTAATGCCCTTCATTGTTCTTATGCAAACAGGCCCCCGTAGATCTCGGTCCGGGCACAGGATACTACCAGGGGCGGTTCTTGGGAAAGCTTGCTGCTCAGAGCGATGGAAACCCTCGTATGCTTATGGCAAATATCCAGAATTGGCATATCCACCCTGCAGGCCGGTTTTTGGACACACATCCCATCAGGGGCGGCCCATAAAAAGTGGCAGCAGCGGCTTTCAATTTAATGCCAGCCGGTCTTTGAGCCCGGATCGCCGCAGGTTGGTGCGGTTGTTTTCAAAGGCGGTGTGAACGGCCTGGGAAGATCCCACAATGATCACCAGTTGTTTGCCCCGGGTCAGGGCCGTGTACAACAGATTGCGCTGGAGCAGCGGGTAATGGGCCATGGTCAGGGCGATGATGACCGCGTCATACTCAGACCCTTGAGATTTGTGCACGGAAATGGCATAGGCCAGGGTCAGCTCATCCATTTCCAGCAGATCATAGGGTATCGTGCGGCCGTCATATTCCACAAAGACCCTGCTTTCTGATTTTGACACCTCTTTTACCTGGCCGATATCACCGTTGAACACCTCTTTTTCATAATTGTTTTTCAGGTGCATGACCTTGTCCCCGGGCCTAAAAGAGATACCGTGACTGTCAATACCCCCTTTGCCCGGGTTGAGCACGGCCTGGAGCTGCTGGTTGAGATTGATGGTGCCGGCCTCCCCCCGGTGCATGGGGGTGAGCACCTGAAAATCGGTGATATGGGGAAAGGTTGCAGGAATCCTTTTGGCACACAACTCCAGAATGGTTTCCACAACCTTTTCACTGTGCTGGTTTTCAATAAAATAAAATTCTGACAGGTCCCCCCGGGAATCCCTGGTTTTAAAATCAGGAATCTGTCCGTTGCGGATGTCATGGGCGTGGCGCACAATGGGACTCTGCATGGCCTGGCGGAATATTTTGGTCAGAGAAAACACGCTGATCCGGCCCGAGGCCATGATATCGGACAACACATTGCCGGGGCCCACCGAGGGCAGCTGAAAGGTATCCCCCACCAGAATCAGGCTGGCCCCGGGCGGCATGGCCTCCACCAGGTGAAACATGAGCTGGGTATCCACCATGCTGGCTTCATCCACCACAAATACATCCAGGTTCAACGGGTTGGAGAAATTGTGCGCAACTGTGCCCTGTTCCGTGTCATAACCCAGCAGTTTGTGCAGGGTAAAGGCTTTTTTGCCCGTGGTTTCAGAAAGCCGCCTGGCGGCCCTGCCGGTGGGGGCTGCCAGAACCACCTTGCGGCGGCTATATTTGAACACCTGGCACAGGGCCCGCACCAATGTGGTTTTACCGGTGCCCGGCCCGCCGGTGATCACCGACACTTTTTGGGCCATCACCCGGCACACCACTGCCAGCTGCTCATCAGACAGTTTCACGGCCATGCCGGTGAGCACCTGTTCCAGGATCACCTCTTGGCTGATCTCCGGATCCGGCACCGGCATGGAGAGCAGGGCTGAGAGCCGGTCTGCGATCCCTTTTTCCGCCTTGAACAACCGGGCCAGGTACACCCTGTCATCCCACAAAAGGATCTCGCTGGCATCTGCCAAGGAATCCAGGGCAGGGGGAAAAAGATCCGGGTCCACTCCGCTCAGCCGGGCGCAGGCAGTGAACAGCGCCTGTTTATCAGCATACACATGGCCGTCACTTTCACAGACAAGCAGCTGGCAGAGCAGGCAGGCCTGCAGCCGCTTTTCATCGGTTTTCTCAACCCCCTTTGCCCGGGCCACAGCATCTGCCGCAGAAAACCCGATGACCGGGATATCGATGGCGATGCGGAACGGATCGGTTTCCAGAATCTGGAGTGCTTTTGGGCCATAGGTTTTAAGGATCAGGCCGGCATGGGCCACATTGACATTGTTTTCCTGGAGAAACTGCATTACCCGGCGCACGGCATGGTGGGTGTTCCAGGCCTTCTGGATCATCTGCTGTTTGCCCCGGGCAATGCCGGCGACCTCCATGAGCTTTTCCGGCTGGTCTTCAATTATTTCCAGGGTCTGCTCCTGAAATCTGTCCACAATCCGGTCTGCCAGGGATCTGCTGATGCCCTTTATCATGCCGGATCCCAGGTATTTTCGGATGCCTGATACCGTGGCCGGCAGGGTGACTTCATAGGCATCTGCCTTGAACTGGTCCCCGTATTTTGGGTGCGATGCCCACTGCCCTTTCAGGGTAAGGGTTTCCCCTTCCGCCACCCCTGCCAGAAACCCCACCACAGTGATGGGATCGCGGATCTTTTCCACCTGAATGCGGCACACCGTGTACTGGTTATCCGGGTTCTGGTATGTGAGGCGGGACAGTACCCCCTTGATGGTAATCATTGTGCAACAGCAAAGGCCTGGCCAAACCCGTCATCAACTTTCAAGGTGACACTGAACCGTTCAGCATCCTTGAGGTTGGAAAACCGGCCGATGCGCACCCTATAAAAAGTACCGCGATAATCTTTGTGCGCCACAATGTGGGCGTTCAAATAGGATTTGGCCAATTTTTCCTTGAACTTTTGCGCATTGGCCCTTATCTTGAAAGCCCCCACCTGGACAGTGAAATTTCCCTTCCAGTAATCCAGCTGTTTAAAGGACACCGGATCATGCGTTGTTTTGGAATAGGCTGTGGCCGCCCCCAGGGCTGTCACCCTGACCCTGGCAGTGCCCGGTCCCAGCATATTGATACGTTTGGCACCGGTATAGGAAAGATCGATTATCCGGCCGGTAACAAAGGGACCCCGGTCATTGATCCGTACCCGGATTTTTTGGTTGGTATCAAGGTTGCGCACCTCCACCCAGGAGTTCATGGGCAGGGTTTTGTGGGCCGCTGTCATGGCATACATGTCATAAATTTCGCCGTTGGCGGTTTTCCGGCCGTGGAACTTTTTTCCATACCAGGAGGCGATGCCGGTCTGAACAAATCCGTGGGCAGTGGCAATGGGGGTGTATTGTTTGCCCAGGACCGTGTAAGGCCGCTGGGTGGCCGGCATTTTGCCCGCATCTGATCGGGGCGGGGGTGCATGGGGCATGGATTCAATGGATTTGGAACACCCAATAACGGAAAGCGTCAACACCATCAGCAAAAAAAGACAGGTAAAACGGGAAATCATGGGGAGATATGTTTTTTTCATGGGTCCATTATCATGGGTCAAATGCGTGCAGGATGACATCCGCCATTTTATCGGTAAAAGAAAAATCCATCTGTTCCTGGATATGCCGGGGCACATCCTCCATATCCTTTTTGTTCCATAACGGCAGAATCACAGACCGGATCCCGGCCCTGTGTGCGGCGATAATTTTTTCCTTGACCCCGCCCACAGGCAGCACCTCTCCCCTGAGGGTGATTTCACCGGTCATGGCCAGGCGGGGCCGCACCTTTTTGCCGGTGACCAGGGAAACCAGGGCTGCCAACATGGTAACGCCGGCAGAAGGTCCGTCTTTGGGGATGGAACCGGCCGGTACATGGACATGGATATCATGGGAATCAAAAAAGGTATCATCCACCCCCAGTTCTTCCGCATGGGACCGGATAAAGCTCAGGGCCGTGGTGGCGGATTCCTTCATGACATCCCCCAGCTGACCGGTGAGGGTCATGCCTTTGCCCCCTTTCATGGCCACTGCCTCCACAAACAGAATTTCGCCCCCCACAGGGGTCCAGGCCAGGCCCACCACCACGCCGGGGGTTTTGATACGCAGGGCCAGATCCGGCATATTCTGGTCCGGTCCCAGGTATTCATGAAGGTCCGCTTTCCGGATGACCAGATGGGTGACTTCCTCTTCTGCTATTTTGGCAGCCACCCCCCGGCACACGGCCCCGATCTGCCGTTCCAGATTGCGCAGGCCGGATTCCCTGGTATACCCGGTGATGATTTTTTTCACGGCCCCGGGGGTAAACCGGATCTGGGCCGCAGCAAGGCCGTTTGCTTCCCGCTGCCGGGGAATCAGGTACTTTGTGGCAATCTTTTGTTTTTCATCTTCTGTATACCCGTTGAGTTCCAGCACCTCCATGCGGTCCCGCAAAGGCCCCGGGATGGTGTGGAGCACATTGGCTGTGGTGAGAAATATAACATCGGAAAGGTCAAAGGATACATCCAGATAATGGTCGGTAAAAGAATAGTTCTGCTCGGGATCCAGTACCTCCAGCAGGGCAGAGGAGGGATCGCCATGGTAGGAGGAATTCACCTTGTCGATTTCATCCAGCATGAATACCGGATTTTTTCTACCGGCCTTGCGGATATTCTGGATGATCCGCCCCGGCAATGCCCCCACATAGGTCCTGCGGTGGCCCCGGATCTCTGCTTCATCCCGGACCCCACCCAGGGATATGCGCACAAATTCCCGGCCCAGCGCCCTTGCAATGGACCGGCCCAGGGAGGTTTTCCCGGTGCCCGGGGGGCCGGCAAAACACAGGATAGGCCCTTTGGAATCTTTTTTGAGCTTGCGCACGGCCAGATATTCAAGGATCCGTTTTTTGGGCTTTTCCAGACCATGGTGGTCCTGGTTCAGTATGCGGCGGGCTGACTTTATATCCAGCATATCTCTGGAGGCCTTTTTCCAGGGAAGGCTTGTTATCCAGTCCAGGTAGCTGGATGCCACCACATATTCCGAAGAAGAGGGGTGCATGCGGGAAAGGCGCTGCAGTTCACGTTCCGCCTCTTTGCGGGCCTCGTCCGGCAGATAGTTCTTCTTGATAAGGGCCCGGTATTCCCTGATCTCCACAGGCTCTTCTTGCGTTTCCCCCAGTTCTTCCCTGATGGCCTTGAGCTGCTGGCGCAGATAATATTCCCGCTGCTGCTTGTCCATATCTTCCTTGACCTGGGTCTGGATTTTGGAACCCATTTCCAAAATCTCCAGCTGGTCATTCACCAGGCGGGTGACTTTTTTCAGCCGTTTGGTAACATCAATCAGTTCAATTACTTTTTGTTTTTCCTTCACCGGGGCGTTAATGGTGGATGCCACCATATCAGCCAGCACATTGGGCTCCTGAAGGGATTTGATCATCTGGGCCATTTCACCGGGCAGACCGGGCGACAAATTGACGATTTTTTCATACTGCTCTACCAAATTGGCCATGAGTGCCCTGTTTTCGATATTGCGATCCGTTTTTTTACTGGCCATCACTGCAATTTCCGCCTGTAAATAGGGCTTTCCCTGGAGAAATCCGGTCACTTTGAAGCGGTTCAACCCCTGAATCAACAACTGGGCTTTTTCATCCTCCATTTTGGACATTTTCAAAATCATGGCCACCGTACCGATACGGTACAAATCATCAGCCGTATGTTTGGAGTTCACATCAGATCGTCTGGACAAAAGAAGGCCCAGCATCCGGCTGCCTGCCATGGCTTCATCAATGAGATCGATGGCTTCTTTCTGGATCAATACCAGGGGCAGCACCATTTTGGGAAACAGATTGGTATCCACAATGGGAAGTATGGGAATCGTACCGGGGATATCATTGGTTGAAATGGTGGCAGTGTTGGCGGAATGTCTGATATCATCCATTTGTATACCTTTTTGTGTCCCCTTGCGCTAGATAAAATCCATGGACAAATTATGCCGCTGTTTGATGTTTTCTGTAAACAACTTGCCAAGGGTGAGCTGAAGAAAGCCGTTGTTGAAAACAGCAGACACATTTTCCACATCAATCACACTGGGCAGATACAATACCCTTTCAAACTGACCGAACTGGATCTCGGCCAACCGGTATGTGGCAGTGGGATCCGGCTGGGAGCATTTCCGTTTCCCTGCAATCTTGACCGCCTTGTTGCTGACCTCGATCACGATATCCTCTTTTTTCACCCCTGCGATTTCCGCCTGAATGATAATTTCATTTCGTGTTTCAAAAATATCCATCTGGGGCTTCCAGATGCGCTTTGAAAAACAGAAGATGGGATTTACCGATTGAAACATCTCTTCAAAGGATTTCTCTTCCGTGTCATATGTTTCAAGATCATTGCCGAACCGGATTTCTATATGTTCCATAAAAAAACTCCTGACGCTGCTGTTCTTATGATCATCTGACCATCCCTGAGATTACCATCCAGTCCGTAAATTGTAAAGCACATTGCGCATTTGTCTGGATATTTGCTATAGCTGGGTACACTCCTATGGGGAGCCCCTTTGATGTCCTGTGAACGGACCGTCAGATCCGGAGGGGCCAGCAGACATACCGGAATACAGAACCGGATACAGGTGATCAGTTACTTGACTGAAAAAAGTTACGAAAACCGGCCCCGAAAGATCTCGGGCCGGGCACAGGACACCAACAGGGGCGGGCCTGGCAAAGAGAACTGCACAGAAAGAACCAAAACCTGGCATGCTTATGGCAAATATCCAG
>Ga0102940_1002805_pt1 | contig 10302 bp, 4 predicted proteins | sample SalPonR2_C_D1_MG_FD_78215 | JGI IMG/M metagenome (GOLD analysis project Ga0102940, IMG submission 78215) | Salt pond soil microbial communities from South San Francisco under conditions of wetland restoration - Salt Pond MetaG R2_C_D1_MG | ecosystem: Environmental > Aquatic > Marine > Intertidal...
ATCCGGATGTCGGATTTATGCGGCCCCGTAACAGCGATGGTTCATGGGCAATGAATCCTTTTGGTCCCACTATTAGCGGACAGCATAGTCAGTTTTATTGCGAAGGCAACGCGTGGACCTATACCTGGTATGTGCCTCACGACATCGAAGGACTGATCAATTCAATGGAAGGAAAAGATGTTTTTAAGAACAAACTGAATACAGCTTTTTTAGGAATTGAATCTGGTCAATCGTATTATGATCCCGAAAATGAACCTGATATACATTACCCCTATTTATACAATTATGTAAAGGCACCATGGAAAACGCAGGAAATTGTCCGGCACCTTACGGAAAAGCTTTTTACGGCTGATCACGAAACCGGATTGCCCGGTGATGATGATGTGGGAACCATGTCTGCCTGGTATATATTTAGTTCAATGGGATTTTATCCTGTTTTACCGGGGTCAGATCAATATGTAATAGGGAGCCCTCTTTTTGATGAAGTGAAAATATTTCTGGATGAAGCGTATTATGATGGTAAAGTACTCCACATTGAATCTGTAAATAACTCTTCGGACAATAAATACATTCAAAGCATGAAATTGAACGGAGAGGATTTTAACAAAACATGGATTACACATGATGATTTGGTTAATAATGGACATTTAGTGTTCAATATGGGTGGCTCTCCAAACAAAAAATGGGCTAAAGGAAAGAATGCTGCCCCATTTTCAATGACAACAAAGCCTTCTCATTTTGTTTATAGCAACCTAACTGCACCTAAAAATGCAATTGCTGGCGAATATGTCAATGTTCAGGTTACGGTCACCAATAAGGGAGGTCATGGAACTGCTGTTCCACGTCTGTTTCGTTCAGACCGGAACATACATTTCAAAATGCAACACCCAATTGGAGAAGAACGACTGGTTTTGGACACCAACGAATCGAAAGTAGTGGAGTTTCATATCCCAATTTATTACCATGGCGTTAATACGCTTCATGTTGATACGTTGTCAACTACCATTAAAGTACCAAGGCCTGATTTTAAAAAACGTTATTATTCTGATGAAAAAAATCAATACGACAAACAAGTTCTTGATTTTATCGAAGTAAAAAATCAACTGTAAATATAGTATCGGAGGTTCTGAGTTTGATTTAGCCCTGGAATTTTGGCACTTTGTTTCCACTCCATATAAATTGAGCGTAACGAATTAAGAACTACGAATACATTACGCACTATTTTATATCCACAAAGAGACAATTATTTCCTCATTTAATAAATATTTAATACCCGAAACGGGCTTTATTAATCAATTATTAATGCCGAATTAATCACCCGGGCGTTTATTTGCAGTGTTAATTTTTTAATAACCTTTTGTAAATTCTTTTTAAATGAAAAACCGAATCTTCATTTTATTTCTTGTAGCGATAATGCAGTTTTCTTGCTCTTCTTCAGGAGAACTAGATTACACGAAATTTGTAAATCCTTTTATTGGTACCGATGAACACGGTCATACTTACCCTGGCGCAGTGTTGCCATTTGGGATGGTACAATTAAGCCCTGACACCAGAACTGAAGGTTGGGATGCGGCTTCGGGTTATCACTATTCCGATTCATCCATTTTAGGATTTTCGCATACTCATTTAAGTGGAACAGGAATAGGTCATTACGGGGATATTCTTTTTATGCCTGTTACCGACAATCCGGAAATCATTAAGGGGGATAAAAAGAATCCTGACACGGGATATCGCTCTAGATTTTCAAGGAGCTCCGAAGAAGCATCACCCGGGTATTACAGTGTTTTTCTCGATGATTATGACATCGATGTAGAGCTTACCAGTACAACCCGTACCGGATTTCATCGTTATACATATCCCGAAAAATCAGACAAAGGGCTTATAATTGATTTAGAACATACCATCCACAACCATCGTAATTTGGAAGCTGAAATCAGAGTCATTAACGATTATGAAATTGAAGGCTTAAAACGTACAAAGGGATGGGCAAAAGACCACAGAGTATATTTCAGAGCTGTGTTTTCAGAAAAGGTTGAAGCCGAGCTTTACATCAATAACGAAAAGGTATCAGGTGCCACAGAGGTTATTGGTAATAATGTTAAAGCGAAGCTTTCTTTTGCAGATACACAGAGCGACGTTGTAACCGCAAAGGTTGCCATTAGTGCAGTTGATTTCGAAGGTGCAAATAAAAACCTGAAGGCAGAGGCTGTAAATAAATCATTTGATGATGTAACGGATGAGGCTAAAAAGGTATGGAATGAGCAGCTTTCCAGAATTAAAGCTCAATCAGATTCAAAGTCCGATCTCACTGTGTTTTATACAAACTTATATCATGCCAGTTTAGCCCCTCATGTATTTATTGATGTGGATGGCAGATACAGAGGTCAGGATTTGGAAATTCACCATTCAGACAAACCCTATTACACTGTTTTCTCATTATGGGATACTTACCGCGCATTGCATCCATTACAAACAATAATTGACCCGGATTTTAATCAGGATTTAATACGGGTTTTGCTAAAAAAGTATGAGGAAGGTGGCATTTTACCTATGTGGGACTTAGCCAGCAACTATACCGGAACAATGATTGGCTCTCATGCAATTTCAGTAATTGCAGATGCATACATGAAGGGTGACAGGGATTTTGATGCCGATCTGGCGCTTGAAGCAATGATTCATGCTGTTACTTATGATACTGTTACACCCATAATTTATGACGGGAGTTTTTCTCACTCCAATCTTATGACAAAAGCCAAGTTATATATTGAGAAATATGGATACGTACCAGCCGATTTAATCCATTCTTCGGTATCTAAAGGACTTGAGTTTGCCTATAATTTTTGGTGTATTGCCAGAGTGGCTGAAGAAATGGGAAAAGATGATATTGCTGCCGAATTTTATGAGAAATCACAAAGCTACCATAAGTACTTTGACACTGAAACAGGATTTATGAGGGGTAAAAACCTTGACGGCAGCTGGGTTGAGCCATTTGATCCACGCCATTCTGCACATTGGGAAACGCCTTACGTTGAAGGAAATGCCTGGCAATGGAATTGGTACATACCTCATGATATTCAAGGGATGATTGATTTGCATGGGGGCAAAGACCAATTTGGTGATAAGATGGATTCACTTTTTACTGTGTCATCAGAATTGGTTGGAGAAGGTGCCTCCTCTGATATCTCTGGACTTATTGGGCAGTATGCACATGGAAATGAGCCAAGCCATCACACGATTTACTTATTTAACTACGCCGAACGTCCATGGAGGACACAAGAACTGGTTGACCGGACGCGAAATGAGTTTTACACCGATCAACCCGATGGATATCCCGGGAATGAAGACGTAGGACAAATGTCTGCCTGGTATATTTTTAATGCCATGGGATTCTATCCGGTGGCCCCTGGAGATAACAGGTATGCTATTGGTAAACCCAATTTTGAAAAAATAGATGTCCCTTTAGGAGACAACAAAACTTTTACTGTTATCGCCAACAACCTGTCAGAAGAAAACAAATATGTACAGGCAGTATACCTTGATGGTGAGAAATTAACCAGTTCTTATATCACGCATGATGAAATTATGTCCGGGAAAACATTAACATTTGACATGGGTTCAGACAAGGTTGTTTTCTGGAAATAAAAGTTAAAATTTAACGTCTTTAAACTGGAACAGTTATAAAAACCAAAGTACTTTATTATTTATAAATGCTTTGTCATACGAGTTTAATAGTCAGGCGGGCAAAAAACCAAGGCTGGTAAGTATCAATAAAAAGGAAAACTCATCTGCAATTTTTCTGAGGTAGCCAGGCCATGATATTTTAAAGCATTACGATAATCTTGCTGCTCGTATGTTTATTCATAAAATTAAATCAGATGCATTCCTTTAGATTTATATCCTTAAAAATAACAACCAGTTTAGTCATTTCTTTTTTGATATACTGTATTGATATCGATTTAATGGCAAGTAATCCCCCCGTTGCTTCAATAGATTTCTCGGGAACAGTAGTAGAAAATAATATATCATTGGTTGTAAATACCAATCCAGATGCCGAAGCTCACACTAAATTTATAACTAAAGGAAGTGAAAATTGCTTATTCATTCCTACCGATAAATATGCCTATTTTCGTGCAGATGATGCAACCATAAATACCAATGACAACAATCTGATTGTAGAGTTCACCTATTTCGACGAAGGTTATGGCAACCTCTCATTTCAATACAATTCAACTGATGGCGACTATGACAGGCAAAGTTTCAACAAAACAAACTCCAATGCCTGGGTCACGATAAAACTAGGTATTAAAAACGCTTCATTTCGAAATGCCCAAAACAATAAGGCTGATTTCAGATTTAATGAAAACAATTACATAAAGCGTATTTCAATCGTTAAAGAAAAATTTGAGCCGGGTAAAGAGGATATTCCGGACACTGAAGGAAGTTCTTATTCTGAATTTAAAGGAAAGTCAGTTGCCGGCTATCAGGCGTGGTTTACAGCAAGTGAAACAAATTCAGATTGGGTTCACTGGCCAAAAGGTAGAGGGCCGAGACCTGAAAAGGGCAACTCTTCATTTGAAATTTATCCGGATGTAAGGGATTATGATACTGATAACCTATACAATACAGGATTTGCAAACCTGGGCAACGGTGAACCTTCGCAATTATTTTCATCAATAGATGTCATTGACACCCATTTTGAATGGATGAAAGATGCAGGTATTGACGGAATTGCCCTTCAGCGCTTTATCGGTGACAACCCCTACCCCATCTCCTATTCACCTCTATCAAAGCTGAAACGTGTAAAAGATGCGGCTGAAAAGAATCAAAAGATTTTTTATATCTGTTACGATATTTCAAGAGGTGATGTAGAAGATGCCTTCGTGGAAAGTATCAAGTTCGACTGGGTTTTTAACATTGAACAGACCAATAAACTTACATCGTCACCTGCTTATGCTACCGTAAATGGCAAACCCGTGGTTCAAATATGGGGTACTGGTTTTCACACAAGGCCTTCATCTGCTGCCGGTGCAATTGAGATAATTGAGTTTCTAAAAAGTCGGGGCTGTTATGTAATTGGAGGCGTACCAACAGGTTGGAGAACAGAGGAAAGAGACTCGAGACCAGGATTCATAGAAACCTACAAAACCTATGACATGATATCACCCTGGACACCTGGGCGATACAGAGATATTTCAGGAATCGATCACCATAAGAGAAATTACCTGGTTCCGGATAAAGAATTTTGTGATGCCAATCAACTGGACTATATGCCGGTAGTGTTCCCTGGTTTCGGGTGGTCTACCTGGAAAGATGGCAAACCGAACCACACTCCCCGCCTGGCTGGTGATTTTGTTTGGCGTCAGGCTTACAATGCTGTAAATACAGGAATTGAACAAATGTATTTTGCCATGTTTGATGAGTACGATGAAGGCACGAGCTACATGAAAGCAGCCACCGACTGGAGTATGATACCAACTGATCAATACTTTTTAACCTTAAGTGCGGATGGTATATGGGTATCATCAGATTTTTACCTTCGACTGGCTGGTGCTGCCACACAAATGGCTAAAAGCACTATTTCTGTTCGTCCGGAATTTTCTGTACCCTACTCACTCGGACCGGTCTACTATCGCAACAGTTTTGAAAAACGATATTCAGAATATCAGGAGAAAAACAGCAGCAAAATACGTAATGGCATTTTTAATATCGATCCTTGTTTTTATAAAAATGAGTTACTGAGTAAAAATTCAGTAGAATCGGCTATATGTGAAATAGAAAAAAATGCCTCAAATGCTAAAAACGGTCAATATGCAGTAAATGTGTCGGGAAATCAAAATTCATCAAGCAAAGCAACCTTTGACTATAAGATTGCAGATGTGGATATTCCGGTTACCCGGGATATGAAACTAAGTTTTTGGAAAAAGACGATTGATGAATTGGGACGTTTTGTTTCAATTGATTTGCAGCTTGCTTCTGGCCGGCGATTAAGCCAGCTAGATTACTATACAGACCAAAATGGCAAGAATATGCACCCTGAAACGGGTCGTGGAACAGTTGGCCGGGGCTATGAACAATTTGTTTGTGAAATCGGCAAAGGCGAAATTCTTAGCGACAACATTACAGCCATTATTGTATCATATGATAAGGCTGAAACCTCAGCATCTTACACCGCCTATTTTGATGACATTCTAATCACTACTGATGAACTGTCATCTTCCATCGGTGATATGAAAGATTCAGAACAAAGCTCACGGATTTATTATTCAGAAAACAAATTGCATTTTATCGATACGCCAATTCATTCTCAGGTTACCATTTACAATATTTCAGGCGTGGCTTTAAAATCAGTTAAGTTAGAGAGCTCGCAGATTTCTGTTCAATTACCATTTGGAGTTTATGTGGTCACTACTGAATCGAAGGGTAAATCTTACGCGCAGAAAATTATTGTTGCAAATTAGAGGCAATAAAAAAATTTCAACCCATAATAATCAACTTAAAACTCCTTCACCACCTTCACATTACCATATGATGCCACCTGACCATTATTAGTGTTTTAAAAAAATATTTCTATCGTCAGGCATGGCAAAGGTCACGGGGCTTTGGTGTTATTTGCAAACAACGGGTACCAGAAAAAAATGATCATTCTATTGCATTTGTTATCCAGCTTTATCTACAGGCAAAAGTTCTTTCAAGTCAACAATGTAGCCCAGTTTTTTAAGCTTGTTTTTAAGGTAAGCTTCTAGCTTGCTGAAATAACCAGTTGTGCAGTTCCGAATTATTAAACCACGGTTCCCATAGCCCCCCATGGACAGACCTGTGATATATTGCCGGTTTTTGTCGATACGATAGATGTTTAAAACGCTATCTAAAAGATTCAGCGCAGTAATTAATTCCATTCCAACGGCCAGGGTATCCATACTATACGTACCCTTTCCAAAATCCACATAATTCCATTTTTGAATTCTGGGGCATTGCGGCGCCAATACAAAACACGGATACTTTTTTTGCACTTCAGGCTTCGCCCAGGCAGTTGCCCGATCGTGTTTCCATACATGTCGCTTATTATCCTGCCCCCTTTTGATTATAAAAAATATTTTATTGTTTATCAGTATACCCTGCCGCAAAATCGCCATGATAATCAATTCGTGCCCATACGTAATTATTTAACGTGTCCACACCATAATTACCAACAGCGGCTTTTTCAAAAGGTGCACCTATTGTTTTCTTATTTTTTTCGGTGGGTTCTTTTACACTTGAGATGGCATTAAACCAATCTCCGGGATTACGATCCCCTAAACTGTCATCAAGAAAACTCATCAAAGAGAGCGCCAGCTCCTGCTCTGAGGTCATTAATGAGTCATCGTAACTCATTTTTAAGGTATAAGGAGAGGTGAAACGGCTTCCCTGAAGGTAATTCATACCCCTTAAAACCAAAACATCAGAAACGACACCGTCCGATTTTCCGCTATGCCATTCTTCAGCAGGTAACCAACCGGTGGTAACATTCAAAAAGTAATGATGTTTTTTTTCCTGAGCATTCGCTCGTGTTACAAAAAACCTTGAATTGTTATTTATACCATTTATAATAGCCATTTGCGTACCTTTTACCCCTGAACCTGTTGCAGTATCTGCTATTGTCGCAAAGCTTTCCTCCTTTTCAATCAGCGTTTGTTTCCCATTGGTCGAATAAATGTATTCATCGGCCAGCTTAAAACCGGAGAAAGATCCATCATGGGATTCATCACTGTAATAGGTTTTTATGACAACGAATTTTTCATACACATCCATTAACAGGTAATTAGCCTTGAAGCGTCCATCAGCCGATTTGTTAACAATCGTTTTTTGAACCTTATATTCATCAATAGGATGCCGCGTAAATTTATCATATACCTTAAAAGAAGCCGCTCCAACCGTATAATCAAAAGATAATGGAGTTCGGCCATCATCAACATGCATGGCCCGGTGGTAATAATGGTTATGACCCGAGAACCATCCCTCAACGTTGTATTCTTCGGTAATTTGCCTAAATTTCGCGGGTGTATCATTTATCCTGGCATCCCTCATATTATCCAGTGGCCCATGAACAGTTAGCGAAAACAGGTTCATATGTTGAATCGAGAAGATTCTGGCACCGGGACTTTCGTTTCTTATCGCTTTATACTTCGCATTGAGCCATTCGTAATAATTTCCACCATCAAAACAATCCAGCATTACAAAATAAGTGTTGCTTTCGGGATGCTTGACCACATAAGAATAGTTATCGGTATTCGGACTGGAAGCCGATCCTCCGGGTACGGTTTCAGGATTGATGTAGGCTCCATTTGGATCGTTCCCATCAAAAAGATAAGAAAAAACTTCAGTCCATGGCGTACGTTTTCTATAGTCATGATTTCCCACTATGGGGTAAAACGGAATGCCCTCATGGGCTAATGGCCCGGTAAACAGTGAATTAAACAATTCGAGTTCCGCTTTAATTTTGGACTCCTGCTCATCGTCAGGAACATCCACGACTTTAGCATTAGTCACATCGCCCACATGAAAAACAAAATCAACACCACCCACTCCATTTAGCAGATGATCTTTAATCGCAGTTATTTCTTTTTGTGCCACGCCCATCTCTTCATCATCACCCTGCGTATCGGGAATTATGGCGACCCTTAGTTTTGTTTCACTTTCCGGTAAACCGGCACAAGCAGGCAGATTTTGGGCATGTACAGAAAGTACCGATATTAAAAACAACAAAAAAAACGTAATAAAACATGTATTTTTAACCATAAGTATATTTTTTAATTGGTTGGCTCAAGTATTTATTCAATAATTATCAGTTCTTTATCAAATCCATTCTCATATTGTGCTTTAATGAGGTAAACACCTTTATGAAGATCAGAAACATCAACATTTGTAATCGAATTGATAATTTCCAGATGGTGTACTTTTTGACCTTTCAAATTAAAAATATCAACTAAAACTGGTTGATTAATATCTCTAGTTTTTATTATCAGCCTTCCTTTGGTGGCAGGATTCAGAACCACAATCTTATCATTTTCGGATATATGATCAACACGAACCGGATGGTTTACTTTTATAAGTTTATTTTCGCTTGGTTCACCAAACCAGCCATCCAGATTTCTCATTTGCCACTGAAGAGCATATTTTCCCGGAGTATTGGGTGCAGTAATAGTGAAATCATAGGTCTTTTCCTCGCCTGGTTCAATTAATTCGCCTTCATCAAGGGCTATGGTATTTAATCCCCATGTAAAATTAAAAGGGGTATTTTGGCTGGCCAGCATGAAACGACCTGAGGAACTCCAGGTTTGTTCTCCGGTATTCCTCATCACAAGCGAAACCTCCATTGATTCACCTTTTACCAGTGTTGTTTTTGGCAAGTTCTGACTCACAAAAGCAGCATCAGAGTATCCTGCTTCTGTTCTGAAAGACCATACATTGCCTACCTTCGTGCCATCATCATTTATTTCGTTAATCCTCCAAAAGTACGTTGTACTTTTCAGCAACGTCCCCGGATCAAATACCGTATCGGTTTGATTTTCGGCAAATTCAGGCGGATTTGTTACTCCAAAATACACATCATGTGAAGTGGCATTTAATCCCGAAGTCCATGATAAGTTGGTTTCAGTCAGTACTTCATGGCTCCCTTGTTCCGGATTCGGGTTCGTTGCCTTTCCGGCTAATTGAGCATAAGCCCCCAATTGTATTAAACGAATCTCACACAACTGGGTCATACTATCGTCACCTTTATTTTTAGTGGTTTCGAAACGATAAAACCGATAGGCGCTGGTATTATCAAAAGGATACAGCTTTTCTTCAAATCTACTGTTAAATATTTGTCCTTCTATACTTTCCAAAATATCCCAGTTTTGGCCGTCATTAGAACCTTTTAGCCTAAAATTTTCAGGATCACGCTCTGGTGCATCGTTTCCACTTACCAACGCAAACATATTTACAGTAACAGCATCAGGAAATTCAATCTGAATCCAGCTTGGATCGCTTTCATGAGGAACGCCACCATCATCAAGCCACTTGCTCCAATCTGCATTTTTTTCGCCACTGGTGTAAAGGTTATCGAAAGCCTTTTCGGCATTCTCATCGTCATTAAATTCTGCTCTACGACTTATAATGCCCTCGTAAATTTCGGTATAACTGGTACCATCAATGCTTCCAACTGTAATTACTACATTATCCGACTTTTCACCAATCCATATTGCTCCTTCATCCTCATCCTGCTTTACAATTTGCCACTGGAAGCTATATTTGCCAATTTCATCTGGTGCTGTAATATTAAAA
>Ga0102940_1002806_pt1 | contig 10302 bp, 3 predicted proteins | sample SalPonR2_C_D1_MG_FD_78215 | JGI IMG/M metagenome (GOLD analysis project Ga0102940, IMG submission 78215) | Salt pond soil microbial communities from South San Francisco under conditions of wetland restoration - Salt Pond MetaG R2_C_D1_MG | ecosystem: Environmental > Aquatic > Marine > Intertidal...
ATTTGAATATCATAAAATGTTTGGATCTGCTTTTGTTAATGGACAATCTAATAATATGCAAGACGTCTCAAAACAATGGGATTTAATTGCAACACAAATTAGTTTTAATTTTTGATCAATGAATTATATTGAAAAAGGAAAAATAATGCAAGATACATCATTTTCAGGTTCAGCAAATTTAAATAAATTTATTAATGATAATATTGTTGAAGGTGGTGGTATTTTAAAAGAAAATCATCCAATGCAATATTTTAATAGACAAGTTGCCCAAAATTTTAATCCAGATATTAATGGTTATTCTTTGTGTTTTATGGTTCCTCCTCCTTTTATATCTTTAAGAGAAGTAAGTAAATATCAATATTCATATGTTGAATTGTTTCGAAAATTAACAGTGTTTTCATCTGTTCAATTTAATCCACCTACTAGACAAGTACAAACTGAAAAATTAGCAGCTCGAACTGGTGGAATCCCATATGCAACTGAAGTAGAACCAAGTGAGCAGTGTAGTGTAAGTTATATAGATAATACAGATCTTGATATTTTTAATTATCATTGTTCTTGGTTAGATGCTATTAATGATCTTGTATTAGGATATGTAAAACCTTCTAGTATATATTTATCAGGTTCTGAATATGGTGGATTAGATTATGCAGGTTCTTTATTTGTAGTGAGATATGATAATAGTATGCAAAATATTTTATATGTTGGTAAAGTAACAGGAATATACCCTCAATCCTTACCAAATAAAGAAATTATTGGTCAGCGAACAAATAATGAAATTTCAACAATCCCAATAACATATTTTGCTGGTTGGTATGAAGAGACTACAAATTTGCATCATCCAATTTGGAAAGAACTTGAAGACATGGTAATTTCATATTATGGGTAAACTTTTCGCCGTTATCAATAATAATAATAATAATAAGTTTGGAGCTAAAATAATATGGTTGATGTAAAAATAAAAACACCTAGTGAATTTGTTGAAGAAGAGTCAAAAAATTTAAAAACCCATTTAGACAACTATGATATTCAAATAAATAAATTAGGATTTGCTGGATTTTTTATTAATTTATTGGGGCATTTCAGATATGATGCATTTCAGTATTATCAAAATCTTTTTAAAGAATCGTTCGTAGCTTTGGCAGAAGATGAAAATAATTTATATATGCATTCTTCTATTTATGGTTATACAACTTCTTTTGCTGTACCTGCTGTTGCTGAAGGAAGTATAACTTTTGATTTTTCTTATTTACCAAAGGACGCAACTCATATTAAACGAATTGTAACTTTGAAAGATATTGTTTTTTATTATGGGGATATCCCTTTTTCTACTAATACTGTTTATAAATTTGTTGAAGACGGAAATGATTATTATGGTATTGTTTACATGACAGATGGAACAGTAAATTATATACCATCTTCAACATCTAAAATAACAGTTCCATTTTTTAATGTTGAACAATATATTTCAGAAAGAGAAACTTTTAAAATACCAAATTATCGGTATGGTTCTTATTATTCATATAAATTTGACATTGATAACTTTTTGAGCAATCTACAAGTTTATGTAAAAATACCAACAAAAGAATATCCACCTTTAAGCGAAGGTGATTTTTTTGATATTAAAAAAATTAAGTACCTTGAAAATAGACACTCCCAATCTTGTTTTCTTAAGGAATTTTCATCAAATACATTTATTCTGGAGTTTGGTTCTGGGTTAAGAGGAGTTTATGTCCCAAGTTCAGAAGTAACGCTTTATAAGAATATAACACATGGTCAAGATGGACGTATCACAGCTTCAAAAACATTAAAACCTGAACCAATAACATCTGCATCATTATCTATTATAAATAAAAGTAATAATGATATTGTTAGTGAACAAGAAGTATCTCGAAGATTTTTTAATATTAATTTTGATTATTCAGATCATGGGCATAATCCGCCAACTGGAGATGAATTACGAACTGATATTTTTGAGTTCATTCAGTCTCGAGAATTTTTAATAGATCAAAAAGATTATTATAATTTAACAGAACAAAATATCGGAGATTATGTATATAGTTTTCGTAAATCTCATATTTTTAGAAACGATTTTTATTTACATCAAACGTTACGTGATGAATATCAAAATCCGATTAAGTCTACATGTTTAAATCTTCGTAAATTAGATATAAGTGAATCAATTACAGGATTATCAATAACACAAATAGAAGAGACAGATGGGGAGTTATCAGGAACATTAGAATATACAATATTTGCAACAGATAGATTTCATATAAGTCAACAAGTGTCATCTATTGGTGAAGTTAATAGTCCAAGTAATGCTGTTGAAATTATTTGGGATGAATTTCCAAATGCTAGAAATTATGTTATTATTGTATATGATGGAGAGGATTATAGATATTTTACTACTATTAACACATATTTTATTGATGTAGGACAAGATAGCGATTATACAAATTCATTTATACACTCTTATAGTGATTCAGATGAACCTCTTTTTTCTTGGAAAGATAGTTATATATTTTTTCCAGAAGTTGTGTATAATTCTGTTGAATTTATATCACCGTTTGTTTATAAATATAATAAGAATTTTAATTGGTTTGAAGGTTATGTTTTTTATGATGATTTTATTGTTTTATTTTCTAATGTCAATACAAATTTGAACAAAGACACAAATTATACAACCCCTTATTTTCATTTAAGACTTAGATATGATTATGATAATATGATGACTGTTCTTGAAGCTATTTCTTCTCAAGCTATTGAAGATTATGCAATGAGATTTACAATTCCTGGAACAGATGTTTATAATGAACAAGGAATAATAGTGGATGAAAATGTATTTGCTATTGCTTATAAAGATGATTATTATGGTATATTAGATGGAGAAAAAACAGTAGAAGTTGAATTATTTTATAATGTTGATGTCGAATTATATGATAATCAACCTGTATTAGCATATTTTGCTACTAACAAATTTCATCAAATCAGATGTGTTAAAGATCAACTTAAATTATTACAATATATTGATGAAAGATCACAAGAATATGTTTTGTCAATTCCACTAATTAATAAAATATATTATGAAAACAATTCAGAAGAAACTGATTTAACTATATTAAATAGTATTTATCAAAGTAATATAAAAGGGCGAAGATTTCCAGGAGACGAAGTTCAGTTTAGATTTTTAAATACTTATATGATTGAACAACAGAATTTAAGAAACTCGGTTATACAAGAATATGATTTTGATTTATATTTACCTTTAAAATTATTTGTTACTATTTTATACGATTCACAATATATTGAAAACACTAATGTTGATATTGCTGAAGAGAAAGAGAAATTACGTTTAGAGATAGCTCAAAAATTACAAGATAATTATTCTGGAAACGAAATAAAATGTTATAATAGTCAATTAGTTGATTTAATCCATACAGATCGACCGTTTATTAAGAGTGTTTCTGTAGTTATTAAAGATTTTAATGATACAATTATTGAACGAGGGATTCAATCTTTTACCGAAAATGAAATTATGGAAAATCTTCAAAATGAAATTGCAGAAACTTTTGGACATAAAATGGATATACTCAATTATTTTCCACATTATTGGTATTGGGATCTTGATAATATTCAAATTGATTATTCTTTTTGATGAAAACAAGGGGACAACATGTTAAATCAAGATAATGAAAAGATAATTCAAAAAATAAATAAAAAAACGATTAATAATTCAAAATTTACTAATAAAGAAAAAGCTTTAGAATGGTTTAGATGTAAACAAAACCCATTTTATTTTATATATAATTATGTATATATTCCAGAACATGCAACAGGTGGTTCTTTTAAATTAACTTCAAGTAATTTACATCCAAAGATGAAAAGAGTTGTTAAATCTATATATAATCATCATAAAGCTGTTCTTATGGCCAGTCGTCAGTTAGGTAAATCTAGTATAGCTGCTTGTTTGATTGCTTGGGCTTTAGTATTTTATCCAGGTATACAATCTATTATTCTAAATATGCGAAAAAATGCCGGTCAAAATAATTTAAAAACAATTAAATTTATAATTCAAAAGTTGCCTTCTTGGATGGTAACTAATAATCCTTTTAAATCAAAATCTGATATTCTTACTTATATTACTCTTTTTAATAATTCTCGTGCTGATGTTTTTTATCCGAGTACTACACATTCTGCAGATACATTAGCACGTTCTCTAACCAGTCCAATATTATATATTGATGAGGCAGCTTTTATTAGAGATATGAGGGTAATTTTCGGTTCAGCACAACAAACACTGTCTAAGGCCAGATTACAGGCAGAAAAAAGTGGGTATCCTCATTTCTTATTTGTGACTTCTACGCCAAACGGAACAAGTGGATTAGGAGAGTGGTTTTTTAATAGATGGAATAATAGTGTAGATTCTGATTTTATTTTTGAAAATGATGTTTGGAGAAAAAATGTAAATGTTAATAAAATTGTTACAGATCCATCTAGAAATTCATTTATAGGAATTAAATTTCATTGGTCCGAAGATTTAACAAAAGATGAAGAATGGTATCAACAACAATGTCAAGAATTAAGTGATCAACGATTGATTAATCAAGAGCTTGATTTGTTGTTTGTAGGTTCAACTAATTGTATATTTTCAGATGATTTATTATCATCATTTAATGCACAAAAAAGTATAGAAACTATAACAACATCAAATAATGCACCCTTTCAAATTTTTGAAAATGATCTTGACCCAAGTGATTATTATATTTTAGGTGCTGATACAGCAGAATCGTTAAATGGTGCATATTGTACAATTGAAATATTTGGGTTTAGAAATTTTAATCAAGTTGCTGAATTAGAACATCGATATGGAAGTTATACTACTTTTGGACAAGACATAGATCAAGTATTTAGATTATTGAGAGATGCTATTGGTTCAGATAATATAATATTAGCTGTTGAAAATAACACAATTGGACACGCTACGATAGAACATTTGTTATATCATGTAGATGATATTGATTATCGTAGTTATTTATTTAAAGAAGATTTAAAACATAATAAAGATGATAAATATGGCGTTAGTACGACAGGAATGACAAAACCATTAATGGTTGGGTGTTTAACACAATTTATTAATGAAAATACAGATTGTATTAAATCACAAAAATTAATAGATCAATTTGGAAATATTGAAAAAACTAATAGTGGAACTGTTAAATCTACTGGGTATAGTGATCTATTTATGGCATCTTGTTTTTGTGCTTTAGTCAGACAAAAAAAGGCGTTGGATATTATGCCAATTATAACACAAGGATCTCCACAAGAATATCAAAAAAAGGAGATTAATGTATTTACAGAAATACTTGGATTAGGTAATAAACAAAATTTAATAAAAAATAATAAACAAAAAATGAAAATAGATTCTTTTATTTCTGCTGATGATTCTGATGACGAAAATGACATTTCAGAAGCTTTTAGTAGTATGTTTGAAGATGAACAAGGAGAGTTTTTGCCGTTTTTCAATTCATAAATTTTTAGATATTATATTTTTGACAACGGCAAATTTTTGAATTGATGTTTTCATCGAACAATAATTTTACCATTTCATAAAAACATCAACTTTTTGCCGGTGTCAAAAATAATTGAAAAAAATATGATGGAGATTCACATATGCCAACTAAAAATCAACAAGAACAACAAAGCAAATCAGATTATATGCGTGTTTTACATGAACAACATGGACCACAATCTCAACTCGGTGAAACAAAAACAGATCAAATACAACGTTTACAGAGTCAACAACCAGTATCATATTCTGAAATTCCAGATTCTTCACAAAGTAATGTTAGTCAAAAAAAGGATAAACAACTTACACAATATGAAAAAATGAGGAAATTTACTGGTGGAATGCCTTGGATGGCTGCTAGTATGACTGGATCTTTCGCTCGATCTATTCCAGGACTTAAAGATAGTATGTTAGGAGCTCTTGTTCAAGGTAGTACCAAGTCAGTTGGTGCATCAAAAAGAATGGCAAAATCTGGAGAGCGAAGAAAATATGAAAAAGAATTAGGTGGTATAGGAAGAGTTGATCAAGTTGGTAGATCTCTTTCAACTTTAGGTAGAATGTCTTATTCTGCTAATCTTCTTAAATCATTAGGAAGTGTTGCAACAGGTACGGGATCTGCCTCTCCTACCGGGTCGTTAACAGGAGGATTAATTGGTGCTCTTGGTCCAGCTGGTTTAGCTTTATCATTACCTTCTCTTATTGGTGGAATTGGTGCTAGTAAGAAAATGAAAAAAATAATGGCTGTTAAACAACAACCTGGGGATATTGAAAAAAAGTATTCAAAATCTGGTCCATTAGATAGATTTTATAGACGTTTAAGAAGTGATGAACAAATACAACCGTTTCAACAATTACAATATTTATTATTGTCATATATTGAATCCCACACCAGTGCAATTCCTGCTATATATTCTGCTATTGATGAAAAAGAACAACATAAGAAAAAAGGGGCAAAAGCTCAAAAATCTTCTTATGGAAGAAAAACAGGGATAAAAGAATTTCAAACTGACAAAGATCCAGATAAAGAATCCATTTTTAATAAAGTTGAAGATTCTCTTAGTAAAGTAATGGGCAGATATGATCCTATTGTTCAACTTTCTAATTTTATTTTTGGTGGAAAAAAACCACAAGATTTTCTTGATGATATTAATAAAGGTAAATCACTTAGTGGAAAAGAATTAGAAAAAGAAAAAGAAAAAATTAGAAATGTAGGGGTTGGAAAAGATCAATTAAGATTAATAAATTTAAATTCATTAGGTTTAATTTCTTCTGCTCAATCTTATGAAGAAAAAATGTTAGCGTTATCTTCTGGTCAATATGACCTTACTCGATTTATTGCACAAGAAGCAATTACTATTCGTCGACATGGATTTGGGATTGATACAAATAAATTTGCTACACCCGTTCAGGAGGGTGGAGCAATTAAAAAAGCAATGGGAGCTTTTGATGATGTACTTTCAAATATTCCTGGATTAAGTGCTGCTTATAATATTGGTAAAGACTTATTATCTTTACCAAAAAAAGGTAGTGATTTTATTAAAGGGACATTTGATAAGTCAATGAATGTTGTGTTTGGTAAAGATTTTCGCCGTTTACAAGATCAAAAAGAAGTTGATAAAGAATTAGGTTATGATAAATCTCTTCAACAAAAAACTCAAGAATTTGTTGCAGAGGGACTTCCTACACTTCTTGAAAAAATGCGTTCTATTCTTGCCCAACAATTAGAAACTCAACATAATATATTTAATGCTTCAAAAAATCAATATGAATTACTTTTTGGATATTATACTGGGAAAAAAACAACATTTGATTATGTAAAAACTCTTTCAGACGATGTAAAACAAGAAAGAATTTGGGATGATAAAGAAGCTAAGATGTTGACTAAAGAAGGGTTTGAAATGGCCCAAGAAAAAAGACAACAACAAAGACAATATCTTAGAGAAAAAGCATTTAATAAATCATTACTTGGTTTTTTAACTATGGATGTTACTGGAAAACAAGATCTTGAGGAAAGAATGGAAAAATTTCTGAATCCAGTTAATACAGTTATTGATTTATTTGATAAAATGTTAGGTCGTCGAGATGATGAATATGAGAATACAAGAGGTTTTGTCGTTTCACAACAAGATAGGGATGTTGAAAAAAGACATGAAACTCGTAAAACATATAAAGGCGATAAAAGAGTACAAAAATTTTCAAAAGAAGGTGAACATGCTAGTGATTTTAATGCTATGGACTTTTGGGGTGGTGGAGTTGGAGCGTCTCTTGGATCTTTAGCAGCTGGTGCTAGTTCTATTGCGTTAGGTCCTGCAGGATTAATGATGGCTGGCGCTAGCCCATTAGTAAAAATGTTTACAGGAGCAAAAAAAGATATTAAAGCTGGTGAAAAAAAATATGACGAATATTATGAAGATGCTTATCATAAAATTTTACAGTCACTAAGAACTGAATTATCCCCTGCAGAGTTAAGAGATGAACAAATATTAAGTGATACACATAAACAAGCTGAAGAAAAAGCAAAAAAAGTTGCACTTGAAGGATTTTATGGAAGAAGAATTGAAAGTACAAGCGATGAATTTGAAAAAAGAAAAAGTCTTGGATCAATTCTTGAAACTAGTGAAGAGTTAAGTCAATTAAGTTTTACAGATAGTTTTTCTAATGTTACCAATAAATTACAAGAAGTATATGAATTATTAAAAGATAAATTTGATGATGTCATCTTTAATCAATATGATTTACAAAATGTTATTTCTAATCAACAAATACAAATAGATTTAAGAAAAGAATATGTTAAAAAATGGGATGAGTATGTAAATAATGTTGAACCCTATTGGATAACTAATAATTCATTATTAGCTCAAATACTTGATAATACTCAACGTTCAATAGATACTAATGTAAATAATGTTGAATCACATTGGACAAATACTAATTCATTATTAGCTCAAATACTTGATAACACTCAATATCGACCAGATACTAATATAAGTAATATTTCTAACATTATAAGAAGATCCAATACTGATGATTATCCAGATGTTAGAACAGCATCAAAAGGTGGAGCATTAGGAAATTTATTAACATTAGTAGGTGAAGGCGATGAAAAAAAGATATCAAAAACCGCTGAAATAGTTGTTGGAGATAAATATGTAATCCCAACTAATATTTCACAAAAAATATTAGATTCATTAAATATTAAAACTGTTGAAGAGTTTAAAAAGAAATTAGGAAATAGAACATTTGCTGAAGGCGGGACATTAAATAAAACTAATGATTCTACTCAAAAACAAATGATTATATATAAAGATAACATTGAAAAAGAAAAAGATCATATTTCTTTATTTGATAAATTAGTTAAATACATATCATCTATAAAAGATATATTGAAAGAAAAATTTAAGCAAAAAGATAAAAAACAATTTGAAAAAACTCCTACATCGTCAACAATCGATAATATATTAAAAGAACATACACAACAATTAAGTTTAAAAGAAAACTCAGGACAATCTGATCAAGATATAAGTTCTAAATCAGTTGTTGGTAAGTTGCAAGAGGATAAAAAAGAAAGAAAAGAAATAAGTTCTACATCTACATCAACATCAATTGTTGGTAAATTACAAGAGGATAAAAAGGAAAAAAAAGAAGAAAAGGAGATGACTCTTTGGGAAACAATGGCAGGGTCTCTTAAGAAACTCGTTGATAAGAAAAACGAAATGAAAATGAAAATGAAAGAAAAAGGTGGATTGGGTGGAATTTTAAGTTCTCTTTTTGCAGGTGGACTTCCACTTATTACTCTTTTAGGTGGAACAGGTGCAATAGTATCCGCAGCTCTTTCACAAGGTGAAATTGGTGGGAAAGCGATTGTCGCAATGTTTGGGAGATTAGTTAGTAGTATTTTTAAGACATTCGGAAAATTATTAAATAAAGAAGGCGGAGGTATTTTTAGCAAAATAATTCAAAAATCTGTTGGTGGATTAAAAAAATTACCAGGTTTAATTGCTAAGGGTATTGGAAAAACTTTTAAATTTGTTGATATTCTTCCAAAGATTTTTGGCGGAAAAACTTTTACAAAATTGTTTACAAAATATTCTACTAAATTTACTAAAGCTGTTAGTGAAAGCATATTAGGAAAATTAGCATCTAGTGGCACTTCATTTTTTAAAAATGTTATTGGTAAAGTTGCTGGAGCTGCTGTTAAAGTACCAGGTCTTGTTAGTGCTGGGAAAATGTTTAAAAATTTAGGATCTTACGTTTTAAATAAATTAGGGTTAGGGGCTTTAACAAAAATAGGAGCTGGTGGAATATTAAAAGGCGTTGGAGCAAAACTAGCTAAAAAATTACCTTTTCTTGGAACAATATTAGGAGGATATTTTGCATATAAACGTTTCAAAAAAGGTGATTATCTTGGAGCTGCTGGAGAAATGACTTCTGGTTTATTAACACTGGTTCCAGGTCTTGGAACCGCTGCTTCTATTGGTGTTGATCTTTTATTAATGGCTACCGATTGGATGGGTGTTACCGGTAGTAAAGAGAAAGAAGAAAAACCAAAAATAGATCCTGAAAAAGTCAAAACTAGTTTATGGGAAAAATTTAAGAACAATCCAATTGTCAATACATTCTCACATCTTGGTTCAGCAATAAAGAATCTTTTAGGTTTAAATTTTAAAGGATTTAGTAGTGAATTGTTAGCAGCTGGAAATATGATTCCAGGTATAAGTCATGTTATTGCTTGG
>Ga0102940_1002808_pt1 | contig 10300 bp, 7 predicted proteins | sample SalPonR2_C_D1_MG_FD_78215 | JGI IMG/M metagenome (GOLD analysis project Ga0102940, IMG submission 78215) | Salt pond soil microbial communities from South San Francisco under conditions of wetland restoration - Salt Pond MetaG R2_C_D1_MG | ecosystem: Environmental > Aquatic > Marine > Intertidal...
CATCAGAGCTTGGATGGTTCCAACGAAGCGGCGCGAGTTGCCCTGGCGGTCCTGCACGATCATGCGGTCCAGCGCTAGGTCTCCAGCCAATTCTACCAGCGATAATGCAACGATAAATGTGCTTGCAATGCCGTAGTCTTCGACGCTGATCAACCGTGCCAAGAGAATATTTCGCGCGAAATTTAGAGCAGCGATAGTTGTGCGCCCAGCAGCGAGAATTGAGATGCTCTTCAGCAGCATAAAACGTTATTCATTTCGCGCTTCGGCGGTCTGTGGCAAGGCTCTTGGCTGACGCTACGGCTATGATTGGCCATCCAGCGAGCGGGCGACATGTGAACGAATATATCGTGGGTTGTATATTTGTTGATTTGTCACAACGGCGTCGGCCGAAAAGGTCGCCTAACCCGCATTCCTTACTGAACCCGCCGAACGAGGGTATTCGTAAGGTACAGGGCTCTCGACGGTTCAGGTGGTTTGATAATTCGAAGGGAAGAGGCAATCGACGCGGCTGATCCCGTCGTCGGCAACACGGCCGGGCATGCTGGGTCGCACGGCTTGAGCATCAACCTCGTTCAGTTTCGTCGTTTCAATCACAGAGTAGGCGAAGTCATCCAGCTTGCCCACTTCCGATCCCCACTCAACTCAATATTGCGGGCGAGACTGTTGGCGCGAATGTCCCGCTCGGCTTTGTGGCTGTCGATCTGCAGAAACCTTGATCGAAATCGAAATCCGGCAGGGCCGTCGCCCACTCGATCCCGCCGGCGAGTATCGAGTACTGCTGATCGATGCTATCATGGTCGAATGCGTGGATACGGCGATAGAGGGCAAGTTGATCGGCGTATTTGCCTCCGGGACAGCTGTGTCAGCGGACTCGGTCCGCGACCGGTCACAGGGGACGAGAAGATCCAAATAAAGGGGGTCGGCAAGAGAGGTCTTGGCGGGACGCCCGATCAATGCGGCGCAAATTGACACGGTGGCGCGCTGGATGGTGAAAATCGCGGGGAAATCCCCACTGTCCGGACAGTCTAGCGCTGCCGCAGACGGCGTTGCGCCTGTTCGGCCATAGGCCCCTCCCTGAGACGCTTTGCCGGGCTTCAGAATCGTCATCGTCTGGGCACAGTAGGAACTCCGAATGGTATTGGACCCCGGCGCGTGAGCGACGACGATCTTCCTCCCCCTGACAATGACGATGGCCCCTCGGGCCGGGAGCCGGTTCGCCCCGTAGGCTTCGAGCAGGCACTATCCGAGCGCTATCTGGCCTATGCACTCTCCACCATCATGGCACGGTCGTTGCCGGACGTGCGCGATGGTCTGAAACCGGTGCACCGTCGCCTGCTTTATGCGATGCGGGAACTTGGCCTAAATCCGCGGGCAGGCTTCAAAAAGTGTGCACGCGTTGTCGGCGATGTGATGGGCAAATTCCACCCCCATGGGGATGCTGCGATCTATGATGCCATGGTCCGCCTCGCACAGGAATTTGCTGCCCGTTATCCATTGGTCGAAGGCCAGGGTAATTTCGGCAATATTGACGGCGATAACCCAGCCGCCATGCGCTACACGGAGGCACGGCTCACCGCCGTTGCCGAGGCGCTGCTGGAAGGCATTGAGCAGGACGCTGTCGATTTTCGCGATACCTACGACGGCGAGGGTTCGGAGCCGGTTGTCTTGCCGGCTGCGTTCCCGAACCTGCTGGCGAATGGCGCCCAAGGCATTGCGGTCGGAATGGCCACGAACATTCCGCCTCATAACGCGGAGGAGATCTGCGCGGCTCTTCTGCTGTTGATCAAGAGCCCGGATGCTTCGCTTGCCCGGGTAATGAAGCACCTGCCGGGGCCGGATTTCCCGACCGGAGGCGTGCTGGTCGAGGATCAGGACAAGATTGCGCAGGCTTACGCTTCCGGCCGCGGCTCATTGCGCGTGCGGGCTAGGTGGGAAAAGGAGGATCTAGGCCGGGGCACTTGGCAGGTGGTTGTTACCGAAATGCCCTACCAAGTGCAGAAAAGCCGTTTGGTCGAAAAAATTGCGGAGTTGCTGGAGAATCGGAAGCTCCCGCTCCTGGGCGACGTGCGGGATGAATCAGCGGAAGACGTGCGTTTGGTGCTCGTGCCGAAGAACCGCACGATTCCGCCGGAAGCGTTGATGGAATCCCTTTTCCAGCAGACAGAGCTGGAGGCTCGTTTTGGCCTGAACATGAACGTATTGGACGGAGGCACGGTGCCCCGTCTAATGGGCCTGACAGAGGTTCTGAAGGCGTTTCTCGACCATCGCCAGGAAGTGTTGGAGCGGCGGTCTCGCCACCGCCTCGGCCAGATTGCCCACCGGCTGGAAGTGTTGGCCGGGCATCTGATCGTTTACGCGAACATCGATGAGGTCATCCGCTTGATCCGCGAATCGGAGGAACCGAAACCTGCATTGATGGTCCGTTGGGACCTGACTGAGGTGCAGGCGGATGCGATCCTGAACATGCGCTTGCGGGCGCTAGCCAAGCTCGAAGAGATAGAGATCCGCAAGGAATACGGCAAACTGGCGGAAGAGCAGGCGGAGTTGGAGGCTCTGCTCGCGAGTGAAGAACGGCAGTGGCAGAAGATTGCCGAGCAGATCGGCGAGATCCGTCAGAAGTTTGGATCCAACACGGAACTCGGCAAGCGCCGCACCACCATCGCCAGCGCGCCAGAAGAGGTGGATCTTTCCGTCGAAGCTCTGGTAGAGCGTGAACCGGTTACAGTGGTTGTGTCGGAACAGGGCTGGGTACGAGCATTGAAAAGTCATCTGAGCCCTGATTCGGAGGTCAAATATAAAGAAGGCGATTCAGAGCGCTTTCGGGTTACGTGCCAATCGACAGACAAGCTTCTGTTGTTCACAACGGGCGGCCGGGCCTACACGCTTTCGCCTGACCGGCTTCCCGGCGGCCGTGGCCAGGGGGAGCCGCTTCGTCTCCTGATCGACTTAGCCGCGGAGGATGTGCCGGTGGCACTTCGAGTCGTTGCAAAGGATCAGCAACTTATCCTCGCTTCGACGGATGCGCGCGGGTTTCGTATCGCGTCTCAGGCCTGCCTGGCCCAGACCAAGGGCGGGCGCCAGGTCATGACGCCGGCTAAAGGCGCGGCTCTGTCCCATGTCGTCCCAGTTGAAGGCGACCATGTTGCGGTGATCGGTGACGAGCGACGTTTGTTGATTTTTCCGCTGGAAGAGCTGCCGGAAATGAGCCGGGGCAGGGGCGTAATCCTGCAGCGTTACAAGCATGGCGGGCTGAGTGATCTCACCACGCTAACGCTTGCCGATGGTCTTACTTGGCAAAGCGGCGAACGGACGCGGCGGGAGGAGGACTTGACGCCCTGGCTTGGCAAACGAGCCGCAGCCGGCCATCACCCTCCGCATGGCTTCCCCAGGGACAACAAGTTCGGGGCGTGAGGCGCGAAACGGGACGTGTGTCGCCATCAGAGGCTCACGTGAGAGACTATTGGTGGCAGGAACAAACACTGGCCAGTATTGGCGATCCCATTATGATGCCGGGAATATGTAGTTTTGGATGGAGGCATCGTCCCATGCGTATCATTTCGATTCTTGTTATTGCCTTAATCTTCGGGAGTACCGCGGCGGGCGCGGGTGTATTGGACCGGGTTGCGGAAAGTCAGACGCTCCGTATTGGATTCCGAACGGATGCGCCCCCCTTCTCGTATGAACAGGAGCCGGGGAAAGCGGCAGGATATTCGGTGACGATTTGCAAGGCGGTCGCCGACACGTTGAAGGCCGACTTGAATCTGCCGGCGATTGGCATCCGATATATCCCCGTAACTGCTGAAAACCGGTTTGAAGCGTTGCGAAACGGGGAGATCGATTTGCTTTGCGGCCCGACGAGTGCGACGCTGACCCGGCGTCAAATCGTAGACTTCTCCCTGCCCATTTTTGTCGACGGGGCCGGTTTGATGATTGCGGAGGACGTCCAGATTTCCTCCCTCGGTGAATTGGCCGGGAAAAAGCTGGGTGTGCGTGCCGGCACGACGACCGAACGGGCGGTTCGCGCCACGTTCCCTGGGGCGAACATCACGGCTATCGAGGACCACGCCGAGGGCATGGAGGCATTAAAGGCAGGCCAATTGGAGGCCTATTTCGCGGACCGAACGCTGCTCGCGTTCATGCGGCACCAGGACCCGGAGGCTTCAGGACTTAGGATCGCGGATGAATATCTGTCTGTAGAGCCTTACGCATTGGCTCTGCCACGAAGCGACTCCGGTTTTCGCCTCGCCGTAGATCAAACCATCAGCCGTCTGATGCGGAATGGACAGATCCATGAAATTGCAAAGGAGGCGTTTGGTTCAGCGGATCTCAGTAGCTTGGTCAAGGCGCTGTACCGGATCACGCCGTTGCCGGAATAAGCACCCAAATTGCCTGCGGTGACGGATAGCAAGGACCTCCTTGATTTTCTGCTGTGGCGCCGTTCGGTCCCGCCGAGGCGGCTGCTCGCGCCCGGTCCTTCTGACGAAGAACTCTCGCAGATCGTTGCCGCAGGCCTACGCGCGCCGGATCACGGCAGCTTGCGCCCGTGGCGGTTACTGCTGCTGGACGACCGGGAGCGGTTGGCCGATGCCTTTGCGGCTGCGGAAGTCGAGCTAAGGCCGACAGTGGCCCAGGAACGCGTGCACCGCGCCCGGGAACGCGCGTGGGCCGGGCCAGCCCTGTTGGCGCTTGCAGCTTGCATCCACCGGTCTCATGAGATCGTCCCGGAGCATGAACAATGGATCGCTATCGGGACAGCGGTCCAGCAAATGCTGCTGGCAGCAGAAGCTATGGGCTATGCCGGGAGCCTTTTAAGCGGGGAAAAGGTCTCGACCTTGGCCCTGCGGCACGCCTTGAATCTGGGTGAAGCGGAGCGCTTGGTCGGCTTCCTGACGTTCGGGACTGCGGCCAAGGTGGAAAGGCCTGCGCCAAGGGTCGCCCCGGAAGCCATGCTACGCCGATGGCCGTGATATCGACGCTGCGGGCGGCGCGTTACGGCGCCCAGCAGCGATGGCAAGCCGTGCCCGGCAATATCCGCGGGGCAGCCTGGATTATGCTCGCGGCGGTCTGGTTCACCGGCATGGCCGTGGCGATTAAAATCACAGGCCAGACCATGACACCTTGGCAGATCGTCTTGCTGCGCTCGCTGATGGCACTGGTCATCATCTCGCCGATGCTGGCGCGGCAGGGCTTCGACAAGGTGCGGACACAGCGACCGCGTCTTCATTTCCTTCGGGTCGTCCTGGGGTTTTGCGGCATTACCACGCTCGTCTTTGCGATAACGCATCTGGAATTGGCCCTGGTGACCACGCTGGGTTTCACCCGCACGCTGTTCGTCATTGTGCTGGCGCTCGTTTTTCTGGACGAAACCCTGAATGTCAGACGGGCCACCGCGACGGTAGCGGGGTTCCTCGGCGTTGTTATCTGCATGGAGCCGGGAGGCGGCGACGGTTTTGACCCGTGGGTGCTCGTGGCGCTGGCCTCGGCTTTCTTTGCGGCCAGTGTCTCCACAACCATCAAGCATCTCACCCGGACCGAGGCACCGATCACGATCTTGGTCTGGTCTTATACGTTGATGGCCCTGCTCGCGGCGGGACCTGCCTGGTGGTTCTGGAGGCTGCCTACCGCGGAGGAACTGGCCGTGATCGCGGTCATGAGCGTGCTCACCACACTGGGCCAGTCCTGCATGGTGCTGGGCCTGCGGGCAGGCGACGCAAGCGCGGTGGTCCCGTTCGATTACACCCGCTTGCTTTACGCTGCCGCCATCGGGTTCTTGTTCTTCGCGGAGGTTCCGACTTTGGCGACCTTCCTCGGTGCGCTCGTGATCGTCGCTTCCACCCTCTACATCGCCCTTCGGACGGGGAAAGCCAGCCCCGCGGCCAAGTCATGATTTCATGGCGCTGTTCAACCACGTTATCAATGTCCTCGTTGACCACGATTGGCTTCTGAACCTGAACCTGGTTTCTATTGATGACCCGGGACTGCTGATTGCGGGCCTTTCGTCCATGCTGGCAGGACGCCGGTTGGTGTTGAGGGCTGCTGCAATTGGTCGCCGGCAAGAAAATCATCCGAATGAGTCGCATGGAATGACACTCCGCGAAAAATCAGATTAATCAGTTATAACAACCGAAAATCGGTAACAAGAGGACCTAGGATGAAGTGCGTAATCCTCGCGGGTGGTCTCGGCACCAGGCTGGCGGAAGAAACTGTCCGGATCCCGAAACCCATGGTAGAAATCGGCGGGCGACCGATCCTGTGGCATATCATGAAAATCTACGCGGCGCATGGCGTGACCGACTTTATCGTCTGCCTGGGCTATCGCGGCTATGTGATCAAGGAATATTTCGCGAATTATTACCTGCATATGTCGGACGTGACCTTTGACATGGCAAGCGGGGAGATGACCATCCTGCGCAATCAATCGGAGCCCTGGCGGGTAACGCTTGTCGATACCGGTCAGGAGACCATGACCGGCGGCCGGATCAAGCGGGTGTTGCCGATGTTGGCTGGCGAGGAGGCCTTTCACCTGACCTATGGCGACGGCGTCGGCAAAGTCGATATCGCCGCGCTGACCGCCTTCCATAAGGCGCACGGCAATCTCGCCACCGTCACGGCAGTGCCGCCGCCCCGTCGCTTCGGCCAGTTGCGGCTCGAAAATGGCCGGGTCACGGACTTTCTAGAAAAGCCGGTGGGCGATGGCGGCGTAATTAACGGCGGCTTTTTCGTGCTCTCACCAGGGATTGACCCCTATATCGAGGACGATTCGTCGATATGGGAGCGGGAGTCGCTGCAGGGCCTGGCCGCCGACGGCGAACTCCATGCATTCGAGCACATGGATTTCTGGCAGCCAATGGACACGATCCGCGAGCGCCAGGAACTGGAGGAGCACTGGGCGACTGGTAAAGCGCCTTGGAAGGTGTGGGAATGAATCCGGCATTCTGGCAGGGCCGCCGCGTTTTCCTGACGGGGCATACCGGCTTCAAGGGCGCGTGGCTTGCCGCGTGGCTCACCCAAATGGGAGCGGAGGTCACTGGTTTCGCCCACCCCCCGGAAAGCGAGCCAAACCTCTGGGCCCTCCTGGCCCTTTCGGACGTGCGCTCCGTCACTGCCGATATCAATGACCGCGCAGCGCTGGAGCAGACGCTGACAGAAGTGCAGCCGGAGGTGGTGATTCATCTGGCCGCACAGTCCCTCGTCCGCCGCTCCTATCGCCAACCGGTGGAGACATTCGCGACAAATGTCCTGGGGGTCGTCAATCTGCTGGATGCGGTGCGGGCATGCGAGAGCGTACGGGGCGTGGTAATCGCCACCTCCGATAAGGCATACGAGAACAGTCACCAGATATGGGGCTATCGCGAGACCGACCCGATGGGTGGCTACGACCCCTATTCCGGCTCTAAGGGCGCAGCGGAAATTGCAGCCGCCGCCATGCGGCGCAGCTTCTTCCACCCTCAAGCGGCGCTCGGACATCAAGCCGGCATTGCCTGCGTCCGCGCCGGCAATGTCATCGGCGGCGGCGACTGGGCGGAAGACCGGCTGGTACCGGACATCGTCCGTGGCTGTCTGGGATCCTCTGGCGCCGTTATCCTGCGCGCGCCGCACTCGATCCGCCCGTGGCAGCACGTGCTGGAGCCTCTGCGTGGCTATTTGATGGTCGCGGAAAAACTCTGTTCCGGCGAGCCCGGCTTTGACGAGGGCTGGAATTTCGGGCCAAAGCGCGAGGACGAGCGGGCCGTGATCGACGTGGCGGAAGCGCTGGTTCAGGCAATCGGAAAGGGCAGGATCGGCATTGACCCCGCCGCCGCCAATGTTCATGAGGCGGCGCTGCTTACCCTAGACGCCACTAAGGCCCGAGCCAGACTGGGCTGGCAGCCGGTGCTGGATTTCGCCGACTGTATCCGCCTGACGAGTGATTGGTATGGAGGCTGGGCTGCGGGCCGCAACCCGGGGCAACTTTGCGCCGAACAGATCGCGGAATACGCGCACCGTTGCGCAAAGACCGGATGACCAGTACGTGCCTTGCCGCCCTTGGCGGACCCATAGAACCGCGTCGCGGCTGCAGCTTCGTCTATCATCGTTCACGAAGCATCCATTCTGTTGGACAAGCCGGAGCCGAAGCATCCGCTGGACTCTTGCGCCCGCCCTTCCTGCCCCCGGGTGCAGGTCCAAAACGTATTAATTAAAACGGAAGCTCACGCCGCAAAAAACCCGCCCCTTGCCTGACCGCTGCCCCTGCCTGAGCCTTTCCATGGGAAATCGGGCGCAACATCATTGCTCTGGCTGGCCCGCTTTTGCGGGTGAAAGGAACGAGTAAGAGGGCAGCCCTTCGAGTAATCGCGGCAATGGGGGAGCTCTGACTTTGCTGAGGGCGAGCCCCATTGCGTGGGGTCACCGCGCTCTTTAGATTGCGGCGATCGCAAGCGCCCAAAGGGAGATATACGCTAAGATGGCTGAGGGAATGCTAGACGGCAAAGTGGTGCTGGTCACCGGCGCCGGCCGTGGCATCGGCGCAGAGGTGGCGAAGCTCGCCGCCGCAGAGGGCGCCAAGGTGGTGGTGAACGATCTCGGCGGCTCCGTATCCGGCGAAGGCCAGGACGCCACGCCGGCGCAGGAAGTCTGCAATGAAATTGCGGCCAAGGGCGGCGAGGCCGTCGTGAATGGCGACAGCGTCGCCGACTTCAAGGCCGCGCAAGGGATGGTCCAGCAGGCTGTCGACACGTTCGGCCAGATCGACGGCATTGTGAACGTCGCAGGAATTTTGCGCGACGTGATCTTTCACAAAATGACCAAGCAGGACTGGGATCAGGTAATTGCCGTTCACCTGAAGGGGTCGTTCAACGTGGCACGTGCCGCCGCCGAGCACTTCCGGGCCCAGGAAAGCGGTGCGATGGTCCATTTCACCTCGACCAGTGGCCTGATCGGCAATTTTGGCCAGGCGAATTATGCCGCCGCCAAGCTCGGCATTGTCGGCATGAGCACCAACATTGCCCTCGACATGGCGCGCTATAACGTGCGCTCCAATTGCATGTCGCCGTTCGCATGGTCGCGCATGATCGGCACTATTCCGTCCAATTCGCCGGAGCAGGAAGCCCGTCTCGCCAAGATCAAGCGCATGGTGCCGGCTCAGATCGCCCCCATGGTAGTGTACCTGCTAACGGATGCTGCAAAGGACGTCACCGGCCAGATTTTTGGCAGCCGCATGAACGAGCAGGTGCTGTTCAGCCAATCCCGCCCTATCCGCTCGATCCATAACGCCGCCGGCTGGACGCCCAAGTCGATCGCCGAGGAAGGCATGCCGGCGTTGGTGCCGAGCTTCCAACCGCTCGATCGTTCCGGCGACGTTTTCTGTTGGGACCCGATCTAACACACCGCGCGCCTTAAAAAAGCTGCGAATATAAGGAATTGCTTGATGAGTGAAGGTTTGTTGGAGGGCAAGGTTGTCCTCGTGAACGGCGCCGGCCGCGGCATCGGCCAGCAGATCGCCATCACCTGCGCCGAGGAAGGCGCAAAAGTCCTAGTCAACGATCTCGGCGGTTCGGTGGAGGGTGAGGGCAAGGACCTAACCCCCGCTCAAGAAACTGTCAAAATGATCGAAGACATGGGCGGTGAGGCAGCCGCCAATGGCGGCTCCATCGCCGACTGGGACGACGCCCATGCCATGGTGAAGCAGGCGGTCGATACCTTCGGCCAGATCGACGGTGTAGTGAACGTCGCCGGTATCCTGCGCGATCGCATCTTCCATAAAATGACGGAGGAAGATTGGGATTCGGTAATCGATGTTCACCTTAACGGATATTTTTATGTTGCCCGCGCCGCGGCGGATTATTTTCGTCAGCAGGAATCCGGGGCGATGGTGCATTTCACCTCCAACTCTGGCTTGGTCGGCAATGTGGGTCAGGTGAACTACGGCGCGGCCAAGATGGGCGTTGTCGGTCTTTCCCGTTCGATCGCGCTCGACATGAGCCGCTTCGGCGTACGCTCGAACATCATTTCGCCGAGCGCCTTCACCCGCATGATCGAGACCATCCCGATCAAGGGGCCGGAAGGCGAAAAACGCCGCAAGCGCCAGGAAGCCATGACGCCGAGGAAAATCGCAGCGCCTGTGGCTTATCTGCTGTCGGATGCAGCCAAAGACGTTACAGGCCAGATCTTCTATGTGCGCTCGAACGAAATCATGTTGATGAGCCAACACCGGCCCGTGCGCGTCGTGCACCGTGGCGAGGGCTGGACGCCGGAATTGATCCACGAACATGCCATGCCGGCGCTTCGGCCGCACTTCACGCCGAGTGAGCCGTCGGCCAGC
>Ga0102940_1002812_pt1 | contig 10282 bp, 8 predicted proteins | sample SalPonR2_C_D1_MG_FD_78215 | JGI IMG/M metagenome (GOLD analysis project Ga0102940, IMG submission 78215) | Salt pond soil microbial communities from South San Francisco under conditions of wetland restoration - Salt Pond MetaG R2_C_D1_MG | ecosystem: Environmental > Aquatic > Marine > Intertidal...
ATTCGCATGGTGCGAAGCAATAACCGGATCTGATCATGGAGGATGCATGGAGTTACGGGAACTGGCCAAACGAATCGATGCCATGCTGCGCAAGGCCGGAGCTGACTTTGAGCAGCTCAGTGAGATGGAAACGCATGGGTGCATCTGGGGATACGAACTGGACGAGGATATCAGCGGGTTCATCAGCTGTGAAGACAACGCTTCCGGAATCGATATTCCCACAGTCAGCATCGCGGTCTCTCTGGGGCGCATCGACGAGCTGCGCCGAGGGGATCTTCTCGATCTTCTGGAGGTCAACGGTGACCTGCTCGGTGCCGGCTTGACTGTGACTGTGCCCATGGGGGAAGACCGGGAGCGGTTTCTGCTGCTGCAGACCAAGATGCGGGTCGATGCATTCGATCCTCAGAAATTCGACGATTATATCGATGTGCTTATGGATCTGGTGGAACTCTATTTTGTCTCCGATGAATAGAGCCTGCTAAGGTCCTGCCAGTCGAGCCTATCTTGAGAAGATAGGCTTTTTTTGTCATTTCAGCCATATAAAGTAAAATATCTTCATGTCCACCATCACGTTGCAGGCCATTACCAAAGCCTACCCCGACAATATCCTGTTCGAGGATCTCAGTTTTGAAATCGGAGCCGGCTCCAGGCTGGCCCTGGTCGGCCCCAACGGGTGCGGGAAGAGCACCCTCCTGAAAATCATTGCCGGGGAGATAAACCCGGACTTCGGCCAGGTGCTTCGCCCCAGGGAGGCCCGGCTCGGGTATGTCTCCCAGGATCTGTCCGATGGGGAACTCGATACCGTGTTGCAGGATTTTGTTCTCGAGGTACTGCCCAACTGGCGGGAATTCTGGGTGGAGTGGAACCAGGCCGTGGATGCACGGGACGAGGCCGCCGTGACCCGCCTCAGCCATCGCCAGGCAGAGCTGGAGCACTACTACGGGTATAATCCGGAACATCAGGCCAAGGCCATTCTGCATGGACTCGGGTTCAGTGATGAGAAGATCGGGCAACCCCTTGGTCAACTGAGCGGCGGATGGCGGGAACGGGCCAAGCTGGCCCGGGTCCTGGTGGCCGGGGCCGACATTCTGTTTCTGGACGAACCCACCAACCATCTGGATCTGGACGCGGTGCGCTGGCTGGAGGACTATCTGTTGTCCTATCAGGGAACTCTGGTCTTCGTGGTCCATGACCGGATCTTTCTGGACCGGGTGGCCAACAAGGTTCTGTATCTTGGCGGGGGCAGGCCCGTGCTGCGATCCGGAAATTATGCCCGGTTTCTGCAGTGGCAGGGGGAACGACTGGACCTGGCCCGTAAGCGGGCAGCCAGGATCTCCGAGGAGATCGAGCAGAAGCAGTCTTTCGTGAACCGGTTCGGGAGTAAGGCCACCAAGGCCACCCAGGCCCAGAGCAGGGTGGTGCAGATTGAGAAATTGAAAAAGGAGCTTGCCTCGCTGCCGCAGGAGCATGTAACCCGAAGTCTGAAATTCAAATGGCCGGAACCGGCCCGGGGTAACAGCACGGTGCTCAGCGTGGTGGACCTTGATTTCTCGTTTCCGGATGGAAAAACCGTTTTTTCCGGCCTGAACTGCAACCTGTACCGGGGGCAGAAGGTGGCCCTGGTAGGGCCCAACGGGCAGGGAAAATCCACCCTGCTCAAGCTGGTCATGGGGCTCCTCAAACAGACCGGCGGGACCATCACCGTGGGCCCGGCCATGAAAATCGGGTACTTCAGCCAGCACCAGACCGAGATCCTCGACTCGGGCCGGACCGTAATGGCCGAGATCAGGCGGCTGGCCGATCCGAAGATGAACGAAGAGGAGCTCAAGGGCGCTTTGGGCATGTTCCTGCTCGGACAGTCCCACTGGGAAAAGCTGGTTGCCGATCTGAGCGGTGGGGAGAAGAACCGCCTGGTGCTGGCCTCCCTGTTTCTGGCTCGGGCCAATTTTCTCATCCTTGACGAACCCACCAACCATCTGGATATGGAAAGCCGGGAAGCCCTTGTGTCCGCGCTGGAAGCGTTTTCCGGCTCCCTGCTGTTCGTGGCTCATGACCGGTTGCTCCTGTCCCGGGTGGCCAAAGAGATCTGGGAACTGGGAGAGGGCGGCCTGGAACAGTTTCCCATGGGATTTGGCGAGTACGAGCGGGGAGTGGAGGCCCGGACAGATCCGGCGGCCGCCGAGGCTTCGGCAGTGATCAGGGTCCAGCGCAAGGATCAGAAGCGTCAGAAACGGGAGTTGGCCGAGCGCAGGAATCGGATCTATCGCAAGGTCAAGCCGTTGCGGCAGCAGTACGAGCGGTTGGAGGGGAACCTGGAGACGGCCATGGAAAATCAGGCAGAAGTGGAGATGGCTCTGTCCGATCCCGCCACCTACGGAGACCCCGAAAGGCTCAGGAAATTGAATCTCGAATTCCAGCGAATACAGGATCTGACCGAAGACCTTATGTCCCGCATGGCTCATATTGAAAAGGAAATCCAGGATATCGAGTCAGAAAAAGACGCATGAGGTCATTGAATTTCATTGTGCACATGACAACCCTCAACCCTTGAATTTTCCATGCCCCACCCTCCCCTGATGCAGCATGTGGTCCAGTGGGCCGGACTGACCCAGAGTCAGATCGACACCATCGAGCCGGTTCAACGCAAGAAACGGCTCGACTTTCTGCATGCCGCACTGGAGGCCGGGGTGCTTACCCCGGATCGGTTTGTGGCCTTTCTGGCCGAACGTCTCGGGCTTCCCGCAGTGGATCCGTCCCGGTTCAAGGTCCCGGAGGGCATTCTCGATCAGGTCCCCAGAACCCTGTTGATCAAGTACCAGGTCGTTCCCTTTCATTCTTCCGGGAAAAAGCTGTTTCTGGCCGTTGCCGAACCCGAGGATATTCTGGCCCTGGATGATATCCGGTTTATGACCGGAATGGATCTCGTGGTCCATGTCGCTGCGCCTGATGCCATCAAAAGGTGCCTGGACTCGCTGCACGAGCATGAGGCAGGGGAGGACTTCGAAGAACTCGAAGAAGCCCTCATGGACATGGAGGACGAAAAGGTCGAGTTCGATTCCGAGGACGAGGACGCGGGCGGAGACGAGGTTTCCACCCTGGAGGCCGCTTCCCTGGCCCCGGTGGTCAAAATGGTCAACCTGATCATCATGGATTCCATCCGCAAAAAGGCCTCGGACATCCATATCGAACCGTACGAAAAGAATTTTCGGGTCCGGCTGCGTATCGACGGTATGCTGCAGGAGGTCATGCGTCCTCCCCTGCGCCTGAAGAATGCCATGATCTCCAGGCTGAAGATCATGGCCCACTTAAACATCGCCGAGCGCCGCCTGCCTCAGGACGGCCGGATCAAGGTCCGGACCCCGGGGGGAAAAGAGGTCGAATTTCGGGTCTCCATTCTGCCGACCCTGTTCGGTGAGAAGGTGGTCATGCGTCTTCTGGACAAGTCATCCTTGAAGGTGGATATGACCCGTCTCGGGTTCGAGGAGATTTCCCTGCAGCGCATCCAGGCCGCCATCTCCAAGCCGTACGGCATGGTTCTGGTTACCGGGCCGACCGGTTCCGGGAAGACCACGACCCTGTACTCGGCCCTTATGGAGCTGAACAAGGAGGGGGTGAATATCTCCACCGTCGAGGATCCTGTGGAATTCAGCCTGGGCGGGATCAACCAGGTTCAGGTCAGTGAGGATATCGGACTCAGTTTTGCTGCGGCTCTCCGGTCCTTTTTGCGGCAGGATCCGGACATCATCCTGGTTGGAGAGGTTCGGGACCGGGAAACTGCCGAAATTGCGGTCAAGGCCGCCCTGACCGGTCACCTGGTTCTGTCCACCCTGCACACCAACGATGCTCCGTCTTCCCTGAACCGCCTTCTGAACATGGGCGTGGACGGGTTTCTGGTGGCTTCATCCATCAACGTTATCGTGGCCCAGCGACTGATCCGCAAGTTGTGTCCCTTTTGTAAGGAACACATGGACATGAATCCGCAGGTTCTGGAATCGGTGGGGCTGACCCGGGCCGAGGTGGAAGGGGAGGAACTTTTTACCGCCGTGGGGTGCAGCGAGTGCAATCAGACCGGGTACAAGGGGCGGTCCGGCGTCTATGAGGTGCTGAACATGACCGAGGCGATGCAGGAGATGGTCCTGAATGACGCATCGGCCAATGAAATCCGGGACCTGGCCCTGAAAGAGGGGATGGTGACCATGCGCCGCAGCGCGTTGACCAAGTTCAGGCAGGGGTTGACCTCTATCGAGGAAGTTCTGCGGGTGACCGTGTAATCAGAAAAACGACACGAGGGTTGCATGCCCATCTTCATATACAAGGGCAAGGCCCGTTCCGGGCGAACCGTCAAGGGGGACCTTGACGCCCCTTCTCTGGAAATGGCTGAAACCGCTTTGCGCAGGCGGGGACTTTCCGGCCTCAAGGTCAAACCAAAGCCAAAGGATCTGCTGGAAGGGACTTTTCTCGAGGGGGGAGTCACTTCCCGGGATATGGTTGTGTTCAGTCGTCAGTTCGCGACCATGATCAATGCCGGGGTGCCCATTCTGCAGGCCCTGCAGGTCATGTGCGAGCAGACCGAGAACGGCAAGCTGCGCCGTACCCTGTATCAGGTGCGCAACGATATCGAAGGGGGGAGTTCCCTGTTTGATGCCATGCGCAAGCACCTCGACGTGTTCGACACCCTGTATGTGAACATGGTTGATGCCGGCGAGGTGGGCGGGATCCTGGATCAGGTCCTGCTCCGGCTGGCCGAGTATATCGAGAAGGCGGCCCGGCTCAAAGCCAAGGTCAAAAGCGCCATGATCTATCCGTCCGTGGTCTGTTTTGTGGCTGTGGCCGTTATCGCCATCATTCTTATTTTTGTCATTCCCACCTGCGAGCAGATGTTCAAGGACTTCGGGAGCGCTCTGCCTCTTCCCACCCAGATCGTGATCGACATGAGCCGGTTCACCCAGGACAATTTCCTGTACATGGTCGGTGGTGCCGTGGCTTTCATCGTGGGGTTCCGCTATTTTTACAAATGGGAAAAGGGTCAGATCTTCGTGGACCGGGCCGTGCTGTTCATGCCCGTGTTCGGGCCGCTGCTGCGCAAGGTGGCCGTGGCCAGGTTCAGCCGGACCCTGAGCACCCTGGTTTCCAGCGGAGTGCCCATTTTGAGTGCTCTGGACAGCGTGGCCAGGGTGGCTGGAAACAAGACCGTGGAGCGGGGCGTGTACGCAGCCAGAACCTCCATCTCCGAAGGGCAGACCCTGGCCGAACCCCTGGATGCCACCGGGGTATTCCCGCCCATGGTCGTGCACATGATATCCATCGGGGAGACCACCGGGGCTCTGGACACCATGCTTCAGAAAATTGCGGATTTCTATGACGACGAGGTGGACGTGGCCGTGGAAGGGCTGACCTCTCTTATCGAGCCGATCATGATCGTCTTTCTCGGCGTGGTTGTCGGCGGCCTGGTGGTCAGCATGTACCTGCCCATCTTCAAAGTGGCCGGTACCGTGGCCTAGAGGCAATGGCGTTAAGTAATTCCTGAAGGATAATATTTCAGACCGGAATTGCCCCGTAAGAGTCCCCCCTTGAGGGGGGTAGGGGGGTGTCTGGCACGGTATGGATTACGTTACTTAACGCCATTGGGCCTAGAGGGTATTGGTTCTCGTTTTTTGCCCAGGTCTTATGAAATAAAAAATGCCGGCCCCTTGTGGCAGGGCGTGGAGAAAATATGAAGATGATGCGAAAGGACAGGCCCGTGGTGGCTGTCATCGGGGCCACCGGGGCCGTGGGACGGGAAATGCTGAATACCCTGGCGGAGCGGAATTTTCCTGCGTCCGAGGTACTTGCCTTTGCTTCGGCCCGGTCGGCCGGAACCGCCGTGCCCTTTGGAGATGACGAGCTCATTGTCGAGGAACTGGAAGAGGATTCCTTCGACGACGTTGATCTGGCCCTGTTTTCGGCCGGCGGGGATATCGCCAAGAAATTCGCCCCTGTTGCGGTCAAGGCCGGGTGCGTGGTCGTGGACAATTCCAGTGCCTGGCGTATGGACCCGCAGGTGCCCCTGGTGGTCCCCGAGGTCAATCCGGAAGACCTGGAGGGGCACAAGGGGATCATCGCCAATCCGAACTGCTCCACCATCCAGATGGTGATCGCTCTGAAACCGATTCATGACGCGGCCGGGATAGAGAGGATCGTGGTCTCCACCTATCAGGCCGTGTCCGGCTCCGGACAGAAAGCTGTGGATGAGCTGCAGGAACAGGTCAGGGCGCTGTTTTCCATGCAGGATGTGACCCCGTCGGTCTACCCCTATCAGATTGCGTTCAACTGTCTGCCGCATATCGACGAGTTTCTGGAAAACGACTTCACCAGGGAAGAGATGAAGATGGTCAACGAGACCAGGAAGATGATGGGCGAAGATATCCGGGTCACGGCTACGGCTGTACGGGTGCCCGTCTTCTACGGTCACGGCGAGTCAGTGAACGTGGAGACCCGGGAAAAGCTCTCCGCCATGGATGCCCGGGCCGTTCTCAGTCAGGCCCCGGGGGTGCGGGTCGTGGACAACCCGGGGGAGAAGATCTATCCTATGCCCCTGATCGCCTCGGGCCAGGACGAGACTCTGGTGGGCCGGATTCGGGAGGATGACACTGTCGACTGCGGTCTGAGCATGTTCATTGTAGCCGACAATCTCCGCAAGGGTGCGGCCGTGAATGCGGTCCAGATCGCGGAAGTGCTGCTGGAAAAGGGGCTGCTGTTGTCTGTATAGCGAATTTTCACAAACACGTATCAAACCCGTCTTTCCTGCAGGAGTGAGGCGGGTTTTTTCCTGAGAAAAAGGAGGCCGGTCATGGTCAAAGTCGCAAGTCAGTACGAATACATGGAACGCATTCTGGCCCTGGAGCGCCCGGGGGAAGAGGATATCTTCGCATTCTACGAGCACAGACTCGGAGCCATTTTCACCAATCCGAGGCTCATGCTTCTGCCCCTGGACGATCATCTTGTGCACCGCGGGGAGGGGATTTTCGAAAGCCTGAAGTTCGTCGACGGCAGGATCTATCAGCTGGACCCTCACCTGGAACGTATGCAGCGCGGGGCCAAAAGTCTGTACCTCAGCGCCCCCTGCCCCTGGGATACCCTGCGGGAGATCCTCATGGACGTGGCCCGGGCTTCGGGACACCGGGACGGTCTCCTGAGCGTGTTTATCGGCCGCGGCCCGGGCGGGTTCACCACCGATTTCCGGGAGTGTCCGGTGACCTCACTGTATGTCGTGGCCCGGCGGTTCCGACGTCGTCCCGAGACCTTCTGGGAAAAGGGGGTCACGGCCTTTAAATCGTCCATCCCGGCCAAGCAGAAATATCTCTCCAGGATCAAGAGCGTGAATTACCTGCCCAATGTGCTGATGAAACGGGAGGCCATCGAACGGGGGGTTGATTTTCCCCTGTGCTTTGACGGGCATGGCTTTCTGGCCGAGGGAGCCACGGAAAACGTGGTTCTCGTGGAGCAGAAAGGAACACTGGTCGTGCCGGAAATGGGCTCCGCCCTGGCCGGAACCACCATGCTCCGGGGACTGGAACTGGTTCAGAACGAAATGGAGATCGTGTCCCGGCCCGTGTCCGGTGATGAGATTCTCGAGGCTCGGGAACTGATCGCCATGGGTACCTCCATTGATGCAGTGGGCGTGGTCAGATATAACGGGAAGCCGATCCACGACGCCCGCCCGGGCCCGGTGGCCGCCCGGTTGCGCGAGGTGTTGATTCGGGATGTGCAGGAAAACGGGGTTCCGTTCTGAGAACGATGGAACTCAGCAATGACAAAAAACGCCGAACGGCCCGCAGATCAGGGCTTTCGGCGTTTTCATTCCCTGTCCGCGGCCGGGGAGGATCGAACACGGGAGGGGTTGAATGGCTGCAATAATGGAGAGATTCTATACCGCGATAGTGCACCCCGTTGATCCCGGATTTTTTATCTCCCGCCATGCGGGCAAGGCTGTTCTGGCCTGCCTGGCCGCCCTGATCGTGGCCTGGCCCTTTCCCCGGGAATACACCCTGTGGTTCGTATTTTCCGCCTTTGCAGTTATGATGTCCCGGTCCGGGGAGACATTTCACCGGCGCAAGGTCACGGCGGTGACCGTATTTACCGGGGCGGCGCTCCTGGTGCCCTTTTCATCGGTGGTGGGGCAGTCCACGTTTGCGGCCGCGATCTATCTTTTTTTTCTGGTCTTTGCTGTCTTTCTGGCCGGTGTGCTGGGCAGGCATGTGGCCGTGGGCGGGGTGTGGCTGCTTTTTGTGAATGCGCTCACCCTCTGCTCTCCGGCCCCGCTGAGCACCGGCCTGGCCCGGGCCGGTGCTGTGCTGGTCGGCGGGGCTGTGGCCTATGCGGTCAACTTCCGGCTGTGGCCCGTTCGCCCCGGCAGGATCCTTCGGGACTGCGGGACCGTGGCGGTCCGGGATCTGGCCGAGTATTTCGCGGTTGTGACCGGTTCTTTCGAGAATCCCGACTCCGCCGCAGTGGATCGGGTCCGGGACCGGGCCCGTATTTCGGTCCGGCGATACCGCCGGACCATGGAGGCCATGGGGCTCGATCCCCTGGCCGGGATGCAGACAGAGGATGATCGGATGTCCGGATTTTATCTTGTCCTGGTCCGGGTCTTCAAGGGGGTGGTGGCCCTGTCCCGCAACAGCCGATTTGCGGCCCGAAGCCCTTTGTTTCGTGGAATTCGCAAAGAGTTTGCCGGCACGGTCGACGAGGCGGGGAGGACGTTTACCAGCCTGGCCGGACTGCTGGACTCGGACGGGAAGGTCTTTGACGTCGCCGGGCTGGCCCGGGCGGTGGAGGGGTTGGAGCAGGGCCTCTTGAACCTGGGGGCGTATCAGCGGGGAGAAGGGGTGCGCCAGGAGTTTCTCGAGGCCTGGGGAGCCGTGTACGCCATGAAGAACCTCGTTGCAGAACTGGGTCGTATGCAGGGATACATCGGGAAGGAGCGGTCATGCGTATGAAGGATGCCGTGCTCCGGTTACGGCGGGAGCTGACCACCGCTTCTCCGGCTTTCCGCCACGCCCTGCGGGCCGGGCTGGCCACTTCGGCCGCATTTATCGCGGCCCGGATGCTCGGTCTTTCTCATGAGATGTGGGTCATCGTCAGTGTGGTGGTCATTATGCGCCCCTCCCTCGGCGGAACGCTTCGGTTCGGCAGGGACAGGGTTCTTGGCACCATTGCTGGGGCCCTGGTCGCTATTGCGGTGGTGTTGCTGACCAAGGCGAGCGGGGTGTGGTTCGTGTTACTGCTGGTCGTTTCATTTTTCACGACCCTGTTTCTGCATGTTGTTCATTATCTCGGATTTGTGACCTTTCTTTCGTTCACCGTGGTCCTCGGGCTCGGAATCGTTTTTCCGGAAGGGTGGAAGCTGGGGGTGGAGCGTATCTGGGACACACTGCTCGGGGGCGGGATCGGACTGGGCGCGGCCTTTTTTATCTGGCCCAATCGGGCGGCAAAGGGTATTGATTCCCGGGTGGCTTCGAGCCTGAACGACCTTGGAGCGCTGTTTCGTATTCTGGGGAAGAGCTATCAGGCGGGAGAGGTGCGGCCCGAAGAGATCGTTGCCGCCCGGCGTAAAACGTACGACAGTCTGAACGGATGTCGGGAAATTTTTTCCGAGGCTGCGGCCGAAGCCGGGCTGTCCCGAGCCGGCCGAAATGATCTGAGTCGGTTGTCCGCAGTCCTGGACAAGCTGTATGATCTGCTTATGTCTATGGACACCGTGGTCCGACGGGTGTCTGGAGAGGGGCCTCCCGAAAGCCTGGGTAATGACCTGCACCAGCTCCTGGAGACGGTGGACCTGGAATTCGCCTGGATGACGGATTACGCCCGGGGACGCAAAGAAGAAACAACCAGGCCGAACGGGGCCGCGGCCCTGGCGGAGATGTTCGACCGAATCCGCATCGTTCGCGCCCGGGGAGATCTGGAAGGACACTCCATGGAGCATAGAACCAACCTGTCCGCTTTTCTGTACCATGTGTACGCCGTGGTTCAGGAACTCGAGAACGGTTTTGAACTTCTGAAAAGCTACCGGGCCGGGCGAACCGAGGAGGACTCCTCTTTTCAAGCCTGAGCAGGGTGACCTTTTGCAGTCCTTTATTTAAAATCGGTAGATTCCCCGGCAGGATTGTCTTTCGCCCCCGTAACTATTCACCTCGGGTAGTAAGCTTAAGGATTATAGGGATTAAAAGGATTAGCAGGAATACGATCAAAGTCCGAATAATCCTGTAACCCTTCGACAAAGGAGCATAATCCCTTTAATCCC
>Ga0102940_1002813_pt1 | contig 10274 bp, 6 predicted proteins | sample SalPonR2_C_D1_MG_FD_78215 | JGI IMG/M metagenome (GOLD analysis project Ga0102940, IMG submission 78215) | Salt pond soil microbial communities from South San Francisco under conditions of wetland restoration - Salt Pond MetaG R2_C_D1_MG | ecosystem: Environmental > Aquatic > Marine > Intertidal...
AAGTTCCCCGCAGATAACGTCGCCATGTACCTGCAGAATTCAGCCGCCTATCCGGCGGGGAGGCACACCGCCGCCGCGTTCAACCGCGCCATGCATCTCTCAGCCGCCTATCCGGCGGGGAGGATTGGCGGCGCTGTCGCGGCGGTCTTGGGGCTTCTCTCAGCCGCCTATCCGGCGGGGAGGCGAAGCGTTGCGCGCGGATGGCGTGGCCTTATTCTCTCAGCCGCCTATCCGGCGGGGAGGGACGACATGGCACATGCCGAGATGGATAGGAGTCTCTCAGCCGCCTATCCGGCGGGGAGGGGACGCGGGTCAGGCGCGGGTTCTACGTGGTATCTCTCAGCCGCCTATCCGGCGGGGAGGTCAAGGCGCGTAGGGACAAGGCCGTCAATTCATCTCTCAGCCGCCTATCCGGCGGGGAGGTCAAGGGCTGCGAGTATGCGGGCTTCGTAATCTCTCTCAGCCGCCTATCCGGCGGGGAGGGAACCGCTGCGGGCATCCGGGCATTCCACATTTCTCTCAGCCGCCTATCCGGCGGGGAGGACAAAAAGATGCTTGTCTTGGCTGCGATGATATCTCTCAGCCGCCTATCCGGCGGGGAGGACGAACTGTCGATGCCCTCCATCTTCCGCACGTCTCTCAGCCGCCTATCCGGCGGGGAGGAGCCCACCGGCGTCTTCATGCGCGATGGTGAGTCTCTCAGCCGCCTATCCGGCGGGGAGGGATGGGTCCAGCTTGCGCTTTCGCACCGTCAATCTCTCAGCCGCCTATCCGGCGGGGAGGGACCGCATCATTGCCAATGCCGACCAATTCCGTCTCTCAGCCGCCTATCCGGCGGGGAGGCAGGGCTTGTGCAGCACCCGCGTGCGGTAATCTCTCTCAGCCGCCTATCCGGCGGGGAGGGGTAGTTACCGATGCGCCGCTTGCTGACAACTTCTCTCAGCCGCCTATCCGGCGGGGAGGATTCGCAAATTTGGTCTTGCGGCAACCCATAATCTCTCAGCCGCCTATCCGGCGGGGAGGAGTATCGAGGAGGCAGCGGCGCGTGCGGTGAATCTCTCAGCCGCCTATCCGGCGGGGAGGGCTTCCGTTTCTCGAAGAAAAAAAACGAATTCAGAGGGTTACGTGCCGACCCCGCAGCAAACCATATTTTCAAACAGCAAAGATAAGCTATTGTTTTTTAGCAGCTTTTCCAAAGGGCAAAAAAAGATCCTCGAAAAGATCTCGCGTGAACCCTGTAAAATCAGTGTATGTCATCACTGGTTCAAGATCATCCCCATAATCGGAGATTTCCACCTGCATAACACGGCCAAGCTCGCCAGGCTCGACCTCGGCGCCGCCCGCCATCTCCTGCCAGGCGCGCTCGGTCATCGCATCGAACAGGAAACACCCCGGCATGATTTCGACAGTCAGGGCGGCCTCGCTGGCAGGCTGAAGTTCGCTGTTCCGCGTGCCGGGCGCGAGATCCCGGTACCAGGTGGCGTCCCGCAGATCATCTCCGACAAGCTTGTAGAGAACCGATCGCGTATCCGATCTCCGGAACTTGCGCACGACGCACATGCGCTGCGTCATACGCGCTGACACGCGACGGATATACCGGCCAAGCGGCGCTTCGGCGTTGTCACGGGACGCATCGACCATCTTTTCGCGCAAGGCGATCTCCGCATCGCGCAAGGGGAAAGGCACGGTCGTTTCCAGGATCGGTGCGGCGTTGATCACAGAAAGATCGGTGTTCCCGGTAAGATCCTTGAATAGCCTCCCCGCGAAAGTATCGAGATCCGGCGTCCCAACACCCGTTATGCGCGGTGTCTCGGTTTCGACACCCGGCATGGCCAGCTTGCCGCCCTGCATCGCGATCGGGCTGCGCCCGAGGATGAGCAAGTTCGTATGGATTCCGGCCGCGGGCCGGTGGCGCCACACCCGGCCGGCAGCCTGGATGATCGAGCGCGTCGAAATCGGATCCAGGATCGCCCAGTCGAAGTCCAGGTCGTTCCCGGTCTCGATGACAGGAGACGTGACGAGAACGATCTCGATGTTTTTCACGCCCGCGTCGGACGCGCGTTCAAACACATCTTCGGCATGGCAAAGGGACTTCAAACCTTCATTCGGGTCATCGCCTTTACGGGTGAGAGCGCGCTTCAGCCGTGTCTCGATCCAGCCGCGATGCAGTCGCGGAAACTGGGAATGAAGGCACAGCACAACACGCAGGTGATCGTCGAGTTCTCCGGAAGGAAGCTGCGCGGCCAGCGCCGCGGTGTGTGAAATCCGGGTCATCCGAACCATGCCGAAAGACACGCGAAACCCGTCGATGCTTTGGGCATTGCGCACGTGCAGTGACCGGCAGGATTGATCGACCTGACTGACCAGATCTTCCCAACCCTCACAGGCCGGCAGGATCTCCGCACGTCGCGCGGGCGGAGCCGCCTTCAATGCAGCCAGCGTGACCTCTGAGCTTTCCGAAAGGATTTCATCCAGGGTCTCGCCGTTCTGGTTGGTCCGGCAGGACCCGGGTGCGTCCCCTATCACCAGGAGATTTACATGATCGGCGACGCCGCGCGATGCAGCGAAGACGGACCATCCCTCCCGGTAAGCCGCGTGAAGCGCTTGCGCGATGTCCGGCGTCAGGGTGGCCGACATGATGATGACCCGCCGGCCAGCGGAAGCGGCCTGGTAGACCAAGCGGCCGATCGCGGCGATGTCCTCGCCCTCGAACTGGTCAATCTCGTCGAGGATCAGGTCGGACGTCGCCACCCGCAGGGACTGCATGAGATACCGAGAGTTCACGGGTGCTGCGACTCCCATGAGGTGGTCGATCGTGCCCACCATGATCGGCGGAGATACGAGTCTGCGTGCCGCGGCAGCCTTGGGACCTTTCCCCTTGCCGGGATCGGCGGCCGACAGGATCTTCTCGAAGAACGCAGGCAGGCCACGGCCCGTATCGAGAGACAAGGACCTCAGCCAGTCTGCCTCCCGTTCGTCGCCCGGATCGGGCACTGCGCCGGTGGCCATTTCCACTTTCAGCCAGTCGGGGATCTCAATCTGGCTTTCCGATCCGGTCGCGTCAGGCTCGTCCGCCTGAACGCCATGCGCGAAGGACAGCGGAGCCTGACCAACCAGAACGGAGACGTCCTGGTCGTTGAACCCGAGATCCGAGACATATTCGGTCGCCGATTGGGTCGCCAGAACACGCAGGCTGAGCCCGAGGCTCATGCGGAACGCGCGCCGCTCGGGCCGTGCATCACCAAAGGTGGCGCCCGCGAGGATCGTCGGTGCGGCGCGGGTTTTTCCTGTTCCGGTTCCGGCCATCAGGCAGGCAAAGAAGCCTCCCTCATGAGCCTCGCAGAGCGCCCTTGCCGCGCGCGCGGCGTCAGATTGCCACCTGAACCGTGGATTTTCCGAGAGAGCAGGGAAGGCGATATCCGTTGGGACGTCGGCCTCATCGAGTGCCGGAAAGCCATCGGCATAACGCTCGAACAGATCGACGCCATGTCGCGCCGCGGCGTGAACGCGGCGAACGTGCTGGCCGAGACTGTCTGCGGCCACAAAGCCTCGCCTGTCCGGTCCTGGCAGCGTGTTCGCGAGGTGCTCAGGATGACATTCGGATGGCTGCTTGCTCGCGGACCCGAAATGATCGGCCATCATCAGGCCGGCGCGGAGGAACACGTCGAGACCGATGGTCGCCTGACCGGTATGCAACGCTTGCGTCTCGGCGCAAAGCGCGTCCAGCCACCATGTTTCGTGCCAAAAGGCGGTACCGGGCGCGATCGCCATGTCGCGCAGGCTGTCGAAGTCATCGGTTTGCCTAACGTGACGCGCAGCGAGGGGTTCAAGAAGATTGCTTCCCCCATCGGGCAGTCGGTGATGCGTCTGGATGAGCATGCCGATTGCATGCGCGAGACTGCCCTCTCGTTTCAGAAAATCGAAAGGCAGGGGGCTTTCAGGGTGCATCGCGATGACCCCCAGAGGACGTCGGACCGCATCACATGCCGTGTCGATGTCTTGACCACGCAAATCGCACAGGGCTTTTGGCAGCGCCTCATCCAGCGTCTTGCCGAACAGCTGATCCCAGACAGCAGCGGAGTGCAGCTCGTGGCGCACGGGATCGGCTTCCGGTGCGTTGCCCTTGAGCGCGCGCTGCAGCTTGTTTTGGAACAGGACCGTGGCTTTTCCGAGATCGTGAAACAGCGCGGCAATGCGGACAACGGAGCGATTGACAGAGGCTGTCTGGGATTTGGTGATCTGCGCCGGCCGGGAGGCGACGGGCGCGATACCGGTCTCGGAGAAGGCGTGTTTCGCCCCGATCCGGACGAGCGGAACACGGCTTTCATGGGCGCTACGGATTTCATGCAAAACGACGGCCGTGTTCCGTGTCGCCTCCTTGCGCAACTCGCGCGTGACGCGATCAAGGCAGGCATTCGTGGCTTTCCCGCGCCAGGTCCGGTCTCCAATGCGCCAGAAATACCGATCGAGGATCTGTGCAACCTTCGGTCGTGCCTTCTTCGCGGAGCGGCAGACGGCGATGATCTCACGCATCGGAGGACCCCGCGCCAGATGGCCTCGTTTCTGGCAAACCGGCAGCGATCATCCGGTTCACCGTGTCGATCGCCTCCTTCAGGATCTGCCTGTCGTCGAAGGCGTCGATCATGCGTGCTCGGAAAGTGTTTTCCGGTGTGTCATCGCGCTTGGACAGGATCGAGGCGAACGCGAGCGGAAGGACCAGCGCGTCCTTGAAGCCGTCGGCAAGGTCGAAAACGAGACCGCCCGCGCGCGACTTGCCGTGAAAGATCGACATGTGTGGCGGGATCCCGAGCGCCCAGAGGGCGGCGCCAGCCATGCCGTAGCAAAGGTAGTTCCCGTGATCGATCAGGTGATTGACCTGCCGCATGGGGTCCTTCGTGTCCGGCTTTCCCTCCGATCCCGCGTCGCGGCGGAATTTGCCGTGCTTGTCGAGACCCGACATGCGGGAAAACTCCGCGTAACAAGCTTTCGAGAACTGACCCTCGACACCCAGCAGCTGCTGGATGTCCCGAACGCCTGCGACATCCTCCGCGAGCCTGATGCAGATCCTGTTCAGCCCGTTAGTCTCCCGCACTTTCAAGTATTTCCGGGCATAGGCGCCGCCGATCTTTTTCATCCGCTCCGAGCGATCCCGCATGACGGCTTTCGCAGCGGCGAGCGATCGCGGTTCTTCCAGGTAGACGGGAAGCATCTCCCGAAAGTGGCGCGTCGCCGTGTAGGTCGTGAGCGCGCCCATATGCATGGGCGATCCGCCGGATCCGGTCACCGCGAGATGGACGCCTTCTTCTCCGAGAAGACGCATCGCGTCCTGCGTGATCGAGGTTCCCTGGCCCATGAACAGGACCGCCAAGTTCACGTGGGGGATGTTGTATTCGCGGTGATGTTCATCGTCGGTGATGTGATAAACAATCCGGCCGCCATCCACGCGGATACGGGCGCGCTCGAGGTAGAGCGCGCCTTCCCGGTCCGTTGCGAGCAGGCGTGGACCGCCCTTATGCCGCATCATCGCCCTCGCGCGCCGCGTCAGGGTAGACCGGGAGAACAGCCATCTGGTTTGAGGCGGGGCTGGAAAAGCCGTAGGTGCTGATCATGAGAGGCGCGTCGGTCATCTCCGCGATCACCTGGCGCACATGCAGGACGGCGTTCCCATAGCGCAGGGACAACGCGGTCAAATCGTTCCCCCGGACTTTTGCGCTCTTTTCTTGCCATGGCTTTCCACGCCGATCAGCTCGGGCCTTGTTCCGGCGGAGCCAGCCAGATGTGTATTTTTCGCAGCGACGATCCCGCACGTATGCCGCTCCGATTTCGCCAGGCTCCAAGAACGCCTCGTCGATCTCCAGAGGCTGCACCATTCCACGCCGGATGAGCGACTTGACGCCGTCAAGATCAGATAACGTGCCCAGGCTTGCTTCAGAACCGATGAGCTCGATCTCGTGACCGGCCAGCATGCAATTGCGTCCCATGCGCATGGTTGGAAGCGCCACGGCGATGAAGTCCTTCACGGACCCGTGCCGGTTCGCGTGGTGAACCGCGTCGAGAGCCTTTTCCCGGACATCGCCCGCAGCCCCGAGCTCGATCACCGCCTGGACCGGTTTGATCAGCAGCCGGGCGGTGCCATGGCACCGCCCTTTCCCTTCGTTCAGGCGCTCTGTCATCCGTTTGCCTCGGCGTTCTTGGAGCTGGATCCAAAGACGCCACCGCGGACGAGGTTCGCCATCACGAAATGCACGTCACCGGAGAGGTCAGACGGTGTGGATGCGGCCTCGACGGCCTCGAGAAGCGGAGCAGCTTTCGCGCGCAGATCGTAGAAGCTGTTTTTCACGCCACCGTTGCTCGATGCAGAGCGCAGGACATCGCTGGTCTCCTGGACGCCGCCATAAGGGTTGACGGCGACCGCGGCGTCATGGCTGTCGCTGCCATGCCAGACATCGATATGGCGCAGGGCTGCCCCGATCTTCTGGCTGTGCATCGAGGCCTGGCCGATCGTGCGCGACTCGATCCGCGTCGGAAGCTTGGCGTAGATGCGGCTGAGTTGGTCGTCCTTTTTCGCATCGCGCACGTATTCCTGCGAGGGAAAGATCTCCTGGCCCGCCAGCATGGGCGCGTTCCAGCGCACCGATACCGTGAACGCCTCCTTGTCCGTGTTGGACAGACCATGGGCGATCCCCTCGATCAGCGCCGCCAGATCGTCCATACTTCCGGAAATCATCGCATCCTGCATGACCTCCGGGCCGGCAGGCTTTTCCAGCGACAGCTTGAACGGGTCGAAGGCAATCTCGCGCCCATCGAAAGCGACCGTCACGGTCATGGCATCGGCCTGGAAGCGGTTGCGCCAGGCAAAGCGGGCATTGGCGAGGTTCCAGGCGAAGAGCTCCGCCAGGACGGAATACCCGCCTGCAGCCTTGTATCCGGAGGCGAGGCGGACGTGGGTCTCGCCAACCATGGTGTTGCCGCAGGCGTGCGGGCGCAGGGAAAGCGGCATGAAGCGGATCGAGAAGGACAGTTCCACACCGTCATGGCCTTGCGGGATCACCGCATATTCAACCGATTGTGGGTTGCTCTTGCCAGGGTTCTTGGCTTTGTCCTCGGAAGACTGTCCGCGGACGCCCTTTTCGAGAACCTCGATCGGCGTCTTCTTCGCGGCATCCTCAGAAGACGTGGCGAAGAAGAGCCCTTCGGTAATTTGGACCGAGCGGGCATAGGCGAGCATGCCCGTCTCGAACGACGGACCGGTGGGAGCCTTGGGAGCCTTAGCCATAGACGATGTCCTCCTTGTGGATGGCGTTGGACAGATAGGATGGATGACCGAAGAGGTGATCGCCCCCGACGGTCCAGGACCAGAACAGGGAAGCCAGATTGGCCTCCGCCAGCCCGGTCAGGCGAGAATTTCGGACAGAGACAAGCTCGGCCAGGCCGAGGATCGGCTCGGCGAAGACATGCGGAATGTCGGGATCGCGGCGCCGAATGCGCCGAGGCGCCTCATCGGGGTCTTCCAGAAGACGGTAGCCGGCCGCGACAGGCACGAACCATCCCGATCCCGGTTTCCGTTCATCCGGGAAAAGCGTGTCCAGGACTGTGGTGAAGCTTTCGTCATCCCCCGTGCTGACCTTGCAGGTCTCAGGGAGATCAGGATCGGGCGGCAGCAAGGCGTAGCCGCGCCGCAAACCCTTGAAAGCGCTACCATCGGGCGGTGACACGTCGACCTTGATCCGATCGTTCTGGATGATGCCACCGGCAATCCGGCGGCGCATAAGCGCATCCGCAAGATCCGTGTCGCTGTCGCATTCAGGAATATCTAGGATCAGAGAGAGATCGACCGATCCGACCATGTCTTCCATCGTCTCGATCGGAGAGAAGGATCCGGACTTGTTTTCCATTTCAGGCTTGGTTCGGCCATCCGAAGGCGTGACGCGGTGCAGGATCGGCATCACGCGCCCTGACCAGGGCGTAAGCCCGAGATCACGCACGATCGCATCCGCCAAGCCGATGAAAGACAACGGGCTCGGCAAGCCAGCGGCATAATCGTTCATCAGGAGATTGACGCGGGCTGCCTGGATGTTTTTCGCAACGAAGATCATGCGTTCTCGGTGTCCTTGAATTTCATGAAGCGGTGCTGGAAATGGGCGCTGGCTAGGGCCTTGCGGGCTTTATCGAAATCGTCATTCGGCCAGGGTCGACGCAGGAGCACGCGGTCAGGCTTCGGAGGCTGCGGGATATCGTCGGGACTGCGGCCAGCCTCTTTGACGGCAAAATGTGCTTCTTCGACCGTCTCGGCAATGAAGTCTGCCGCGTCCCGGATCAGGCGATCCGCGGTCCTGTCGAGTGCCGCCCGTGTGTCACGGTTGTTGTAGGTCTTGTCTGCCTCGAGCATGTCGGCATAGCGAATGACCCATTCCGCAACGGTATCGTCACGCCAGCGGGGGAAGGAACCGCCATGGACGTAACGGTGCATTTCGGCATCGGCCTGCTCCATGACCTGCGGAAGATGGGCCATAACCCGCTTTCGTGGACCGCCGATCGCACCCGAGATGTTCTGTGGCTTCGAGCTGATCGACTGGGTCTCGAAAGCGCCACGCCTTGGAAGGGGCAGGCCGGCAGCCTTCTTGCGTTCGTAGAGCTTATTGATTGCCGCTTTCACGCCCATGAATGCCGTTGCCGGCGAGACCGGTGTCAGCTGCAGGTCTTCGCCCGACGCGTGAGGCACGAAGATGATCGGAAATTCGCCAGCCGAAAGCTTCGTGACATGCTTCGGTCTGTCGAGCAGGGCTTCGCAAGCTGCATCTAGAACGTCCTGCCCGAAGACAGACGCGAAGGCGCGCAGAACCGCGTCGGACTGGTCGTCTGGGTTCATGATATCGTCAACAACGCTGCGCGCCGACCGCCCTTCGATCTCAAGCGCAAGCGGCCGGTAGAGAACCTTGCAAAACGCGATGTCAGCGGCATTGACAGACGGAAGGACTCTCGGCCGTTTATTTGCGCCGGCAGGCTCGATGTAAAGAACGGCGCTGTCGCCTTCCGTTCTAGCGCTGACCATCTTGAGGAGGTGTGATCCGGACTTTTCACATACCCGTTTTGCGGTTTGGGCAGTCAATTCGGTCCTGAGGTAGCTCTTCATGAGTCTGAACTCGTCTGTAACCGCGTGCAATGGCATCGTTCGCTGAACCACTTTAAAAGAAAGAACCTCCTCTTGCTTAAGCGGTCGCTCGGGGTCTCGTCGGGAATAGTCGTCAGTCATTCATGCCTCAAATCCTTGTGCAGCTTAGGTAGCTTAGACTTCACGGCCGCTTGGTTCGAGAACAAGCTAAAGCATAAGCATGGCAAAAGCAGTCACCACATTTCTTTATCATATATGATTAGGGAAACTCGGATGGACCACGATCATCCTTCGACGTAGGCGCAGGCGCAACCAGTGGTGAACACATCATTTATTTAACATTATTAGTAATTCTGTTCACCCGCGCGCCCAAACCTGGGCGGGAGGAACGGTTGAGTGGGAGATTCCTAGCTCCCACGCTTTACAGTTTTCGGGTGAAGTGTTCACCATGCGTGCCGCTTCAGTCTAAACACGCTTGACGGTCGCTAAGCTGACCTTGAACAAGGCTGCGATGTCTTTCAACGCGCGCCCTTCATCCTTCAATCGTAACACCTCGGCCTTTTGATCTTCGGACAGGGCAGGGGGCCTGCCGCCGATGCGACCCTTCTTGCGCGCAGCGTCGAGGCCTTCCATGGTGCGCTCTCGGATGCGTTCACGCTCGAACTCGGCAATGGATGCGAAGACATGAAAAATTAACCGGCCTGCGGGTGTGGTGGTGTCGATGTCCTCAGCGAGAGACCTGAAGCCTGCTTCGGCCGCTTCAATCTGTGCGACGATGTCGAGAAGATCGGTCAGGGACCGGGCAAGCCGGTCGTATTTCGTGACCAGGACGATGTCACCGCGTCGGAGTTGCTCCAGCATCTTGTCGAGCTCGGGGCGCTTCCGTTTGGAACCGCTGATCTTGTCCGCGAAAATGCGCTCAGCTCCTGCTTCCTTCAAAGCGTCGATCTGAGCATCGAGGTGTTGGTCCTCGGTCGAGACACGTCCGTATCCAATAATCATAATGATATGGTATCGAAAACGGTTCAAAACGCAAAAGTTTTTGACCCAGGTTTTTGAGCTCTCAGAACGCCAAGGAAAAATGTAGGGCCGGACAGGCGGCCCAAAAACGACCGTATTTGTCCCACATGTTTTGACCAGAGGTTTTTGTCCGGAAGCGGCC
>Ga0102940_1002814_pt1 | contig 10273 bp, 6 predicted proteins | sample SalPonR2_C_D1_MG_FD_78215 | JGI IMG/M metagenome (GOLD analysis project Ga0102940, IMG submission 78215) | Salt pond soil microbial communities from South San Francisco under conditions of wetland restoration - Salt Pond MetaG R2_C_D1_MG | ecosystem: Environmental > Aquatic > Marine > Intertidal...
CTCGTTTCCGGTTTGAATCGTCGAAATGGACTCTTCAATCTTCTCACTGGTCTCTTTCACGGAAGAGGCACTGCGAACCGCCAGGTTGCGTACTTCGTCGGCTACCACTGCAAATCCGCGCCCATGCTGTCCTGCCCGGGCGGCCTCTACGTTTGCGTTCAGCGCAAGCAAATTGATCTGGAAGGCGATGTCGTCGATCACGGTAATGATCTTTTTGATCTCTTCGCTGGAAGCATCAATACTCCGCATATGCTCTACCAGCTTCTGCATCTGGCCATCCCCCTGTTCCGCCTGTTGCCGCGCCTGCTGGGCCAGAGTATTGGCACCGGATGCGTTCGTCGTATTTTGCTGCGACTGACTGGAAAGCTCCACCATGGAAGAGGTGATCTCTTCCACCGAACTGGCCTGCTCGGTGGCACCTTCTGAAAGTGTCTGACTGGCAGAGCTCACTTCATCCGACCCAGCAGAGACCTGCTCCACGGTCTCACTCACCCTGGTAAGCACCTCGTTCAATTGAGTCCGCATCTTCACCAGAGCCTGACCAAAAACATCGTTTTCTGAAGACACCTTAACCTTGAAATTGAGATCTCCCGTGGCGATACGTTCCAGGTCTTCCGTTTTTCGACTGAGCGAATCGATCATCCGATCGAAAGCTCCGGCGAGCTGCCCGATCTCGTCCTTTCGGGTTTCTTCTAAGAGCTCCTGATGAATATCGCCCTCGGCGATTTGCGCCGCCCGCCGTCCAATCCGTTTGACCGGCTTGATGATAGAGATCGTCAGCCAATATCCCAGGATGCCGGCCACCACTACCGCGGCAATAACCAGCCACAGCAGCATCTGCTGGGCCGAGCCGGCCAGTGCAGCAGCCTCCCGATGGTCCTCGGCTGCAGTGTCCCGGTTTGTCTGAACCACCTCTGCGGCAATCGTAACGACCGGTTCAAACGCGGGACGTAGTTGCGCGCTGATAGTAGTCACCGTCTCGGCATCAAGCGCACCAATCTCGGTTTCCGAGAGGATCGTCTGAGCCTCCCGCTGGTAACTCGTCCAGGCATCCTCCAAGTCCTCGAGTAACTGAGATTCGGCCTCGATAAGTTCGCCGGATGTGTAGTCGCTGATACGCTCCTGAAAACGAGACTGGGCGGCTTGTACCGCCGCCGCAGAGGCCGAGGCGTCGCCCTCAGACCGAGCCAGTGCATACTCAAGGACCCCGCGGTAGTGGTCTCCCGCTGCAGCGGAGATGTCCGCTGCGCGATCGATACCGCGTACGTCCTGCTCATACATATCATCAATCGTGCCGCCCAGCACCGTGCCAAACCAATAACCCGCCCCCCCCAGGGCCAAAGCCAACAGCGCCATAACCAGAAACGCCCCGGTCAACTTGATACCCAATGTCATCTTCATTCTTTTGCTCCTCTCGCGCGTTTTTGCGCAAAGATCTGGTGCGCCAGAATACGCGCATCCAGAATAAATGTTACTTTTCCATTTGACATAATTGACATACCCGCCAGTCCCGGCACCACGCCGGTGTACTCGGGCAGTGATTTCACCACCGTTTGTTGTGTTCCGATGATTTCCTGCACGGCGAGACAGAATTCGTGATCACCATCACTGAGGATTACGCCGGTCCGTGCGTCCTGGGCAGTTTCGTCGGGGCGGAGCGCATCGATGGCGCGTGCCGTGTCAGGCGAGGGACTCCCAATTCGCGGTAGGTAGCTATGCAGGTCGATCAGCGGCACAAGTCGATCACGAAGCATAATCAATGTCCGATTGTCGGCGGTGCGCTCGGTCGACACAGTGTCGAGTTGCACAAACTCCTGAACATCGGTCAGGTCGATGGAGTACGCCTGTTCCTCCACCATGACGGTAACGGTGTCTATGATGGCCAGAGTGATCGGAATGAACATCGAGAATGTGGAGCCGTGTCCCACCTGTGAGTCGATCGTAATGCGGCCCCGCACGCTCTCGATATTGCTTCGGACCACATCCATCCCTACTCCACGACCCGAAACGTCGGTGACGTCGCTACGCGTGGAGAATCCCGGTTCGAAGATCATCTCATACACCTCCCGATCCGATCGTTCGGCGGTGATATCCGAGACAAGCCCGCGCTCCAACGCTTTGGATAGAAGCGCATCGCGGTCTAATCCACGACCATCGTCGGAGACGGTGATTACGATTTCTTTGCCCTGATATCCTGCAGAGAGGGAAACGGTGCCGGTTTCAGCCTTTCCCGCGGCACGTCGCTCCTCCGGCGGTTCCAACCCGTGATCGATCGCGTTGCGAATGATGTGCACCAGCGGATCGGCCATCTTCTCGATAACCGTCTTGTCCATCTCGGTGTCACCACCTTCGATGGTCAGATCTACCGATTTTTCCACCCGCCGCCCCACGTCACGGGCGAGACGCTTCATCTTCTGAAACGTGCCCTGCAGGGGAATCATCCGCACCGCTAAGGCTACCTCATGAAGCTCTCGCGTAAGTTTGAGCAGATTATTACTCCGCTTTCGGAAGGTTGGCGCATGAACCTCCGCCAGATCCGGGCTGTCCATTACCATCGACTCGGCGGTAATCAGCTCCCCCACGAGCTCGAAGAGCCGGTCCAAACGCTCCGTGGGTACCCGTACCGAACCGTTACTCTGGCCGCTCGCATTAGCGGCCCCGGCGGGGCTACCACCGGCAGCGCTCGCGCCGGAGGAGTTCGTGCTCCCGGCTGAATCAACGTCACCGGCCGCATCGGCGTCTACGACGCGACGATCATCTCCAGAGTCATGTTCCGAGGCGGAGGCCTCAAGATTGCCTCCCTCAACATCCTCCGGATCCTCGTCCGATGCAGAGTCGGGAAGAGAAAGGGCAATTCCGCTACTGGTATGTTCGTCTACCGTACTTCGCAGACCATCCAGATCCTCTTGGATCATCTCTATGGTGGGAACCGTCACTCCCACTGAACCGTCCGCCATCCGGCGCACTATTGTCTCTAATTCGTCGCTGCGCTGCACGATTCCGTCATATCCGAGAACACCCGCGTTTCCTTTGAGGCTGTGTATTTCCCGTGCAAGCCCATTTATCGCATCCGCACAATCGGCTCCGGGAGCAATCTGCTGCAGATACTCATCGGCTCGATCTAATCCATCGGGAGCTTCCGACGCAAACATCTGACGAACTTGCTCGGCGAACTTTGCGTCTACGTCGGAATCCTCTTTCGAACTTACGGCCTGGCCCGCGGTGTCAGAGGATGGAAGTGGCATGTCGCTCGGAGCATCGTCCGGCCCATCGTCCGGCGCTACCAAATCCCGAGCCATGTCCTGAATCCGGCGCACCACTGGCGCGGTATCTTCGCTCAATTCTCCATCACTGAGGCGCTGATCCACCGCGTCGATAAGCTGTCTCAAAAAATCGATCACCTCTATGAGTAGCTCACTGTGCCGCGGCGTGAGTTCAGCCTCACCCTTTTGAAAGATCGTGAGGAGCGCTTCCGCTTCATGAGTTACTGCCTGTATGTTTGCGAAATTTAGATACCCGGCAGACCCCTTCAGGGAGTGAAACAAACGAAATACCGTGTGCACGACCTCGCTGTCCGCACTGCTCCCGAGCGACTCAATGTGTTGCTCAGCATCCTCGATGAGCTCATTGCCCTCCTCCACAAAAGACTGAATCAGGTCCTGCGTCTCCTGATCCATCACGTTTCTCCCGATCCGGGGTCAGCATGATCGTTACGTAACATCTTCACCTCGTCGAGCAGTTCCTGGTACACCGCTTTCAGTCGCTTGTTCTCCGACTGAAGCCGCTTTACATCCGGTGTGGACGTTTCATCCTGCTCTGTTTCGATATCTTTCAGTGTCTGGATCAGCTCGGGAAACGAAACGGGCTTGCCGAAAAACGCGTAGGCCCGATTGTTAATCGCCTCTTTTGCGGTTTCCAGATCACCATACGCAGTCACGATAATCACGCGGGCCGATTCATCCATCTGCCGAAGTGTTTTCAGGAGCGTCATGCCATCGATTTCGGGCATGCGGACATCGCTAACTACCGCATCGAATCGTTCCTGACGGTACATCTCAATCGCTTCCTTCGGCCTCGTCGTTGTTTCAATCTGAAATCCGGTGGGCTCCAGGGCCATTTTCATGTCTTGAAGCGGAAGTGCTTCATCATCAACCAAAAGAATTTTCATATATCTACTCGTTGATAGAAGAGCAATAGGTGTGCCAAGTCTAATTATTTTGATGTATAGAGTAATTTACTTTATACATCATGATATGATGCCAAAAACACCGATCCGGGAAATGGGCGCGCCCCAAAGCCGGTTAGGAGGTGTGGAATTTTCTACGAAGACTATCCGTGGCAGGTGTAGCGTATCGCACACTACTCTTCTGCATCTGCGAGATCAGAGACGCCGCGGTAGCGGCCGTACAGTTGCGTCCGTGTCAGACCCAAGTGGGCCGCTACCTGCGTCTTGTTTCCCTGAAATTGTTCCATGGCTGCAGCCACTACGCGACGAGTAAACGCCTCCAAATCGAACGGCGCATCCGGCAGAACAAACGGTTCAGAAACCGGCAGCGTTACCGTCTCAGCGTGAGCTGGTCGCGGAGATTCCCAATCGTGTCCATCGCTCCCGGGGGCAGTTAGATGGCGCCGGATGTGCCCTACGGTGAGCTCTCGGCCTTCTTCAAAGATCGCAATATTGGTCAAGACGTTACGCATTTCACGGATATTTCCCGGCCACGGATACCGTTCCATCAATGTCAGAGCTTCAGGTGCGACAGTGGTAAACTCATGGTCAAACTCGTCGGCAAAGGACCGAAGGAACATCCACACCAGCGGTCCAATCTCTTCGGTTCGCTCTCGCAGCGGAGGAATGGTTGCCTGGCATACGTTCAGTCGATAGAACAGGTCTTCGCGAAACGCCTTCCGCTGAACCAGTGCCTCGATGTGCTCATTGGTAGCACACACGAATCGGGTATCCACCGTGCGCTCGGTCGTGCCCCCTACTGGGAAATACGTGCGCTCCTGGATTACTCGCAGCAACTTGGCTTGTAAATCGGGAGCGAGTTCCGTAATCTCGTCAAGAAACAACGTTCCTCCCGCTGCCAGGGCGATCTTCCCGGGTTTGCCGGCTCGCTCAGCACCGGTAAACGCTCCACCCTCGTATCCGAACAGCTCCGCTTCAAAAAGCTCTTTCGTGAGCGCGGAGCAGTTGAGCGCAATGAACGCTCCGGTGACGTGTTCATTCTGGTGGTGAAGATACCGCGCCAGCACCTCCTTGCCGGTGCCGGTTTCCCCTTGAAGCAATACGGGGATTTGCGGAAAGTCCTGCAGCTTCCGCAATTTGCGGTACAGGTTCCGCATCTGTTGTGAGAACAGCCCTGCCTCGCCCGTCTCGGAGAATGCGAACGTCTCATTACGGCGCCGGTGATCGTACTCTTGGATCACCTCCGCCAACTTCGCGATATCGATCGGTTTGGTAAAAAAATCGAGGACTCCCAGTTCCATGGCGTTGATCGACTGAGCAACCTCCTCAACACCGGAGATCAGTACAAATTGCACCGGGAGTCTCAGATCAAATGCCTGCTGAACGAGCTCGAGCCCCGACATTCCCGGCATAGTCACATCGCTGATCACAAGCTCCAGCGCCCGGTTCTTTATGCCCTCCAGTGCATCGGCCCCGGAGTGAAACACGTGAGCCGTATGCCCTAGTGACTCCACGAAGCGCGCCAGGTCTTCCGCCGGCCATTTCTCATCGTCCACAACCGCGATTTCCATAGTAATAAATACGGTACGAAAAACCGATCAATCTGTACAGCCAACCCCGAGCCCGGTAGTATGCTTGTATTCATATGGGACACGGTTCGACGAGTGTACTAATAGCAGAGGACTCCGGTGTTCAGCGCAAGATCCTATCACGCCACCTTAAGGCTCTGGACTATCACATCATTGGAGCCACCAATGGCAGAGAAGCTCTGGAGCAGTTTCTTGCGCTCCAGCCTCAGATCGTCATTACCGATATCGAGATGCCGGAGATGGATGGCCTCGAGCTGATCCGCCGCATCCGAGAAACCGCCGGAGAGGATATCCATATTATGGTTCTCAGTTCGGTGGAAGGGAAAGATACGGTGGTGGAGGCACTGTCTCTCGGGGCTGACGACTATCTGGTAAAGCCGTTTCATCCTGATGAACTTACCGTGCGGCTATCCTCCGCTGAGCGCAAGATTCGAATCCTGTCCCAGGACCGGATTATTACCCTTATGGCAAAACTCACCGATTACCGGAGTCCTGAGACCGGGTATCACATTGAACGGGTCCAGAATTACACGGAGATTCTCGGCGAGATTCTTCTGGAGCAGCAGTATCCTCAACTTAATCGGCGGCTGTTGAACACAACGATTTCAGTGGCTGCGTTGCACGATATCGGTAAAATTGCCATTCCAGATGAAATACTCAACAAGCCCGGTAAACTGACGGCAGCAGAGTTCCAGCTTATGCAGTCGCACGCAACGGTGGGTGCCACAATTCTCAACGAAGCCTACCAGGAGATGGGATCGGAGATACTGAGAGTCGCTCGGGAAGTAACCCAGTCCCACCACGAGCGGTACGATGGACAAGGCTATCCAGATGGGTTATCCGGTGACAATATCCCGCTATCAGCGCGAATCGTGGCACTGGCCGACGTGTTTGACGCCCTCAGTAGTGCCCGGGTATACAAAGAAGCGTTTAGCAGAGATCGCTGCCGCGAAATCATCGCTGAGGAACGTGGTGCGCATTTTGACCCCGTTGTGACGCAAGCGTTCCTCGATCACGAGGACAAGTTCTGGTCGATCCACAAGCTTTTACAAGATTAGCACGATGCCCCTGAAGGCTGACGGGGTTGTCGCCTTTAGTGAAACTCCTGCTCACTGAGAATGATTTTCTCAAAGACTTCGTTAATGATCTTCACGACTTCCCGAGCATCGCTTTGCGGTACCCGCGCCTGTTTCCATAACGACAATCGGAAAAACTCCATCAGATTCTTCCGGACGTCCTCCTCCGGATAGAAGACGTACGCCACGTTCTGCCCCACCGGCTTGAGTACGGTGAAGTTCCCGTAACTCACCACTGGATCCCGGCCGACAAAGACGCGATCCTGACGCTTGGTGGTATGGGTAATGAGCTCCTTGTAGCGGTACGGGATACGTTCCGCCTCGGTGCGATAGGCGGGCTCCGTGTGGCTGTTGGGCCAGCCCGCCGGTTCCACCAGAACGTAGATCTTGCGGCCCTCAGCCTGGAACGTAAGCCCCTCATCACCCATGAAAATATCTTTCACGTTATCGAAGGAAATGAGCTCGTATCGTGTGTAGCTCGAGGACGCGTGATAGAACGTACTGACAATATATCCGTTCTTTTTTGGTAACTCTCCGCTTTGATACGCCGGAAACAACTCTTGTGCACGTGCCATGCATCCTCCCTCGGTAATGGTACTTGTATGGTACTGCGCAGAGCTCCATTGTGCAAACGTATCGTCCTGATTGTTTAACGCGAGAACGTGACGTATTATGGTCGCGATGGACATTGGGGCGGCTTTTCGAATATTGGAGCTTCCTGCCGAAGCGACCCTGGAAGACGTAAGCGTCTCCTTCCGACGGTTGCTGAAGATGTATCACCCCGATCGTAACCTGCATCGTTCGGAGTGGTCTCACCGGAAGACTGTGCAACTCACGCAAGCGTACGAAGCGGCTTCGGACTATCTCCGAGCCTGCCCGCCGGATCCCGGCCCAACCACCGCCACTCAGACCGAAACCGCCCCTCGAGACGAGGCGGACCCGGAGTTCAGCCCCTCCGGTGATCCCCGTCCCCAAGCCGATTACAGTGTCTCGCTCCAGCTGCGCCTGGCTGGTGAGTTTGATCTGCTTCTGGATCAGCTGTACGCCTATTACTCGTACGGTCTGGACAACGTGCATCTGCGCGCCGAGGGAACGCTCCGGTATCGCTACCGCAATACCCTGCGGCGCCTTCACAAGGTGGTAGGCGGCCTTCAGGAGCTGCTCCAGTGGCCCGGCAGCGCCGTTCAGTACGAGCAGGTGGAGGTGGTGCACCGCTTCGCGTCCGCGTTCTATGAAAATATGCTCATAAAGGCCCAGGAGCACCACGTGCCTACCGGAGATGAGCGGAAAGCATACCGCCTCTACCGCCAGGGCTCAGAGATGCTGGATGTGGCGATTAAGACCCGCCTGTTCGACGAGTTTTCGAGAGCCGGGTCATCTCCCTCGTCACGGTCACTCGCAGATCGCTCTTTGATGCTCCTCATGACCCAGTTTCCGCGTTCCCGCTACATGGCGGAGTCGCTCATTAAGTACTATCTTCTGGAATCATTTGGCCGGCTGTGCCAGGTGATCGATGAAGGGTAATGAAGAAATCATCGGCGTATGCCCGGCAAGAGCGGGATATCCGCCCCAGCCGAGCACGGTCCGATACGCCGAGCGCTTACGTTTCGGCGCGGTCTTTCAGATTCATTTGAGCGATCGCCAGCTTTGCAATGGGAATCCCATACGGTGATACCGACGTGTAGTTCAGTCCAGCGTCATGGAAGAACGCCACATTCTCCGGCTCCGCCCCATGTTCTCCGCACAACCCCAGTTTTAGATCCGGACGCACCATCCGTCCCCGCATAGAAGCGGTAAGAATGAGCTCCCGTACTTGCTGCTGCAACACCTTGAATGGATTGCTGGGCAGAAGGTCGAACTCGTTGTAGTCGGAGAAAAAGTTATTGAAATCGTCTCGAGAAATACCGTAGGTGGTCTGTGTAAGATCGTTGGTTCCGAAGGAGAAGAAATCCGCATAGCGCGCGATCTCTCCTCCGTTCAAGGCAGCCGCCGGCAGTTCAATCATCGTTCCCACCTCGTAGTCGATGGGATCGGCCTTGTGCTGCTCCCGGATCTCCTGTTCGATATCCTGGATGCCGAGAATGTGTTTTCCTTCGATCCGTTTCCCGTTACGAATCACCTTCAGCTCATTGGGCGTCATCACCAGAGGAATCATAATCTCCGGTTTGGCATCGATGCCTTCTTTCTTGAGCGTGTAGGCCGCATCAAAGATCGCCCTGAGTTGCATGCGATAGATCTCCGGGTACGATATGGCAATACGCACTCCCCGGTGGCCAAGCATCGGGTTAAACTCCTGGAGCAACCGAGCACTGGACTCTATCGCGGCCTTGGTGAAGCCCGTCTTGTCCGCTTGCGCTTGCTTAACAAACGCCTGCATCGCCTCTTTCGTCTGCGGCAGAAACTCATGGAGCGGAGCGTCCAACAGCCGAATCGTAACCGGCAAACCTTCCATGATCTTGAACAGATCGTAGAAATCTTTGGTCTGGTCTACCCGCAGATCTTCTAACGCCTTGGAGCGGAGTTCATCGGAGTTGGCCAGAATGAGATACCGGAATCGATTGATACGAGCCTCGTCAAAGAACATGTGCTCGGTACGGCACAGACCGATACCTTGCGCCTTAAACATGCGCGCCAGCTGCGCGTCCCGCGGCTGATCAGCATTGGCGTGGACATCCATATCGGTAAGATGAGGCTGAATCACATCCAAAAGCTCAAGCAACCCTGAGTCTTCGGGAGTGGGCTTAGTGAGATCTCCGCGCCCGACGTACATCACCGGATCTTCGTAGTATGGGACATCCATGGTGAGGTAGTCGCCCTCTTTGATCTCGTTTCCATCAATGACCATGGACTTGCTGCGAAACGTGATGTCCGACCGGACCAACGCGACCTTACCCAGACTTCGCGCTACCACCGGGGCGTGCGACGCATATCCTCCCTCGGAGGAAAGTACGCCTTGAGCCACCTCGATCGCCTTCACGTCTCCGGCAAAGGTCGATGGCATCGCCAGAATCGCGTTGGTATCGGTACCCGAGATCTGGGCCTCCCGAACCGCCGCTATGAGCCGATCGGTTGAGAAAAACACGCGGCCGATCGCCGCTCCCACGGAGCCGGCAATACCACCTTTCATCGTAGGCGTGCCCTTCACCGAAGACTTATCCAACGTCGGGTGGAGAATCTCGGAGAGGCGGCCCGGCTTAATCGTTTGAATCACGTAGGAGTCACTCACCACCTCGCGCCGCATCAAATCGAGCAGGGTCTTAATCTCCGCCTGCGCCGACTTGTTGGGAACTGAGGTCTGATCCACCAACCAGAGCACCCCGCTTTCGATCGTGAACCGTACGAAGCGGATCTCCCGAAAATGATCTTCCAGCTTACGGGCGATCGTACTGAGTTGCTCAAAGTGAGCCTCCGAGAGCTTTGCA
>Ga0102940_1002816_pt1 | contig 10266 bp, 8 predicted proteins | sample SalPonR2_C_D1_MG_FD_78215 | JGI IMG/M metagenome (GOLD analysis project Ga0102940, IMG submission 78215) | Salt pond soil microbial communities from South San Francisco under conditions of wetland restoration - Salt Pond MetaG R2_C_D1_MG | ecosystem: Environmental > Aquatic > Marine > Intertidal...
CACGAGACCTGGCAGCAGGGCAGTGCCGAATTGCCGGACATCGCGATCTAGGTGCTGGGCCCGCCGCCGACCTCCGGGACGCGTGATGCTTTCGTGGAGCTGGCCATGGAGGGGGGCTGCAACGCCTTTCCGTGGATCGCCGAGCTCAAAAAGACCGATTCCACTGCCTACAAGACCATCTGCCACACCATCCGCGAGGACGGCGGCTACGTGGAGGCCGGCGAGAACGACAACCTGATCGTGCAGAAAATCCAGGCTAACAAGGACGCGCTCGGCATCTTCGGCTTCAGCTTCCTCGACCAGAACAGCGATGTGCTCAAGGGCGCCGAGATCAACGGGGTGGAGCCGACCTTCGAGGCCATTGCCGACGGCAGCTACCCGATCTCCCGGCCGCTTTACTTCTACGTGAAGAAGGCGCACGTGGCTGTCATCCCCGGCATGAAGGAGTTCCTCGCCGAGTGGATCAGCCCGCAGGCCTGGGGTCCCGACGGCTACCTGTCCGATCGCGGCCTGATCCCGCTCCCCGAGGCCGAACGCGAGAAAGTCGCGCAACGCGTGAGAAATCTCGAGCCCATGTGAGCGCGCTCGCGCGATGACATTTTTCTCTGAGAAGGAGCAAGCGGCGGCCCGGGTGGCCGCCGCTTCATTTAGTCACTAGACTGGCAGCCTGCTGAGCCCGAGCCGAACCATCGCATGTCCCCATCCACGGTGATTTTCGTCCTGCTCGTGATGAGTGCGACCGCCTTTATGCTCGGCCGGCGGCGTTCGCTGGCGCTGGCCGACGCCGGCGGCGGCCTGCAGGCTCTGCACTCCCTGCCCGCGCACTACGGCACCTGGGCGGCCGTCTTGGTCGGCCTGCCGGCGGTGGTGTTCCTGTTCGCCTGGAGCATCGGGGAGCCGGTGGTAATCGAGCGATTGGTCATTGCCGATCTGCCGGAGGAAATCCAGGAGCTCGGCGAAGGCGAGCGCGGGCTGTTCATGAACGACGTGCGCAACAGCGTCAACCGCGACATCGTCACGGGCGCCGAGCCTGACGCGGTGGCGGATGCGGTAACCCGCTACCGGGCGCTGCAGGAACAGAGCGCGCTGCTGCGCACCGTGCTGGCGCTGGCGCTGGCAGTGGGTGGGCTGGCGCTGGGCTGGCGCACCATCTCGCCGGGCATGCGGGCGCGCAACCGCATCGAGCGGCTGGCGCTGGCCTTTCTGATCGGCTCCTCGCTGATCGCGATCCTGACCACCGTGGGGATCGTCCTGTCGGTGCTGTTCGAGTCGATCCGCTTTTTCCAGCGCGTTCCGGTCACCGAGTTCCTGTTCGGCACCAACTGGAGCCCGCAAACGGCGCTGCGCATCGACCAGGTCGGCGCCTCCGGCGCTTTCGGCGCGATCCCGCTGTTCGCCGGCACCCTGCTGATCTCCTTTATCGCCATGCTGGTCGCCGGCCCGATCGGGCTGATGTCGGCCATCTACCTGGCGGAATACGCGCCGCGCTGGCTGCGCTCGGTCGCCAAGCCCTTGCTGGAGATCCTGGCCGGCGTCCCGACCGTGGTCTACGGCTTTTTCGCCGCGCTGGTGGTGGCTCCGCAGGTGCGCAGCATGGGCGTCACGCTGGGCCTGGACGTGGCCTCGGAGAGCGCGCTGGCGGCCGGGCTGGTGATGGGCATCATGATCATCCCCTTCGTCTCTTCGCTGTCGGACGACGTCATCAACGCGGTGCCGCAGTCCATGCGCGACGGCGCCTTCGCGCTGGGCGCCACCAAGGCCGAGACCATCAAGCAGGTGATCATCCCTGCGGCGCTGCCGGGCATCGTCGGCGGTTTCCTGCTGGCGGTCTCGCGCGCCATCGGCGAGACCATGATCGTGGTCATGGCGGCGGGGCTGGCCGCCAACCTCACGGCCAACCCGCTGGAGGCCGTGACCACGGTGACCGTGCAGATCGTCACCCTGCTGGTGGGCGACCAGGAGTTCGACAGCGCCAAGACGCTGGCCGCCTTCGCGCTCGGCCTGGTGCTGTTCCTGGTCACGCTGGTGCTCAACGTCATCGCGCTGCACGTGGTGAGGAAATATCGTGAGCAATATGAATAACGGGGCGGGCTCCAATCGGGCGCCGGTGATGGAGGTGGTGCGCGACAGCCTGCCGCGGCGCTACCGCGCGGAGTTCGTTTTCAAGGCCATGGGCATCACGGCGGTCACGCTGGCGATCACTTTTCTCGGTCTGCTGCTGACCAGCATCATCGGCAACGGCTATACCGCCTTTCAGCAGACCTTCGTGAAGCTTGAGTTCGAGCTGGCGCCCGAACTGGTCGATCCGCAGGGCGACCGTTCCGCCGACTCGCTGCGCGCCGGCAATTACCTGGCGGTCTCGCGCAACAGCCTGTACGAGCTCTTCCCCGACGTCTCCGGGCGCAGCGACCGGCGCCAACTGACCAGCCTGGTGAGCGTGGGCGCACGCTATGAGCTGCAGCGCATGGTGCGCGAAGACCCGAGCCTGGTGGGGCAGACGCTGGAGATGTGGGTGCCGGCCGACGATGACGTCGACATGTTCATGAAAGGCCGCATCAGTCGGGAGGCGGACGAGTCCGACCGGCGGCTGACGGACCAGCAGATCGGCTGGCTGGACACGCTGGCAGCGCAGGGCCGCCTGGACCGCAAGTTCAATACGATGCTGTTCACCAACGGCGACTCGCGCGACCCGGAGCTGGCCGGCATCCTGGGCGCCCTCAAGGGCTCGTTCTACATGCTGCTGGTGACGCTGGGCCTGAGTTTCCCGATCGGCATCGCCGCGGCCGTGTACCTGGAGGAGTTCGCGCCGCGCAACCGCTGGACCGACCTTATCGAGGTCAACATCAACAATCTCGCGGCGGTGCCCTCCATCGTTTTCGGCCTGCTCGGCCTGGCGATCTTCCTGAATTTCTTCGGCCTGCCGCGCTCGGCGCCGCTGGTGGGCGGCCTGGTGCTCTCGCTGATGACGCTGCCGACCATCATCATCGCGAGCCGCGCGGCGCTGAAAGCGGTGCCGCCCTCGATCCGCGAGGCGGCGCTGGGCATGGGCGCCTCGCGCATGCAGACCACTTTCCACCACGTCGTGCCGCTGGCGCTGCCGGGCATGCTCACCGGCACCATCATCGGCATGGCCCAGGCGCTCGGCGAGACCGCGCCGCTGCTGATGATCGGCATGGTCGCCTTCATCGTCGACGTGCCGCAGGGCTTTACCGATTCGGCGACGGCTCTGCCGGTGCAGATCTACCTGTGGGCGGACAGCCCGGAGCGCGCTTTCGTGGAGCGCACCTCGGCGGCGATCATGGTGCTGCTGGGTTTCCTGCTGCTGATGAACCTGCTCGCGGTATTCTTGCGGCGCAAGTTCGAGCGGCGCTGGTGATGGTGCTGTTGAGGATAAGACCGGCCATGACAGTGAGCGTGACAATGAACAAGATCATGAAAAGGGGTTGCAATGGCTGTTGACGCCAAGCGGACCGTGTCGGAGCGCAACCGCCCGGCGGGGACGGTGGAAGCCGTGCCGGGGGAGACCATCGGCGATCACACGCATCCGGACCCGGTGATGTCCTGCCGTTCGGTGGATGTCTTCTACGGCGACAAGCAGGCCGTGGCGGACGTCTCGCTGGACATCGGGCGCAACGAGGTGATCTCCATGATCGGGCCCTCGGGCTGCGGCAAGTCCACCTTCCTGCGCTGCTTCAACCGCATGAACGACACCATCGAGACGGCACGGGTGACCGGCAGCATCACGCTGGACGGCCAGGACATCTACGACAAGCGTCTCGACGTGGTGCAGTTGCGGGCGCGCGTCGGCATGGTGTTCCAGAAGCCCAACCCTTTTCCCAAGACCATCTACGAGAATGTCGCCTACGGGCCCCGCATCCATGGCATGGCGCGCGACAAGACCGATCTCGAGGAAATCGTGCACAAGTCGCTGGAACGCGCCGGGCTGCTCAAGGAAGTCAAGGACCGGCTGGACCAGCCGGGCACCGGCCTGTCCGGCGGGCAGCAGCAGCGCCTGTGCATCGCGCGCGCCATCGCGGTCAACCCGGAAGTGGTGTTGATGGATGAGCCCTGCTCGGCGCTGGACCCCATCGCCACCGCGCGCATCGAAGACCTGATCGACGAGCTCAAGCAGAACTACACGATCGCCATCGTCACCCACTCCATGCAGCAGGCTGCGCGGGTGTCGCAGCGAACGGCCTATTTCCACCTGGGCATCCTGGTCGAGGTCGGCCCGACGGACCATATTTTCACCAACCCCTCGCACAAGCTCACCGAGGATTACATCACCGGCCGCTTCGGCTAGCAGGGCAGTCAATGAACGACCACACCGAAAGTCATACCGTCAGGGCCTACGACGAGGAGCTCGAGCAGCTGCGGCTGCTGGTGCTGGAGATGGGCAACCTGGTGGTGGACCAGATCGCCATGGCGCGCCGCGCGCTCAAGGAGCGCGACGACGATGTCGCGCGCACCGTGGTGTCGCGGGAGGCCGAGGTGAACAGGATGGACACGGACGGCGAGGAGATGGCCTTCCGGATCATCGCCAAGCGCCAGCCCATCGCCTCAGACCTGCGTGCCGTGCTGGCCATGATCAAGACCATCACCGACCTGGAGCGCTGCGGCGACGAGGCGAAGAAGGTGGCCAAGACCGCGCGGCGCCTGATCGTGGACGAGGTCGAGCCCGTGCCGCAGTTCAGCCGGGCCATCGACCGGATGGTGGAACTCGCCGGCAAGCTGTTGAACGATGTGCTGGAGGCGCTGGAGAATCTCGATCCCGCCAAGGCAATCCAGGTGGCCACCGAGGACCGGCGGCTCAACTGGGAGTACAAGCAAGGCTTGCGCCTGGTGCACGAGACCCTGATCGAGGATGCCTCCAGCATCGAGCACGCCGCCGAAGTGGTGATTGTCCTCAAGGCGCTGGAGCGCATCGGCGACCACGCCAAGAACATCGCGAAGTACGTGGTTTATATCGTCGAGGGGCGCGACGTGCGGCACGTGAAGACGAAGAAGCTGGCCAAGGAGCTGGGCGCGGGCGGCGACTGACGGCCTGCTGCCCGTTCGGGCGGCGGGCCGCGGCGCAGGGACCTTTCTGCGGGTTCGGGCAGCGCGCCGCGGTGCAGGGGTTTTCGGGACCGCTGTGAATACGTCCCTGTACGCTCGCTCGCGCACGTCCTGTGCGCGAGCGTCCCGAAAACCCCTGCACCACGCCCCGCCGCCGGCTGTTGCCGGCTGGGGCGCTGGGGTACTCGGGCGCGATTGCCGGCGCCGTTGCGTCTGGCTGCGATCGGCCGGTGGCGGCGCAGCGGCTCGCTCGCAGCCTTGCGCAGTGCCTCTGTCGCGGATGGCCGGGCTTCGGTTCGGGCGCTCGCGGCATGTCATGGTCACGCAGGTGGTTTTCGATGAAAGGCAAGATTCTCGTGCTCGTGCTGTTTTTGCTGCTGGCGGCCGCCTGGGTCAGTCACAACACGGATCACCTGGTCCCGCCATGGGGCTGGCAGCGGCTGCCCCCGGCTGCGCCGCCCACTGACCAGGTCTTTCTGCCCGAGTACCGCGCCTTTGCCGCAGCGGCGATGGCGCAACTGCTGAACGAGCGCGAGCGCATCGGCACGCCGTCGTTATCCGCGGCGGTGGCGCATCAAGGGAAAATCATCTGGGCGGCAACGGTCGGTTGGGCCAGCCTGGAGCCGCCGGTGCCGGCCAGCCTCAAAACCGTCTATCGCATCGGCAGCACCTCCAAGGCGCTGACCGCCACCGCCATGGCCAGGCTGGTGCAGTCGGGCCGGCTGGACCTGGATGCAGCGACCTGCAGTTTAGGCCGGGCACGGATTTTCACTACTCATCGTTTGATACCAATATCAATGCCCACGTCATGACGCGCATCACCGGCCAGGCGTATCTGGCCCTGATGCAGGACCCGGTGTTTGATCCGCTGCAGATGACGACGACCGCCGTCGATGATGCCGGCCGGCCATCGGCGAGCATGGCGAAGTTTTATCGGCTGCGCGCTGACGGCCAGCTCAGGCCCTGGCGGAATGTCGACCTGAACCTGAAATGGCCCGGTGGCGGGCTGCTGTCCAACTCATCCGACCTAGCCAGGCTGGGCAGCGCCTGGCTGGACGATAACTTTATCAAGCCGTCAGTGCGCGGCCCGCCTCAGCAAAGAGCTTTTCGCCGAATCCCGCCGCCATGCTACTGAAGTTCAAACCTTAAAACTTCGGTGAACTGCGCCATCAAACGGTTGCCCGCACGGTCTTTTATAGTCATTTCAGTCAGCCCCCAGGTACCCGGTGCAGAGCCAACCGGCAATCGAACTTCAAACTCGTATTTGATAGGCGTTGTAGCATCGCATTCGCCGATCTCTTCGAGGATCAGGGAAGGACACGCAAAGTAGCGCATGCCTTCACTGGGCGATCGGCCGGCAATACCCGTTGAATTGTCCCCGTGATACCAGAAAAACTCCTGTCCCTGTGGGTTGCGCAGCGTGATAGTCGCCAGTGAGACGCCGGAGGCGGTTTCGCCCGGTTGCACCTCGTAAGCCCAGTACGTGATTCGTACAATAGTTTCGCCATCGGGGTTATCGGGCCTTACCGGTTCGGCCTGTATGCGGATGCATTGCTCTGCGGGATTTGTCGTCAGGCACGCATCGATGTTGAGGAAAGGCTTGATCACATCTTCAAATGCATTGTAGATGTCGATCGTTTGCGGCGGTTCATAGGTCGGGTGCTCGACAGCGAACGGATAGTTTTGGTAATTATTCGCTCGATCGCCCAGCAGGATATAGCCGGGGCCAAATGTCCCGCTTGGGATGTATCTCGTAATTCTCCACCGGATCTCGCACACATGCGTCGCTTGGTCGTCCTGGACGCCGACAAGGGGGGAGCTGCTGCCGTACTGGTCGTAAAAGCGCCCTGATGTCGCCGATGTTTCGGTGTATTGGATGATCCTGGAGAAGCAAGAAACATGGTCGCCATCTTCAATCACTCTCCAGCGCAACAGGAGTTCGCGTTCATCGCCCAAAAGGTCCGGACTGGCCTCGGCGTCGCCTGCGAAAAGGAGTCGTGCGTTCGCGGAATCCGGCACGTAGGTCGGCGCCACCAGGTCTTCTTGCGGATTGTTGATATAAAGCTGCCAGCCGAAGTCCGCATTGGTCATCTTCTGAACCCTGCGGTTACCGGCCTGGTCAAATATGGCGATATCTCGCGGCGCCCACCACCCTGCGGCGGCGTCGCTGGGCAAGGTTATAGTTCCAATCAGGGTGTTATCGAGCTCGGCGCCGTTTTGGGTTGAAAAGTAAAGATCCCAGTATGTGCCTTGGGGGCTGTATATTCTCGTGAACCCGCCCGATGCACCTTCAAAACACTGCTCGGGATTACCGTCCCAGCAGTCCACCCCGCCCGTCAGTCCGAGTGTAATAGTGACCTGCTTGTCGTCGCCGGCCGCACCTGCCACCTCGATTTCAACGCTATTGATTTTGCCGGGGTAGATGTAATCCGGATAGAGGTTGAGCACCTCGAACGTGAGATCCGGCCTGAAAAGGGAAACGTAAACGCTGCCCTGCATGATGTAATCACGCACAAACTCATATTTGGGCAGAGAGGTCGAGCGGAGCTGATCCGGGTTCGTGAGGAAATAGGCAATACTCTCCGCCATGTCCTCGTTAGGATTCATCGCCGCGGCATACGCGCTAGGGAATTGTGTAGAACTGCAAGAAGCCCATCCCGGCGCAAGAGGCGGTTCCCCGTCTCCTGGCGGGTGGTCATGGTTTGCGGTGGGTCCGCTGATGTCCGCCAACGACACATTGGGCGGTTCCCAAAGGTCGGGATTCTCCATCCATAGCTGGCAATTCCCGTCCGTGCTGCCATCGGAGAGATACCATCCGGTTTGCCTCAGCCAGTTCAATTTCAGTTCTGCCGAGAGGCTATAGTCCCAGAGGAAGTGTGCTTTCTCGTGGATAATCAGCCGCTGTATGAATGCGAGCCAGTCGAGCGAGAAAGCGTTATCGAGGAACTCTATATAGTTTGCGGATGTCCAGGCCACCGCAGTCGTCCCGGGGCCATAAACCGGGTGGGGAATCCCGTCGCGCCGCCTGAGGATATAGCGCAGACCACCGGGGCCGACGGGCAGGCTCAAGTCCTTCATGCCGTCCGGGAACTCCTCCAGCATTGCAATGAGTTCAATAATTTCGTCCGGATAAAAGGTTTGCCAGATGCCTGCTGAGCGATCCTCCTCAGTGACCGGCAGTGTTTCGTATAAGCCGTCGAAGTATTCGTCTGTGGCAATGCGAATTCCGTAGCGCCGCAAGATGATCTCCGCTGCTTTTTCGAGATCATTCCCGTGATCCGTCACAAACCTTACGACGGCCCCGAAAAGACGATTGGAGAAGAAACGGCCGCGCTTGCCCTCGACGCTGCCGATCACCGGGCTTGCGTAGGTGAAGGCATGCGAGGAGACGCGCACCGAGCGGTCACCCATCTCATCAACAGTAACGGCTACGTCATCGGGAAGACGGTCGTTGGTCAGCGACCATCGACTGGGGTAAGGCCTCGACGAGGGGTCAAGGGCAAACTCCGGATTGGCCGCCGGCACACCTGTCCGTTCCATGCTCTGAAGCAATCGTGTGGCGTGTTCCGGCGACCAGGTCAACTCGTCATCCACCAGGAGGATGCCGTAATGTTCGAACAGCGTGGCAGCGCTATGGCTGTCAACATCGGATAAGTCGGCAGCGCCAATCTCTACCGGCAAGGGCTCATTGATGTAGGACGAGTATTCATAGCCGGCCACGGAGACATCGCCGGTCCACGAATAGATAAAGCGATTGGACTCGAGCCCGGCCACGGACGATCCGTGAAACTCCAACTCGGTCCCAGGCAATGTCACGCCGTCTTCTTCTGAAGCTGCCTTGAACGCACGTGGGGCGTGCTCATCGGCGAGCGCAACCTGGTTGACAGTGACGGGAACCGCGGCAAAACGAGTGCCTTTCTGAGATACGGCAACTTTGTATTGCTGATCCTGTCTCAACCCCGAGAAAAGAAAGATGCCGTCCGGTCCAAGAGGGGCAGAATCCAGAGTGTCCAGGCTGTCAACTGAGGTCAGCGTGACTGAGGTCATCCGAGCCGAATCAAAACCGACAACCCGACCGACAATCGTGTCGGGCAAGGGGGCGAATTCCGCGGTGATGTTTCGATCCTTGGAAACTGCAAAGCTGTAGACGGGCGCGGTGGATGCGAGCTGCCCTGATTCAAGCCAACCGACGAAATCGTAACCGGCATCCACAGTTGCAGTGAGCGTGGCGAGTTCTCCGTACAGGTAGACGCCGGCGCCAGTGGCGCTGCCGCCAGAATCACCTGACAGGACGACGCTGAACTGCTGGGGAACGAAGCTGATGTTGATCGCGCACTCGGAACTTACCGGACCGGTAACGTAATCCGGGCCGTCGAGCGAACCTCCGCAACCCAGGGTACGCTCAACTGTGTAGCCCTCATCCGGGATAACGTTGAAGCTGGCAGACAGTCCGTACTCGACCAAGGCAGAGTCGGGTGTGACCGACCCGCCAGGGCCTGCCGTTGCCGAGACTTCATAGACATTCAGGTTGAAACTCGCGATGACCGTGCAGCTGCCGGTGATCGGGCCGGTCGTGTAGGTCGTTCCGCTGAGTGAACCACCGCATCCACTCACGTCCGCAACGCGGCTGCCTGTTGCCGGTGCGATCGTGAAAGTCGTTGTGCCACCTTGGCTGATAGTTCTTGAGGACGGGCCGATTGAGCCGCTGCCGCTCCCGGTGACTGCCGTATTGACCGGGTAGGTCGGTGTCGATGTTGGCGGGGGCTGCGTGCCGGCTTCACCCTCTCCTGAGCTTCCTCCCCCGCATGCGCTGAGAAGAAAAAGGATCAAACAAAATCCTGTCAATCGGTCGAAGCTGAACATTGCGATCTCCCGCGTCCTCGTCCATGGGACACTGTAATTGGGCTTGATAACCCATAAATAGCTCGAGTGACAGTGGTGCAAATCCTTATAAACGGCAAAGGATGCCCGTCACAGTTCTGCTCGTTTGGGGCGACGGGCGACGGGCGACGGGCGACGGGCGACGGGCGACGGGCGACGGGCGACGGCGCAGGAGTTTTGCGGCCGCGATTACCGGCGACGATGTGTCGGGCCGAAATCGTCCGGCGTCCCCGTCGGCAGGAGTCGGCCGCGTGATGTGGTGCAGGCGGTTTCGGGACGCTCGCGCACAGGACGTGCGCGAGCGAGCGTACAGGGACGTATTCACAG